>Ga0310786_10006131_pt1 | contig 16114 bp, 1 predicted proteins | sample AusTroGonzalo_MG_FD_203881 | JGI IMG/M metagenome (GOLD analysis project Ga0310786, IMG submission 203881) | Bovine rumen microbial communities from tropical cattle in Woodstock, Queensland, Australia - Gonzalo_03 (v2) (version 2) | ecosystem: Host-associated > Mammals > Digestive system >... | reverse complement strand
GGCATAAAGACTGTCCTCCACTTTTTTGTTCTCGGCCCAAACATTCCTATTGAGCCGCATGAACAATGCCGTGTCGCCTATAATCTTGTTGTCGGCGTACATGTAGCCCAACTCATCCGCGCTGATGACGGGCGTATATTTGCCACAGTCATACAGATTATCATTATTGGGTTCGCAATATCCGTATCCGCTATCGAATCCGTAACATTTCCTGACGCTGGCACCTTCTTTGTTTGCAATAAGAAGACTGAATTTGGGCAAAGTGAGATTCCCGTACAAATGCGAATAACAATTCCACATCTCCAAATCCTTGCCTTCGCCCACCAAGCCGCCTGCGCCATAAGTCGAATTTTGGCCATTTGAATCCATTGTGAACTTGGCGTTGGCGAAGGAATTCAAAACTGCTGGAATCTTTGTTTGGGTGTTTCCGCCAGAGCCTACAAAAGAATAGTCATCGGTGAAGCCCACCAAGCCGCCCACTGCATTGTAATGGTCGAAAGAGATGTCGGGCATGGCCATTGAGGAATGGACGGTGCCGCCAAACATCTTGCCGACCAAGCCGCCCGCGCCGACTTCACTACTCGTGTTGGGGCAAACGATTTGCACAGCGGCCTCACTGTTGGAAACCATGGCTTTATCGCCTTGCATCTTGCCCACCAAGCCACCAATGTTGGCCGTGCCCTCGGGACGGATGAGGCCGCTGACGACGAAGGTGCGGTTGACAACACCCATGTTGTCGGCATCGCCGGTCACATAACCGAACAGGCCAAAGTCGGTGTAGTTGTAGCGGCAGTCGTTGGAGCCGATGTAGTCGATGTCCATGTTCGTGATGAGGTGGCCCCTACCGTCGTATTGGCCGGAGAAAGGCATCGCGCCTGGCATGTTGGCACCGATGGGCACCCACACATACTGCTGCAGGTCGAAGTCGGCAGTCTGTTCCACAGTCACACCTTCGAGGTTGTGGCCATCGGTTTGTCCGTTCAGGCCGTTCACCTCACTGATGACCCAAGCCAAGTCTTCAGGTGAGTCAATGTTCGAGTAACTGAAATCATTCATTATTGCTCCATTCAGGTCGCCCGTTGCAGGTTGTTTCCTCACCACATTGGCCCAAGTCCAGCCGAAGAAGAGGGTCTTATTGGGGAAGATGTACGGCAACGATGTTTCCTCCGACTCCAAAATGCAGCCCGGATAGTCATCAATGTTATCGGAATAGTAGGTTGTCCTCTTCTCATGGTTATCGCCTCCCTTGTAGAAGAACCAATCGAGGTCGTCGTAGAAGTTGTTGTTCTTCCAAGCATTTTCTGCATCAGTCTTTTCATAACCCTCACGCACACCCACTGCGATTGGCGAGAAGGTGTTGAAAGTATAACGCGATTGGGCATTCCGTATCGGGCTGGTGATACCGATGCTCGAACCCGTCAGGTCGTTGGTGATGTTGACGTGCTTGGCGAAAGTGGGCAGGTAGACATTGCTCTCGATAACATTGGCGCCATTCTTCTGTTTGTTGCCCGTGATGCTCACTATGCCTTCCACATTTACCGTGGCTGATGCATCCACATAAACTGCGCCGCCGTGCAATTCGTTTCCAGTATAGTCTGAATTGTTATACCACACCGCACCATCAATGTTGTTGCAGCCACCCGTCAGCGTGGAGCCGCCCTTCATTGTAAGGTTGGAATTCGCGATGGTGACCACCAAAGGACGCATGACATTTTCAAGATGGAAATAAGTGGGATTGATTACATTTGCAGCAAAATCAAAGCCGTTGTTTCCATACAGGCCATCCATGTAAACATTATCCAAAACGATTCCTCTATCCTGCACATTCATCAAGGCATCATAATTGGCGCCAGGACCTGCTTCAGAATTCGTTGCGGCACCAGTCCAACCTGAACCCTGAGTAGGCATTGTATTGAATGCAACATTCGTTTTATCCGTTTTTGTATTGCTCATTTCATGGCCACCCGGATAACGGAGCAAAATCAAATTGTAGTCAGGTTCCAAATTGACGAAAGAAGGCGACAACGTGTGACCATTACTGTTAGTATAACTATTATTGTCAACACACTCCTTTATTCCGTCAAGAGGGCCAACCACATAAACTGCATCCTGATAATAGGTTTCATTGGGATTAATGTCACCAACCGAATAGCCTTCTGGAATAAGACCTTGTTGTTGGTCTTGCTGAGTGTAATACACGATGTTATCCTTATAATGGAAATCCACCTTGTCGTCTACACCAGAATACGTTCCAGCGAAAACGCCTTCCGGACCGCTTATGGTCTGTTTGGGCTTGTCGGGATAGCGTCCCCAATTGTACTTCCAATTGAAGTCGTCGTTACCTATTTCATCACCAACGGGTCTCATCAAGTCTTTACCCCAGCCACGTGTGCCATCCACATACCAATTTTTTCCAAGAGGCTTTCTGATGACCCACTCACGGTATTGTGTCATGTCAACGATTTCCCCTTTCGAGGATAATTCCATCACATTGGTGTAAGGATATTGCTTGGTTTGGGTATATTCGTCACCGCCGTCATCGCCGGGCGTATAATCCGGGTTGTCTATTTTCTGGGTATGGAAGTTCTTCACCGTCTCATAACTCAAGAAGCCGCCGTCACCTTTGTTCCTTTCATCGGCTTCCGAATTTGCATCCTTATTCAAAAGTGTCAGTTTCGGTCGGGCGTAGGCAAAACTCTTCGTGCCATAAGGCAAGAATGGACTCTTCATACGGAAAAAGCCATTCAATTCGCCGTAATACTGTTTCACCTCAGTATCACCATCTTTCCTCTCATGGTAGCGCACCCACATCCTTGAGTCACCATTGAAGATAATGACGTTTTCCTGAGCCTTGCTGAGTAAAGTGGTGGTAGTGGAATTATTCGCTGTCGAAATACGGTACAAACTGGCCGTTTGCGGAGTATCACCTTGAATGCCAATCCAATCCCAAGTATTCTCGGCATCAATGGTGTTCTCCCAAAATTCTACCGGGTCATTGTAGGTGGCTCCCCTCAGCAACACACTACGCACCATGTGGATGGAGTCCATATAAGCGGGATGGTTTACAGCACCGAGGCTGAGTGCGCTGGCTTCGGCCATATAAAGGCCCTTGTCCACCAATAAGACTGCATAGTTGCGTTGGTCGTGACCGCTGATGTCAACATCACCACTCAAATTGACATTGGAATTGGCTAACAAAGCATAGTCGCAACGTTGGATGGTTGTCAATGTGCGGGTGGCTTGGGTGAACTCGTCACCTGCATTGCGTACGCCGTAGTTATTAAGGAAGATTTCGCGACCCATCGCGCCCGACTCACAGTGGGTGCCGCTACCGAAGAGGCCACCACCGATGTTGAAGTAAGGATCAGTGCCAGAAGATGTAGCTTTGGTAGCTTCGTCATTTTCCGTGTCATAGCCCGTGCCATCGATGAGGATATAACTGTAACCCGTAATATCATAAGTGTTCCAATGGCTCTGATTGGGATCGCTGCCGACGTGGTCGGATCCGCCGTACACCGAACCTCCGATAACAAGTTTATTCGGCACTGGAGCATAAGTGCGAACCGGGTCGTTCGTGGGCTGTTCTACCAACTCGAGTTTTCCACCAGCCTGCATCTTAAACTTCATTTCGGGGCTATAAGCAGGGATGTTGAAACCGTTCATCGCAAACGCCCTCACATAATAGGTTGTGCCACTCACGAAACTATTCGACGAAACACTCATTGAGTAATTACCAACTTGACCCATATCAAATCCTTGTTGAATCACAGTGCTCGTAGTACCGTCGCCTATTGTAGGATGTGGTGATGTGCTCCAGCAGAAGCCTCTATAACGAGAAGGTCGAGGTGCACCCTCATCCACCAAAAAGCCCGTCAAGGTCGCAGTTCCGTGGTCCGTATCAATGTCGGTTATGTTGACGATGGTGACGATCGGGATGCCGCCGCTGTCATCGAAGCGGATGTTTTGTTCATCGCGTTTCACAACAGTACCATTGTCCGTGTATGAAAAAGCATTGGAACCAATAGCGACACTCACAGATCCATTCACCTCGCCCGAATAGCCTGCACCATACACATTGCCGTCGATTGTGCCGCCATTGATGTTGACGAAAGCGGTCCTGTCTTTTTCATGGCCTTCTTCCGGGTTCGGTTCGCCATCGATGGTGTTGTAGCTGCAACCGTACACACTGCCATAAATATGGCAATCAGCGTCTCTGACGTTCACCGTTTTGAGGCCAGTGTTGTTGTCCACATCATCGGGCACCGTCTTGGAACCGCCATACACATTGCCATGAACTATACCGTGGTCGTACACATTAACCAATTTGTCCTGAACAACGGCACTTTGCTTGCCGCCGCCAAACACTGAGCCGTATACATCACCATTAGAGATGTTGACCTTGGTATGTCCATTCACCAAACCAGCCGTGGGGCTGAGGTTATTGTTAGCATCGCGGTTGACACCGCGTCCGCCACCATACACATTGCCTTTGTTTTCGTTTTGGACACCTTCAACACCCACTTTGCCATCAGTGCTGTTGACGGTCACTTGCGTGTTGAACATCACGTGGCCGTCGTCACCGCTGCCAAACAGACCGCCCTTCACAATGGGTGCCGGGAAACCTGTCGAGGGTGAAGTAAGGGTCACCAAAGTGTTGTTGACATAAGCGAAATCCTTATAATCTTCACCGGCGATGCCACGGCTGGCTCCGAACACGAGGCCGTGTTCGTCGTCCAGATTCGTGTCGGTGCCGATGACGCCACTCGAAATCTTCACTCTTGCCCAACCCGTATTCGGGTCGGCATGGGTTTTGTCAAGCATTCTGCCAACGGAAGCCAACTCGCCGCCGCCGTACACATTGCCGTTGATGTGACCTCCTTCAATGGTGACAGAGGAGTTGCCCTCCACCATGCCGGCCGTCTCAACGTAGACTCCCTCGGTCTCCCCTGTATTGGAATTCGTAACTTTCTCATATTGGCCCTTACCGCGACCGCCACCAAACACATTGCCAATTTCGGGAGAATCGTTTTCGGATTCATCGACGCCGATGATGCCGTTCTTTATCGTAACATTGGTGTTGCACCACACCATGCCGTCCTCGCCGCCGCCAAAAACGCTACCGCCCACCGCGACACCTTCCTCAGGTTGCTCCGGGCTGGGAGTAAATTGACGGTTCACAACAACTACGGTGCTACCGTAAACCTTGGCCACAAGGGAATCCATGATATTTTCGTTTTCGATGCTTTCCGGATTGACCACCAAGCCTTTGCCGCCGCCAAACACATGGGCACCAACCACACCTTTGATGTTGACCTCAGTATCGTGTTTCGATTCCACTTTGGGGCTGGCAACACCAATCGGTCCGAGTTCGCCGCCACCGTAGACAGAATTGGCCACCACCGCATTTGGGTTGATATTAACCTCAGTGTAAGGACAGAAGGCAAAGTTACCAAAGTCATAGGCAAAATCCCATTTGCCGCGCGAGCCGCCGAACACATTGCCGCCATATTCCTCGACTCCCTCTTGACCAACGAGCGAGTTGACGTTGACGGTGACCATGGTCATAGTCTTGGGGCAGTCTTCAGATTGAGTGATACGCGGAGGCCCCACAGTGGCGAGGTCGCCACCACCGTACACGTTGCGGTAGACTTGGCCGCCGTTGATGTTGACCGTGACGAAATGCGTCACTGAACCGCCAATGTTACTGTAGCGCACAGCATTGTTATTATTCTTGTCTTTGTATGTGCCGATGCCGGAGCCAGCACCATATACGTTGCCACGATCCTTCCAAACGATGGAATTAAGGTCGTCCTCGGGGTTGTTGGAAACCGCTTCCACACCATACTGAGCACCAATCTTACCCTTGTTAAGGGTGATTTCGGTATCATAGCGCACATGTCCGTCCATAGCACCGCCATAGGCCGAGCCGTAAACGCGAGGGATGCTGTCGCAAGCCACATCACCAATAATGACCTCGGTGTTGTTGCAGTAGCCGAGGAAGTCCTCGGGGCAATAATCGAAACGAGGGGTTAAGGTACGTGGCACCTCTGGCACTGCTGTACCTCGGCAACCGCCAAACACATTACCATAAGGTAGTTTGTCTTTGATTGGGGGATCATTGGGGTCAAGATAGCCCAGTTTGCCGCCTTTGATAGTGACTTTGGTCTTTCCGCTGTTGTTGGCATATTCCCACAACTCTGTATTGGATTCGGAAACCTTCTCTCCATAACCCTCCGGACGGTAGGCGTCGTTGGCGTAATTGCCCTTGCCTACTGAGGCGAGGTTGCCGCCACCAAACACATTGCGCACCACATAGCCGCCATTCACGTTGACTTCGGTGTTGCCATACACTTTGCCCGCCGTGATGCTGTAGATTTCTTTCAGTGATTCACCTGAATAAGACCATCCCTGTGGATCGTTGGGATCAAGCACCCAATTTTTCAGCATGGCCTCGAATTTGTCCTTACCCTTGCCGCCGCCATAGAGGGCATGGCCGATGAGTCCGTAGGTAAGGGTGATTTTGGCGTCGGTATTCACATGACCGTTCTCGCCACCGCCGTAGACAGAACCAGTGATGCAATCATGTAACGCTTGCAAGTCCTTGTAGTTTTCAGGTCTGGCTTGGTTAGAAGTGGGATAGTTGATATTGATAATCGTAGCATAAACATTGGCGCAATGGGCCTCAAGATAACGGTTTTCAGCAAAGCCTTTGCCACCGCCGTAAACATCGCCGTTGTCGACCTCCGCATCGTCAATCTCTTGCGCGGTCAACGGTTCACCAGTTGTTGGGTTTATCGGTTGACCTTGCGCGTCGGTCGGGCCTACATAGTCGCTGCCAGTGATACCGATACGCCCGCCCGTGATGTTGATGGTAGCTGCGCCGGTATTGGTAGCATAGTCGAATTTGTAGGGCCAACTGAGGGCAAAACTTGTGTTTTCATCCCTGAACGCCGTGGAATCGGTGATAATACCCACCGTGGCAAACTCTCCGCCGCCATAAACACTCTTCCTTACCCAGCCGCCATCGACATCAATGCTGGTGTTGCCACCCACACGTCCGGCAAGTTGCATGGGAGTAATCCAAAGTGGTGCACCTGAAATACTGATGTTTCCTTTATTGGTGATGCTGTTGCTGCCGTAACCACCGCCGTAAATGTCGCGCATGATGGAACCGCTCTCAACGGTGATGGTGGCATCTTTTTCCACGGTGCCTAACTCACCTCCGCCATACACGCTGTTGTTGATGACCGTTGGGTTGTCATCGTTGGTTTGGCTAACTTTAATATCTGTCTGCTTCACCAAAGCCAAGAAAGGCCAAATGGTATTGTTGGTGCCATCAAGTTTGGTCAATCGACCCATACCGCCGCCATACACATTGCCGCTTGTGGTGTGGTCTTGCTCCCAATTGTTTTCATTGCCGACGGTGCCGCCTTTCACTTTGATGTTGACATAGCCGTAAGTCTTGCCATCGCCATCGGTTTGCATGTCGCCTAACCAGTCAACGCCAACGGAGCCTAAACGACCGCCACCGTAGATGCAGCCTTTCATCCAGCCTCCTGTCATGACGATATTGACATTGCCGCCCACACGGCCTGCCGACTTATTGGAACCAGAATAGTTGCGGCCTCCGCCGAAAATGTTGCCGTCCCAACTGGTCTTGCCCGAAGTGCCGATAAGACCGTCCTCGAAAACAACCCTTGCGTTGCCAAGCACATGACCGTCGGCAGCACCGCCAAAGACAGAGCCGTAGATATGGTTGTGCAAAGTGTCGTCCAAAGGCATGTCGATCATGACCATAGTGCTATCCACATTGGCCACTTTCCTATAAAAGTTGTCCACGTCATTGGGCACGCCTTCGCCGCCGCCATACACATAGCCGTTGAAGCCAGTCATGTCCAAAGGCCCGACCTCTCCACCTGTAATGGTAACCGTCACGGGGCAGATGCGATTGCGGATGGTGTCGCCCACGCTGGCAATCTGGCCACCGCCAAACACATTCTCCAGCACTTGGCCGCCCGAGATTTCCACCTCAACCTTGCCCAAGGTTTGACCTGCAAAATTGCATGGAGGAATATTGTTCACCAAGAAACTACGATTACTCGTGCCCTTGCCGCCGCCATACACACTGCCTTTGTGCATTCTATCGACGTTTTCTTCTCCGAATTCCGTTCCTATTATTCCGCCCTCAATCTTGACGTGGGAGCCGTTCAAAGTGGGAGCCGTTTCGCCGCCACCATACACCGAGCCATAGATGCGCGTGGTGTTGCCTTCATCCTGCGAAATGTTGACCGAGGTGCCTTTCACTTTGGCCAGATGCGGCCACAACCCAACTGCCGGATCCACGATGCCCTTGCCACCACCAAACACATGGCCGATGGTCTTGTTGATGTTTTCATCGTATGTTTCAGTAGCATAACCCACCTGACCTCCACTGATGTTGACGGTGACATAGCCGTGATCAAGGCCAGCGATGGTGTCGCCGACTGCGTCAATGCCCGTCAAACCCATACGTCCGCCACCGAAGACAGAGCCTTTTGCCCAGCCGCCAGTCATGTTGATGGTGATGTTGCCACCCACACGGCCAGCCGTCATGTTGGTGTGCAGATAGTTACGGCCTCCGCCGAAGATGTTGCCGTCCCAACTTGTGGTACCATCAGTGCCTATGGTACCACTGATAAGATTGACTTCGGCATCGCCAAGCACATGCCCGTCGGCACCACCACCGAAGAGGCTGCCCCAAACGCGGTTGCCTTCTGTCATGGGCATGTTTACTGTAACGACTGTAGTATGGACATTGGAAAAGTCGGTATATTGGCTATCAGGGTCGCTATCGCGGCCTTTACTTCCACCATATACATAGCCGTTGAGACCTGTCATATCCAAAGGCCCCACTTGGCCGCCAGTGATAATGACCGTGGCATGTCCATCCACATAATTGCCATTTTCATCTGTTAAAGGCACAGGGGGAGCATTATATGAATAAATACCATAATCCATTTCAATAGGTCCCACACTGGCGATACGGCCACCACCATACACATTTTCCATCACCTGACCGCCACTCATCTCCACACGGGTGTTTTTCCCCACACGACCTGTGGATTGCGAACCTAAATCTACATAGTAGTCATAACCATAAAAACTCACGGGTTCTTCCCTTCGATAGCCTTGTCCCCCACCATACACACTACCAAAGTGTTGATAGCCGGTTTGACCTTGTGTACCGTAAGCAGTGCCAATGATTCCGCCTTTCACCTCCACAAAGGTGCTGTCTTCCACCCTCGCGATTTCGCCACCACCATACACCGAACCATGAATACGGGCATCCCCATAAATATTTACATGGGTCATTTTCACCATGCCCAATTCAGCCCAATTCACGACATTTGCTAATTGATCTTCATCGAAAAACAGTCCTTTGCCACCACCGAACACATTGCCAATAGTTTGAGCGTGGGTTGAGGTTCCGACCGTGCCACCGCTTACATTCACATCAACATGACCATAAGTTTTTGAATTTTCATCCTCCTGCATGACCCCGGCCGCATCGATACCTGTGTTGCCCATACGACCACCGCCGAAGATGGATCCTTTTAGCAGGCCGCCTGTCATATTGACGATGATGTTGCCTCCCACACGGCCAGCAGTAATATTAGCATAGGTATAGTTGCGTCCACCGCCGAAGATGTTGCCGTCCCAACTGGTGGTGCCATCAGTGCCAATGGTACCACTGACGAGATTTACTTGGGCATCGCCAAGCACATGGCCATCGGCACTGCCACCAAATAGACTGCCCCATACGCGGTTATGCTCCGCATCGTCCATTGGCATATTCACTGTTACTACAGTATTGTTGACATTGGCGAAATTCACGTAATCGTCATCCAAATCATCCGGCACGCCTTCGCCGCCGCCATAAACATAGGCATTAAGACCTGTCATGTCCAAAGGACCAACTTCTCCGCCCAAAACGGTGACAGTGACAGAGCCATCCCTATAATCTCCGTTTGCCATGACGGGAGCACCGCTGGCATCAACGGACCCTACACTTGCATATTGGCCGCCGCCGAATACATTGTTCAGCACCTTTCCTCCCCGAATCTCCACCTGCGAATTGCCGTACACACGACCCTCATTGATGATTTCAAGAATATTGCTGTGGTCAGGTCTTATTCCGTCAATGGCTCCTTTTCCGCCACCGTAAACGCTACCGCTATTATCATAGTGGTACAGGGTTTCCTCGTTTACAACACCAATTGTTCCACCATACAACACGACCTTCGAGCAATTGACCGTTTCGCTATCAGAGCGACCCGTAGTGGCAATGTTGCCGCCACCAAACACATTGCTCACAAGAAGACCGTTTTCGCCATCAGTGCCATTGACATTGACGGTGGAATTACCCCATACATCAGCCATGTTGCCGCCACCGAAAGCTGCGCCATCGAAAGGTGCCTGAGGCTCGCCATTAACCAATGTACTTGAACCGTAAATCTTGGTTGAGCCGTTGACATTGAGGATGGTGTTGCCATGAACGACACCCAAATTTGTCAATTCATGTTCGGTATAGCAATACCACTGTCCCACGGTTGGGGGATATTGGATGACTGGATTTGACGTACTCAAACCAGTAATTCCTGTAATTCCATAATCTGCTTGGGGATCATGCACCCATTTGTATTTTCTTACTACACCATTGTCTTTCACATAATCCAAAGAACCCGGATAACAAACGCCTGCTATACTGCGAGTTGGAATTGACACTGTGGTCTTGTCATGTATGATAAATGTAGGAATCTCAGCGGAAAAACCACCTCCGTAAGCCGAACCATAGACTTTAGTGTTGTTTAATGTGGAGGTGACATTACCCAACACAGGGCTCAAGTTGCCCGCACCGTAGAAATCGAATTTCACCGTGCAATCTGTAAGGGTTGAAGTGACTTGTTGCACCTCGGTCATCGAAAACTGGGCATCCCAGCGGTAGGAACGCGCCACTACTTTGTCGGTATCGCCGCCCGAATGGTTCATCAACTCAAACTCGAACTGGGCTTGATAGCCCGTTCCAGTCAAGTTGTTCTGACCATAATCAACATAAGTAAGAGGCGAAAACACATTGAATTTACCGTTTGTATTCCAATCGTTCATATTAGGAGTATAGGAAGTGCCTCCATCGATGGTGTTGTCCCATTGCCAAACGCGCACATAATTGGTACCCCCATTGCCGCCGCCAAAAAACCGTCCAAAAGTGGTTCCTGTGGCATTCGTTATTACTTGAGTATTCGCCAACATGTTGCCCGTCTTGGGGCCACCGCAGTAATAGTCCACGATGCTGTTGTTGACAGTGACGAAAATGCTTCCCTGCACAGGCATATTGGCATTGATTCCGCCACCGTAAAACTCACCGATCCTTGCATGGTCAATCTTATAAGTGACGTCGCCGTTCACCCGTTCCATTCCTGAGCCAGCCATGAGTCCGAACTTGCCACCGTTGATGTAGCAATGGGGATTGCCCAAATCGGTTTTTATGGTATCATTGAACATGCCGGAAAGATAAAACTCCTCATATTCGCCGCCCAACACTGAAACCGCACATAATCGTGGCCTGAGACTCTGTCTCTTGTCGCCGTGGGCTCCTGGGCTGAACACCTTCATCCAAATGTTGCCGCCCATGACAATGTAGTTGGTATGATTGGCCATGTTACCATTTGTTGCTACGGTGGTCACTATCTGCTCATACTGGCCACCATTCAATATCAAAGGAGCCTCTTTTTTGGGATAATTCAAATGTCCGTCGTATTCAAACTCGGTGGTGTAATACAAAGTCGTTTCCGTCACCTCGAAATGGCCACGCGGAATGAAAATGCCGCAGGCGTAAGGTTTCGAATCCTGCTTCATGGCATAACCGAGGCCGACAATAGGAAGGAAATCGAAACGGACAGGATGGATGTTTATTCGAGTGGTTTCATGGCCGTATTGCAATTCAAGACAGTAATCCGGCTCGTTGTCGAAGTCAAGGTCTACACATGTCCATGTGAAAGGCTTTAGATTTTCGTTAGTGGGTATTGTGTTTTGGGTGCTCCATCCCATATTTCCTTGACTGTTAGTATTCAAAAATTGATAGTTGCCCACCAGCACAATGGCTTGGTCATAGACGGTTTTACCCGCACTCTCAAATTGCAGTTTACCAATTGCATTGCTAATGGAGGTTTCAACCGATCGTCCATTGAAAGTCTGGTTGTTCCCAGATGTACTGGACGGCAAAGCTCCCGCCGGAAGAAAGCCTTCTCGCGCGAGATTTATCTTATCCATATAATGGTCGGAATTGTGAAGGTAAACTGCATCGCCCCAATAGGCCTCAATTTCGATGGATGTCACTCCATCGGGCACATAATAGTTGCCGCCTTGGGCGAACACGCGCCCGCTCACGCTGTAAAGGTCTTTGTTGGTATTGGTTCGGTCGGCAAAATCGTAACCATTTTGCCAGTCTGCAACAAAATTGCCCGTACCTGTAGCACTACCGTTTATCTTGGTGATTTTCCAACCTGTCACCACCTTATCAGTGTAGTTTTTTCCATAGCGAGTAACATGGTCATTGGATGAAGGATTGCCGAATTGTTCATTATAATAAGGAAGTTGCACCTTGGCATAGCAATAATCATTGTGTACAGTATCCATGTCGAGGATGGGAAGACTGAGCGTCTTGGCTGCAGCCGTAGTGTTGTTGTTTCCAGCATTTACGGTCACCGTAAGGAAGCCCGAGTTGCCCAATTCAGAAATGATTCTTCCTTCGTACTTTTTGGCGGCTGAGCGCAACACCCAATTGTTGTTCCTCTCGTCCCAAATACTGTCGGGATGGCGATTGATGACAGAAGGATACTTGCCTACAACCACTGTGTTTCCCTCAACCTGTTTTATCTCGTGCTTTTTCAAGATGGGGTATTTGGCAATGCTCGGGTCGAGCACCCATTTGGCCACCATTTCAACATCTTCGGTCCGCTGATACCCGTATGGTTGGCCGATAATCCACCAAACACAAAGATGGCGGTTGCCGTTGAGAAGGCTACGGTAATATTCAAATCGGGTCAGGAACCGCTCTTCGGCGGGCCAACTGTTGTAATAGTCGGCGATATTCCCATAGTTGTCGTCAAATGTGGCTTCATCGCGATAGAAGTCGTAAAGGTTAATGCCTTTGGAGCCATCGTCGTAAATGGTATTGGAAATACGCTCGCCACCGTATACGGGCCTAATCGTGCCGCCCGAACTGATGTCGCCATAAAACATGCAGTTGACTACCATAGTACGCACTTCGTCCTGACTGGAAGCAAAACTATTATAGCCTACCAGTCCGGCTCTCTCCATACCACCCGTGATATTGGCGAAACTGTAACAATTGACAACACGGCTACAATCCTCTATCTTTCCAACAAGACCGCCCACATATCTCGTTCCGCTGACCGTGCTGCCGCTGGTGGCCAAGATGCCGCAGTTGTAGATGCGCGAGTTGCCCTTGGCCAGTTTGGCTATGGCACCAGCATCACCGTTTCCATCTGTCACATTGATATTCACATTGTCCAATATCACATTGCGTATCGTGGCATTGTCCATCGTACCGAACAAAGGCTTGTCGAGGCCATTGATTTTGTGGAAATTTCCGTCGAAAAAGCCCGTGAAGGTTTCAATAGTGCTGTAACCGCTCGCATCGGCAATATCATCATTAAGGATATAATAACCCGATGAGCCTAAATCAGATAATGATGTGATAGGGGTAGGCGTGCCAATCATTACGGTAAGAGTGCAAGTAGAGGCAAGCGACTGGCCATACATAGTTTTGCTGGCTTCGCAAGTCAATGTCACCACGGTTGGTGTTGATGGCATTTCGCTGACTATCATGCGCTTTACATTTCCATTGTCAAAAATAGTTCCTGATTCTGGCAAACCAGAGGCAGACCATGTGTAGGTTATCCCACTATTATACGAATGCAATTGAACGTTATTGACATAAACTTTAAAATATACATCGGCACCTTTACCATAAGCATAGGTTCCTGTGGAATTGATTTGAGCGGGGCCACCGATTAGCGGATCTGTCAATTCATACCTGACACTCACTTCCTGAAAGTCCCACAAACTGGCATTGCCTCCAGCGTCGTAATCACACACTCCAATATTGTTATAGTCTCGACTTTTGTACCAACTGTAAGTGTTATAGTTGGCATCATTGTATAAACGGTACGGAATGACGGCAAACGAACCATTGTGCGCCACCAATTTGAACAAGTATTTTGTATCCGTTGGATTGGGATCGTGAATAGTTTCATACCTGATGAAACCTGCTTCTGTTGGGTTTCCATCCGGATTGGCATAAATATAACTGTGGTCATTATTATTGTTCAAGTACCGTTTGATGCTTTTGAAACGGTAATATGATTCATTACCAACATTCACTGTTTCCGCAAACCAATAACGGTAATCACCCAGATCAGGACTCACTTGAATATCGCCATTGTTATTAGGGTAAATATGCTTCCCGTCGCTTTTCAAATTGATAAGATAGACATGGCCGTCTACTGGCAGCGTCTGTCCCCACCCAAAAAGCCCGCACATCAGCACAAACACCATAACCGCACAAACCCTACTCAGGGATTGGCGGATTTTTTCAATTCTTTTGTCTTGCATTCCTTTTTTTGAATTAATTATCTTGCTCATTTCCAATAAATTACAATTTGTTAATTAAAATTGGTTAGTTGTTTTAAAAAAGCGCAAAAGTAGAGTTTTCTACAAAACTACATACATATTTCTTAATAAAATTTCCTTAATTTTCCCAACCCCATTGTTTTTTGACGGAAAAGACGGATTTCTTCAACAAAAAAAAAGAATCCGACGCTTCGGCGTCGGATTCTCGAAATCGGGCTGTTCGCTCAGCCTTTTTTCTTTTTCGCACCTTTCTTTAGCAGGTAGCCTCCACCGAGGGCAGCCAGCACCAGCAGGCCGTCCCCGAGGGGGAGATATTGGTCGGTATCGAGGCCCTCGATGGGGACAATCAGGCCAAAGTCCTCGGTGGGATTGCGCATCGTGCCCTCAAACTCGTCGTCGAGGATGAACACTTGGGCGTTCGCAGGACAAGTCACAATCAACATCGTGACAACTATCAACACTATGATTCTAATCTTTTTCATCGCTCTAACTTATATTTTGTTGATAATGACTTTTTGCACTTTGGTACCATTGCTATTGGTGAGGCGCATGAGATACACGCCGCAGGCCACCTTGGGCAGGCCTACCCTACTCTGTCCGCTCACGCTGCTGCTCCACAACACGCGGCCATGCACATCGATGAAGTCCAACACGCCGTCGCCGGTCACCACCCACTGCGAGCCGTCGAAGAAGACGAAGTTGTGGTCGCCCTCGTCGAACTCATCCACGCCCGTTACATCGAAGACGATGTAGAAGCGCGAAGGATAGTCGCCCTTGTGGCCCTCGAAGGTGTAAGTGTCGTTCCTAAGCATGTCATACTGCACACCGGCAATGTTGTCGATGAGGTACATGCTGTGGAAGTCGCCGTTGGCCGTGTTCCAATTGATGGTGAAGATGTCGTCCTCCTTGGCCTCGAACCACAGCGGCACGCGCTCCACACCTTCCTCCGCGAAGAGGGCGGCATAGTGGGTGCCGTCGTGTTGGCCATAGAACAAGCCGTTGCCCACGCGCAGTTCCTTCAGCTTCTGGGCACCGCCCCACTGGGGACGCTCAAACTCAATGACCGTCACGTCGGCGCAACCGTTGTCGCTGCTCAGGTAGAGGTTGACCAAAGGATACTTGGGCTGCAAGTCACGGAAGTGGCCGTCTTGCTTGGCAGTGAGTACCGACCTCGACACAATCATGTCTTCGGTAAACCTCATGTTCGCATTGCCGCCATCTTTCTTCTTCACATAGAAGCCTTGGTGCGGATGCAGATAACGACCAGCATAGTCTCCATTTACCGAACCGGTCACTGGATAGTACCTGAAAGCGCTCTCTGCCTTGCCCTCAAACATATCGGCATCGTAAATCACGTAGAAAGGTACGTTGTTAGAGCCGAGGCTCACCGTGCTCAGGATTCCACTATTATTACTGTCTG
>Ga0310786_10006130_pt1 | contig 16114 bp, 23 predicted proteins | sample AusTroGonzalo_MG_FD_203881 | JGI IMG/M metagenome (GOLD analysis project Ga0310786, IMG submission 203881) | Bovine rumen microbial communities from tropical cattle in Woodstock, Queensland, Australia - Gonzalo_03 (v2) (version 2) | ecosystem: Host-associated > Mammals > Digestive system >... | reverse complement strand
CAAGGTGGATCCAGTTCAGATGTTGCTATCTGGATTGATTCTCTATGATGCAGCAGAAGCACAGATTAATAAGTAATTCTAAAAAAGTATCACAATGATGGAATATAAAACCCAAGTTGGGGGGGGTAAAGTATGGATTCCAGGATGGAGCCATAAACTGCGAATCCCCATAATCGGCATATATCTTTATATCTCAAACGTCCGGATGAAAAGACGAAGCAAACGAGATCTGCAATATACTGGTTTTTTAAAAGACCACCTGATCGAGAACAAAAAGAAACTCTACGAGAGGCAGAAACATTGTTGCCCTCATTGTGGGAACGAGTTTGAATACGAGGAAATGGAACTGCACCACATCCTACCTGTCGGACGGTTCCCTGAACTTAGGCAAAGTATCCGCAATGGCGTCATGCTCTGCAATAAATGCCATAAAGAAGTTCACTGCAATCCCTGGAAGAATATCGAAATGATGAAAGCCAAGGCGCAAGAACTTGGGATAGATCTAAATGAACGATACAAATAATAAAAAAAACTATGAAAGAGGTTAGAAGAATTAAGTTTACTGGCAAGAATCTGAACGATGTTTTTGTCTTGCCGTGTGTGAGAAAGATTATAAAGATTGTCAATCAGCCACAACTTGTTATCGACTCATTTATGTTATTAAACAATTCCATGATGGATGTGGCTCGCCCAGGTGACGAACTTGTAGAATACGAAAACGGACAATGGGAAATTGAAAAATATATGAGCACGAAATTAAAAGTATTTGCCACGACGGTAGAAGAGACCGCCAAGGCACAGATTAAGCAGATGAACATGCGCGACGGCTCGCTGCTTTGCGTAGGCAAGGGCAACGACGATTGGCTTTGCTCTGCACCCCACGGCGCAGGTCGTTTAATGTCACGCAAAAAAGCATTCGACACGCTGAAGATGGAAGAGTTCACGGCTCAGATGTCCGACGTATATTCTACGAGCGTCTGCCCTGAAACCATCGACGAAAGCCCTATGGCCTACAAGCCTATGCAAGAAATCATCGACGCAATCGGCGACACGGTGGAAATCATCGACATCATCAAGCCTATCTACAACTTCAAGGCGAAGAACGGAAAGTAAAAATATTATTAATAACAATTAAAATACAAAGAACTATGTACGAACTAAATTTGAAGTCGTGGGTGGTGCTCATCGTTACCGCCCTGTTTTTAATCACCGGAGGTGTTGGCAGTTGCATGTATGTGGCACCGAAGTACAATGTATGGAAACAAGAGATGGACGGAAAGGCAGAGTTTGCCAAAGCCGAACAGAACCGCAAGATCAAGATCGAGGAAGCCAAAGCAAATCTCGAAGCAGAGAAGTTGAACGCCCAGGCAGAGATTGAACGTGCAAAGGGAGCAGCCGAAGCCATCAAGATTGAAAACGGATCCATCACTCCTGCATACATTCAATATCTTTGGGTTCGTCAGCAGAATGCGAACACCAACAATAAGATTATCTACATTCCAACTGAAGCAGGACTTCCTATTCTGGAGGCTGGTCGTGTGGCACAGAAGGAAAAGGAGTGACATAACCAACATTATTAACCCAACGAATGGAGCAACTGAGCAAATCGGTTGCTCCCTTCGTTTTATGAAGAATTATACGAATTATGAGAAAAGCAAAGATAACAGGCTGTGTGGCTGAGACGGTAGGCTACAGTATGACCAACGCGGCCATTGGCGTAGGATTCAAGGTGGGCAGATATGAGCGATATGCGCATGTGGGGTTCCCCATCGAAACCGCAAAGACGGACATCGACCGTAACATCAACCAGAAGAGTGAACTTATTACGGAACATCTCATAAAGAATGTCCGCAAGGAACTGGACCATTGGAATGAGGGCGATGCCGACACCACCGACCTTGAAAACATCATGCGCCTGAAGATGCCATTTCTGCTTCGCAAGGCCGTCAATATGGAATACTTTACACAAATATTTAAATGAACTATGACACGATTGCTATCTGACATCGCAGCCTGTTACGAAGCAATGCGTCAACGAGCCGCAAAGAATGCAAAATTTGACATATTGGGATTCATCAGAAAGCGTTTTCAAAATGCGTCAACCCAGCAGTAAACAACTGACGAGGTTTAGAAAGTATTAGTTATATGGTACCACAAATCGATCTTTTTCACCAATTACGAGCGACCACGAAAGAAGGGTTTCTGGCGATCACCAACTACATGTGGGATCCTGTAAAAACACATGTATATACACCACAAGGAGAATGGTGTGGATGTAGCGGTGCAATAAATGAACTGTCATTGCAGGCAGACATCCGGCACATTGTTAAAACAAGGATTAGGTATGAACAAAACAAAGATTAGGTATAAACAAAACAAGAATTATGGACCAAGCAGTATTAGTTACAGAAAGAATTTGAATGAGTTATGAGCAATTCAACATATTGTGACTGTCACTACGAACAGCCATGGTGGATAGGGAAAATTGCTGACCTTAAAAAACAGGTCAAGCAACTGACAAGTGAGCGTGATAAACTTCAAAATGAAGTCGCACGACTCCGGGCGAAACTTCGCGACTTCGGTTGCGAGTTATAGTAATCCCCCGACAAGATTTTGGATAATGATTAGTATTAACCCTTAAAACAAGAAGATTATGACAAAGAAAGTATTTGCATTAGTAAGTGGTATCGTTGGCGCATTGCAAACTGCAGGTGTGGCGATCGTGACCTACACAAGCCCGGAGAACGCAACGGTGATCAACTCGGCTATTGTTGTGGCTGGAGCAGCCATCATCGAAATCTGCAATATGTTTGTTAAGCCTGAGAAATAATGAAACGTCTCGACTCAATGGAAGCATCATACCGCTGTTGCGCATGGTGCTTCTGGCTTTTTCTTGCAATGATGTTGGTGCTTTGGCTGACAAGTTGCACGACGACGCGGGTTGTGACGGTGCCGGAGGTGCATGAGGTGCATCACCATCACACTGACTCTGTGTTCAAGCGTGACTCTGTAATAGACCATAAGACGACGACCATCCGAGAACTCGACAGTGCAGCGATGGCTCAGTATGGTATCAAACTTGAAAGGGCTGAACGTGCATGGCTCATTCAGACTGAACGACTTCAGCGCGAACTCTCTGAACTGAAAGAAGCCACAAGCGATACCGTTATACAGCGCGATTCCGTTCCATATCCTGTCGAAGTCGTAAAGGAAGTGCCGCGAAAAAGTACATGGTTCGAGCGCATAATGTTTTGCATAGGCATCATTTCGATCTTATGTTTGTTACTATACCTGGCAAAGAAAATAGAGAGACATCTGCCGTGAGGCAGTAAGCCTGCTCGTGACGAGTAAGCACATAACTTTAAGTTCATGCCCGATGGTCTTTCGCATACGGTAATATTTATATTTTTCCTTCATAGCATTGGCAAAAGATTAAGACCATCGGGCTTTTTTTATACTTAGTAAACCTATACGCTGTTTTTGCGCGATTTGTATAATTGATAAACGTGTAAAAATGGAAATCAAAGTTTTTGAGTGGTTATCACTCGTTTTCGGCGGTCTGATAGGTTGGGTGGTAGGCAGGTTCGAGCCTGCGTTTCCACTGATCGTCATCGCCACTCTTTTCGTACTGTATGATGCTTGGAGCGCTTACGAACTGGATAAGCGGGTACATATCATGTACCCTAAACAGAAACGTGAACAGGCAAAGTTTATGTCGTACAAATTTAGACAGGTTATCCCGACATTAATTGAGCGATTTGTTATTATCATTTTAGCATTTTGCGTTGAACGTTGGGTATTTGCACATATCAATGTACCATTATCTTATATTGCTGCAGGTGTTGTCTGTGCAGAACAGGCGTTGAGTATCGCTGAGAATAAGGCATCATGCAGACTTCCAGGTGATCAGCATGCACGTATCTGGAAAATGTTAGCAAAGGTATTGATCGATAAGACTGCAAGACACTTTGATATTGATAATTCAATCCTTGAAGACGATTATCAGGAAATCAAAATATCGACTCGTGACTTGACTCCGGATGGAGACGACACAGAAAAGCCACAACAGAAACATGAAATCGAACCGGAAAACGACATTTAAAATATGAATACACCAGTCACTATGCACTTCACAATAGAGGAAATGTACGCCTCAGAAAAAGCCAAGTCACTTGGCATCGACAACAAACCAAGCACCCAGAAGATGATCAACCTGGTTTATCTCTGTGCTTTTGTCCTGGAACCGTTGCGCGTGGCGATGGGAAGGCCCATCAAGATCAGCAGTGGCTATCGATGTGAGAAACTAAACAAGGAAGTTGGTGGCGTATACAACAGCCAACATCTAAAAGGACAGGCTGCAGACATCGACATACAAGGCGACATGGAGTTTGGTCAAAAGATATTCGAGTACATCAAGAATCACCTTCCATTCGACCAACTGATCTGGGAACATACGGCCAGCGGCACCTACTGGGTGCATGTATCGTTTGTATTCCCTGATTTTGGAAAAAATCGAAAGAACGTGATCAACAATTTGCAGAAGAAATAGCCAACGATCTTGCGTAATTATTTATATATCAGTTAGTTTAATTTTGAAATTCTATTTTAGGTTTTTAGTTATTGAAAATTAGAAAATGTAATGGTTAGTAGATTGTAAACCAAGGCGACGGCGGTCGCCTTTTTTTGTTTGCGGTAAACCTTTAACCTGATAATTTCGGATTTATGTATGGCAGACAACGCGACGATAGAAATCACAGGCATTGAAGAACGTATCAGAAAGTTCGGAGAGGCTTCAACGAAGAACCCCATGATGCGCAAACGCATCAATGAGGTGATTCGACAGGTATTGGGCAAAGTTCGTAAAGATCTGCAAGACCACGCTTCAAGCGGTTTACAGATGCAAAGCGACCCCAGAAAAGCATATAAGGCGGTACGTTATGCCGTTTACCGTAAAATATTTGGCGGACAGGTGAATATCCTGAGTCCTCGCAATTCAGGTAAGGGCCGACTTTATGAGCCACCACGTAAACTACAACCTAAACAGCGGGGCGGTAACCGAAGAACCCGTGGTGACCGTACTCTCGAACTGATGAGTTACATGGGCAATTCCAGAGGCTTTGTTTTGCGATTCCTTAACGCAGGTACCCGTGTTCGCTACAACGGTGGACGAAATGGTCGTACTGATGAAGAATATAATAAGTTTATCGCTCACCACGAAGGACGCTGGCATCGTGGAAGCATTTCAGCCCGCAACTGGTTTGGAGGCGCATCACACCAGGAACTGGAGCGTGCAGTCGTGAACCTTGACAGAATGATCGACGATATTATACAAGGAATTTTATACTAAAAGATATGGCAGACGTAATAACAAGATTCAAACTCGAAGCGACGCAATACGATTCGAAGTTACGAGATGCAACAAAAGGTCTGAAGGAAGTAATACATCAGACGGAACTTGCAGGAAACGACTTCAAGGAGTTTTCAAGCAGGGCTATAGAAGCCGCTCGCGCACTCGGACAGCAGGCTACAGGTGCCACGAATGCGAAAGACAAGGTTAAGGAATTGGTCAGTTCATATAATGAGATGGCTAAAACCTACAACCTGATGTCTGATGCCATGAAGAAAAGCGAAGGAGGCAAGGCATTAGCATCAAGTCTTGAACAACTCCAGCAACGTATCAAGGACGCGAAGGCTGAAATGAACGCTACTCCTGGCATACTCGACAATTTGGCTTCTAAATTTACGGTCAATATCGATGCAATAAAACTCTTCAATATTGGCTTACAAGCAGCAGAAGGCGCATTGAATGTTGCCAAGGATGCTTTTTTTGCTTCAGAGCAGAATGTGGATGACTGGGGACGCACAGTTACATCTGCAGAAGGTATTTACGATTCATTCCTTCAGACACTCAACAATGGCGACTTTTCTGGTTTTCTGTCTCGTATCAGCGAGGTTATATCAAAAGCACAAGATGCTTATAATGCCATCGACGAACTGAACACACGAATGACAATCATTAATCCAGAGCGCACGAGATTACAATCCCGTGCCACGGAATTAAAAGCCATCATTCGTCGTCATGGTGCAGATAGTGAGGCTGGCATCAACGCAAAGAATGAACTCTTACAGATTGAAGGTATGCTTCAGCAGGCTTTCAAAACGGAGTCACAATTGAATATGAACGCTTTCAAGGCGAAAGTGGACCAGAAACTTGCTGATGCTGGTATCAAACTTGGAAAGAAGGATTATGATTTCCTGATGCGCACATTCAGCAGCGACGCTTCTTACATGGCTATGAAGCGCGGTGCAAGTGGCGCGAAGGGATCTGATTATATTGCTGGTGGCTCTTATGATGAGGGTAGTGTATATAAGTACGATACCCGCAACATGAACCAGAAACTGCTCGATCTGTTTACTGACGAATGGCGTAAGGAAAACTCTTCACTTCTAAATGCTGCATTTAGTGCAAAAGGTGCAGCAGCCAGCACAATGCTTAGTAACTCCAGATACCTAAAAGAGAGTGGCAGCGGCTCTGCTGGTAGCGGTGGAGTTAATACTATTAAGGAAGAAAAAGACGACTTTGAGGAAATCATAGGTCTGATTCCAAACGCTGAAGAGGCTGTTCGTTCGCTTCAGCAGCAGATCAGCGAGTCATGGGATGAGGGTGAGATAGCCAAACTGACTGAAGACCTAAAAATTGCTCAGAAGGAATTGCAACGTCTGAAAGACATTGGTAGTGAAAAACCAATGATAAAAGGTCTTAGCGGATTCAATCAGCAAACCGTATCGGCATGGATGCAAGGTCGCCAGGGTGATCTGTCAAATGCTGAATACGGTTCTGCTGACTACAATAGCATCCTTGGCAATATCGCCGACATGAATACCATCAAGACCATCCTTGAACAGAGCGTAAAGGCAGGCATCGACGCGGCTCAGTTTGATTTGTCGTCATTCTGGGAAAAAGTATTCGATGGTGAGGATATACCAGACTCCACTTGGCAGTCGATGGTTGATAAGATCAATGAGAAGTTGAAGGAACTGAATATCGATCCCATTAAGATTGACTTCCAGACGGGAGAGGTTGCAAAGGAAGGAGAGAAGACCAAGAAGGCATGGCAGGCCGCTGCAAGTGCCGTAAGTTCTGTCGGATCTGCCCTCAACAATATAGAAGACCCTGGTGTTAAAATCATGGGTATGGTAGGACAGGCCATCGCAAATATCGCCCTTGGTTTTGCACAGGCTTCAGCAAAAGAAGGTAAGGGTGGTATATGGTATTGGATTGCAGCCACTGCTGCTGGTTTGGCTACAATGGTTGCTACTATATCTTCTATCCATTCTGCCACCGGCTATGCTAATGGAGGTATCGTAAAGGGCAATTCATACAGTGGTGACAACATCTATGGTGGACCTGATGCAATGGTGAATTCTGGCGAGTTGGTTTTGACGACGGCCCAGCAGAACTCGCTGGCGCAGCACCTTCAGGGCGGTGGCATGAGGAACATCAATGTGACTGGCAAAATTAAAGGCACAGACATTCTGCTCTCTGTTGACCGTTCTGCTCAAGCCACAGGGCGCGGACAATTAATGACGTGGAAATAAACAAAAAAGATAAAGATATGAGTGTAGTATTAGGACGAAATGTGAAAATATATGCTGGAAGTAGCGGCACATCTCCCTTGATAGCGATGGCGAAGAGTTGCACTATCAGCAGTAAGTGTGGCGTAATTGAAAAGGCGAGCGCAACAAATGCGACGAGTAAGGAGTATGTACCAGACCGTTACGAGTGGGAGGTGAGCCTTGGTCACCTCGTGAGCAGCGACGCACCGCTTGAAGGCATCCTAAAGGTGCGAGGCACTTACACCATCAGCATAGTAATTGGCTCCACCCGCAAGACAGGCACGGCAATCTGTACTCAGGCGGAATTGTCGGCTCCTGTCAATTCTTTGGCCACTGGATCCGTGAAATTTATAGGATCAGGCCCGCTGACGTAAACCTCGAACGTTATTATCGCCGACATATAAAGAAGACATTATGGCGATCCATTGGCAGATACCTTTCGCATCTTTAAGAACGGGCATCATATACACGGTAAATGTGTATGATGAAAATTATAGCGGAACACCCATCACATTGAAGGGTGGTGCCGTTCCTTTTACGACTAATGAAGACGGCGACGATGATCCGTTTTCTCCCATCCGTACTCAGAGCGGCAATCTGAGCATCATCGATGATGGCTATGCAGCCGACGGTGTTACCGCTTTTGATTGGAAAGAATTTGTGCCATCCGTTGCAAACAGTCGTCCCGTGACACTGACACATGTCGTAAATAATACGACCGTCGTCGATTGGCAGGGATTCATTCAGTCACAAGACTTTAGTGGAACGCTTTACGGGAACCCGCAAGAGCGACATTTTCCAATTCATTGTGTGTTGGAAGTGCTGAAGTCTCAACAGCCATCAACTACTGACATTCAAAAGCATAACTTTGCCTACCTGATCAACCTTTTAGAATCAACCTCCGAGACACTGACTGGCAACGCCCTCGGTTTTGATACCTTCATAATCCAGGGCAACAACGACGCACAACAGTGGCTCTGCAAGCAGTTTGAGTGGATGAACTTTTTGTCGGAAAACGACAACGAAGAGGAAGAAATTACTCCAAGATACAACCTCTTTGAGATTCTCGAAGATGCGTGCAAGTTCTGGGGATGGACATGTCGCAGCCAGGGAAGAACGCTGTATCTGACTTGCTATGATGATCTAACAGAACCGAAGTTCGTATCAATGACGAAGGCGCAACTCCAGACGATGGCGAGCGGTACGGTGGCTGGTACCAATGACGTTGATTTTATCAGCACCACACTCAGCGGTGACATCTTTGCCTCGACAGAGAACGACGACTTCAAGCGTCGTGGCCCTGCGAAGGCATCCGTAAAGGGAGACTGCAACAAGATGGATACGCTCTTTGAGTTTGCCCCGCCTTCTGTTCGCAAGGTGATGGATCAAGGTGGCTATTCATGGGTGGCTGGTCCCGATCCTGGTACGGGCTATTTCACCACCACGCCGATTGACTCTTTTGACTCGCTCCTAATGGCTGGTACTTCTTCGCAGTACGGTGGATTCTGTCGCAGGCAAATCTTCAGCAGCGAAGAAGCAGATAATGCCGAAATGGAAGATATGTTCGTATTCAAGACCGGGCACTCCTATGGAGACAATATAATCCAGATTCAGACCAAGAAAGCAATGAACTATGTAGGCGGTACGCTAAAGATCAGCGGCGACGTGTTTAATGGTTCTGCACGATGGGAAGATGATAATGGTGACGACTTTATCAGTCTGCGTGTAGGAATCGGTATGACCCGCGCCACCGCCAAATGGTATTATATCTATTACACTTCATTGGAGGGAACCATCACCCACAGATGGCAGTCATCAACTTACACACTTGCAGCCACCATAAACGGTGGTTCTATTAAAAAGATTGGTAGTGCTGTTGCTATTCCATTTGGACACTCATTCGCCCAGTACGACGGAATACCATGTGACGATAATTCTTTGTACGGATACGTGTTTGTGGATTTCCTCGGACTCACCTATGAGCATACAGAACATCCGGCACGGTTTGAAATCGGAAACTTCAAAATAACCTTCAGCCGTGAGGAACTATTTATCCCATCAAGCAACACCCAGCCACGTCCGAGAACACTGAAGGTTGACAGAGTGACATCGCGTGAGTATAAGGCATCAAACAACAGCGGAACGGGTGAGCAGTGGAATGCATATTGCGCCTTCGCCTCGGATAATACCATGGAGTACGGCTATGGTCTGCTGATCAATCCAAACAATACATTCATGGAGACTGCACCTTATGGCAGCAATAATGAGTATCCAGAACAGCATTTGGCCAATCGCGTGGCTGCATACTGGGCACAGTCGAAGCGACAGGTCACCACAGAATTGCGCACTGACGCGATCCCTGCAATCACGCCACAATACAGAATCACACTCGACGGAACCGTATTCAATCCGACAGCCATCTCACGTAACTGGCGCGATGACATCACAGTAATCACACTCTTAGAGGCACGAACATCATGAAGGTAATATCTGAAGACGAAATACTGAGAATGACAGGCAACAGAGGCGGTAGCAGTACCGTCGGTGGAGGCAGCGGTGGTAATCTTGCTGGCTATGCCACACAAGCATGGACTGAAGAATATTATATCAATAAGGAGTTTTTCAGCAGTCTGTTCAAGGTATACGACGCCAACAACAATGAGATCATTCCAAACGATACAGATTCCACCATCGATAATATCAAGGCAATGTTCGGGTTCTGGACTGAATTCTATGTCAGCGCATTGGGCACAGGAGGCCAGAGTACAGTCGGTCTGCGTCTCTCACAACTTGCTGATGTAAACGTGGCTGGTGTGACAGCGGGACAGGTGCTAACCTATTCGGTTGACCCTACCACCCAGGAAGGAAAATGGGTGCCCAGCACTCCGCAGGCGGGTATCGACATGACCACTGTATGGTCAAACCTCGCCTCAGTCGATGCCACTAAGCAGATCAACTACAGCCACCTGTCGAATGCTGTCAGTCTGAGTAATGGCACTATAACCATCGGCTCTTCAAGCATCACGCCCGTTGTCAGTCTTTCAGGCTATGCCACAGAGGTGTGGGTCGGGCAGAACTATCTCGCATTGACAGGTGGCACCATCACAGGAAGCCTCACAGTTAATAATACATTATCAACTGGAGGAAACGCCACAGTTGGCGGTGATTTAACAGTAAATGGCGGAGACTTAACGGTCAACGAACCAAACGCAAGTGGTGCATCTGCAATATGGTTCAAGTCTGGCGGTACAACATACGGGAATCTCCGAGTAAAGGCAAGCAACGGAGAATTTTATTTTTACAATGGTACAACAAGCGACGGTCAATCCTCAGTATGCGTCAATGCAGGGTGGTTCTATTCCTACGGACAGGTGACAGCACTCTCCGACGAACGCAAAAAGAACGTGGTTGGCGAGATCGAGTTGACCATAGAGCAGATAGCACAGGCTCGGGCTGTGGAGTTCTATTGGAAGGACAAGCGCGACAAAGACCTGCATGTCGGCTCTATCGCCCAGGACTGGCAGAAGATTCTGCCGCAAGCGGTGTTTGAAAAGGACGGTGAACTCTCAATGGATTACTCGGTGATCGCTCTGATGTGTGGCGTCACCATAGCCCGCAAGGTGGCAAACATTGAAGAACGCCTGATTAGAATCGAAGAAAAATTTGACTCAGAAATAGATTAACATGGCACATTCAACAACCGTCATATCAGCACCTGTTTCCATGCCGTCAGACCTCGCTGCGGTTTTAGGCATCTCAGGCACCGACCTTGCCACGGCCTGTCAGTCGTCGGCCATCAATATGTGGACGAAGGGAAAGCCAGAGGGCGTGGCGAGTGGTCTGCAGGCAATGCCCGTCGGCATCCTCACGAACGCCATGCGTGCGTTGAACGGATACGGCATCCGTACCCTGTATCAGAATGGTTACGGATCGTTGTCAGGCTTGGTTTCAGACCTGAGAAACAATTCTGTCAGATCGATGTTCGAATATATCAAACCAAGTGGAGGTACCAGCAGCCCGTATCGTCTGGCAGACTTCAACGGCTATTATCACGAGGCTCATACACCTATATGGTCCCCATATAATCCAACCGATACGCTTAGAGTGAATGGTGATGGAACTTTACAATTATATTTCTATACAAACGTAAACGGATCGGATATGGAAATTGGTCTGAAGGACCTGAGATTTACTTCAGACAGCCAAACTTTCGCTGATTATTATTTTGGAATCCTGATCTACGACAATTCGACTTACTATGCAGCCACCCAGAATCATGTAATGGGAAGTTCCTGGCAGGAAGGTCTGGATGTGACGCTGACTGGCGTACCTGTACCATCAGGATCAAACATATACACCTACCAGATGGTGCCGTTCTTTGCTACACAGCCAATATCTTCGCAGTCGGCATCATTCAGTGGAACTATTTTCCCTATGACGTTTGCCAAGACTGAAATAAAGGTCGGTTCGGCTGCAAGTCTGGTCTCCATATCTACTTGGGTGTATGTATGGTCTGATGATATGAGCACCCTTCGCCTAAAATGGAATGTTGGCAATAGAACATCTGGCGCTTTCGCTTTCAGTATCAGCAGCAGCAACTCATACGTCACGATCGGAAACCCGTCGCAGCAAGGTACTTATGGATACTGGGGAATTAATGTGAGCGAGAGCATCCCTGCTGAGACTTCTCGCACTGGTGATGTGGTGATAGCCACCAATCTGCTGTCAGCCCAACAGGACTTCATCAGGAATGGCGACAGTTATGTTCAGATAAACGCAGCCAGGCCAAATGCGCCGTATGTCTATACTGACATCGTGCAAATTTGGGAAAGAAACAATCCTTAGAATAAAGTATTAACAATAAAAATATATGATTATGGGAAATTTTGAAATCGTAAGCAGCACATTCAATGCCAATTTCATTTTCAACAACGAGACGTTGAGCATTAATGGCAGTTATCAGAAGGATGCCAAGACAGACAAACTTCAGACAGTGAGTGGTGCCGTCTATCGACAAACCGATGATGGAGTGGGTGATCACATCGGCAACTTTAGTGGCCACAATCGAGACGGCGAGATGCGATACTCTCTGAGCGAGATGTCAACAGCCGACACGCAGGCAGTGATGGCTGCCATTGCAGAGATCGAGCAGAATATTCAGAATGAGAATGATTAATTAAAAATGAAAAAATTATGAGAACAAAAGGAATTTTTGCATGGGTAATCATCTGCCTGTGGCTGCTGTGCACTATTGGCGGAATAGGGTACACAATTTATTGCCACGCCTGGGTGGTCGCTGTGGGTGTATTGGCGAATGCAGTCATTGCATTCTTTAAGGTCAGAGACATTTATAAGGATTCATTTAATGAGTAGCGTATGAAAAAAGTAAATCTCAGAGAAGTGCAACTCGAAGACATCCAAGGCAAACCGATGCCAGGAGACTTCCACGAAGTGCTGGGGAACCAGTTGTATATGCAAGGCCGTGACATCCGTGAATGCGAACTTGGTCGCAAGATCTATTTTGCAGAAGGCGAGATCGAACTGACCGACGACGAGGCAAAGACCATAAAAGAGGCGGTCAAAGGTTGGAGTTACATAGCCAGAACCGCCATAGAGAAGATGTTAGATTAGACACATAAGTTTTCATCATAATGTATAATTAATATTTGTTTTAGAACTTTTTGGAATCATTCCGGGGAGCAGCGGCTCCCCTTTTTTGTGCAGTAATCCTTAACCGCCTTTTTGCCTGTACCATAAAGGATAAAAATAAAAAGAAATATGAAATGGTTGACTTTAGATGAGATCAAGCAGCAACTCCGAATTGAGTCAGACTTCACGGACGAAGACGCGCTGTTGACGAGTTACGGAACTGCTGCTGAGGATACAGTGCTGAACGTTTGCAGCAGGACATACGACGACTTTATTGACAATTACGGTGAAATTCCGCAGGCTGTCAAGAATGCCACGCTGTTGCTCGTAAGCACATCGTATGAGCAGAGAGGCGCCGTCAACATGCAGCAACTCTACGCCGTACCTTACGCATTCGACATGTTGGTGAAGCCATACATGCGACTTTCCACCAACAGCGATGCTGCGCCCGTGCAGGTAGTGACGCTTGGAAGCGACGTGAAGATAGCATTCACTGTGGATCTACCTGACAATCTGAAGTTGTCAGACATTGACTTCAGTGGAAAGGTGATGAACTCGATGGACGCAACGAAAGTCATCAATTTCGCGAAGGCCGACTGCATCATGATCGATGAAGGAACGGCATACGTCGTACTGGTCGATTCAGATACGCTTGGCATCGGTTCGTATCTGCTTCAGATAACGGTTCTGATACCTGATTCGGACTATACTTCAGGCTATCGTAAGGAGGTGGTGAAAATCAATCCGCATATCAGCGTGAAAGAATGAACGGAAAGGCAACCATCATAGGATCAGTGGCCGGTATCGGCTATCATGTAGGTAGTATTACTGCAAAGGCGGTGGCTTTCGGAATGATGACTGCTACCGCCATGAGTGCGCTGAAGACAATGAATGTCAGTGGCGGACGCACGCAAAAGGCAGGACTCCTGCATTGGATAAACGTCTCACCGACGGAACCGCAGCAACTGGTATGGTTGATCCCACAGATCGGCATTGACTACCAGATAGAGACTTCGACCGGTTTGAAATGGCAAATTAAATAGATTAGAATATGGCATACGCATCATGGCTCATTCCGAGCAAAACATCTGGATCAGGCAACGATACCGTCAACGTGACGGCTGGTGCCGACAATACGGGAAGAAACGCCCGCAGTACCAACATGACTTTTAAGGCACCCAACTGCGAGGACGTCGTAAGACAAGTGACACAGGCAGGAAAGCCTGAGTTTGTCAGTATCGAAAGCGCGAAGAGTGTTGACAAGGGTGGCGTGGCCACGCTGACCATCACAGGCACATCAAACTCTTCAAAGTTGACGTTCTCTCTGGCATCCGGTGGATCGCTCGACCTGACGCTTCCAGGCACTTATACGGCAAACAGCGTGTCGACGAACAATGGCGCGGCCATCAGCGGCGACCCTGGAGCAACGCAGGAGTTCCCCTTCTCGATTGCATTCACCAATATAGGTGCCAACCCAACAATCCAGGCCCGTTCGGTACAACTCATTGTGACAGACAACGCAGGCAACACAGCAACTTGTACCATCACCCAGGCTGCAGGCGATCCTGTACTCTCAGTTAGTCCGTCAAGCGTACAACTCGACTGGAATGCTGCCACCGAAGGCACAAGCGCATCATTCTCTGTTACCTCTAACACTAACTGGACGATCGAGTAATGGCATCAATCAGCATTCCCTGGATAGATGGACCTGGAAACATTGTCCTGACCTACTCGCAAGGCCAGGGCAATCAGCAGGTCACCGTTACCTCGGACACAGATTGCATAGACCATCCCCGCCAGCAGAAAGTGACATTCGTTGTTATAGACGGAGCCATTCGCAACGACGTGGCTACGGCCAGCGGAAACCTGATCCGTACTTCAAGCGGTAATACTATCCGTACACTGGATAATGCGATGAAGGTGACGGTGATTGTGACGCAGCAGGCAACCAATAAGAGGCTGCTGGTAACATGCCAGGATCATATCGTCGTTACCGCAAGCGGAAACATTGTAAGAATCAGTAATTAGTATAAACCAATAAATATTCAAGATTATGGCAAACGGAACATTTGACATTTCACAGAGTGACGCCCAACTACAGGCCATTCTGAACAAAGTGCAGCCATTGGCAGATACAGGCGATATGGCGGTTTTCGGTTTTGGCTATGGTGTCTGCTCAACAGCAGGTGCAACAGCAGCCAAGACTGTTTCGATCACCAACTTCGTGTTGACTCCAGGAAGCGATGTACACATCCTCTTCGAGAATGCGTTCACTGCATCATCACCCACTCTGAGCATCAACGGTTCAACCGCCAAGCCCATTAAACTATTCGGAAATGCTATGCCGATGGGTAAGGTGAAGAACAACACCGTCCTGAACATGAACTATGACGGTACACAGTTCAATGTAACCAGTATCGAAAGTCAGGTTGCAGCAGCACCAGACGGCTTTGTAGATCTCGCACTTCCTTCGGGCGTGCTGTGGGCAGACAAGAACGTTGGCGCTTCAACTCCTTATGAGGACGGTCTGTATTTCTCTTGGGGAAACATCACCGGACACACAGGAACTGACGGCTATGACTTCGGTACTGCCAACGATGGACCCTATGCATCCACACCTGGTGCCGCTCTGACTGGAAACATACCAACTAACAACACCTACGACGCTGCCCGTCACAACATGGGCGCACCATGCCGTATGCCGACCGTTGGTGAGTTCCAGGAACTGAACAGCAACTGCACATCTGAATGGACCGACGAGGATGGCGTGGCTGGTCGCCGCTTCACGAGTAACATCAACGGCAATTCCATCTTCTTCCCCGCCTCTGGCGGCCGTTACGGGGCTTCG
>Ga0310786_10006129_pt1 | contig 16115 bp, 2 predicted proteins | sample AusTroGonzalo_MG_FD_203881 | JGI IMG/M metagenome (GOLD analysis project Ga0310786, IMG submission 203881) | Bovine rumen microbial communities from tropical cattle in Woodstock, Queensland, Australia - Gonzalo_03 (v2) (version 2) | ecosystem: Host-associated > Mammals > Digestive system >... | reverse complement strand
GAGTGTTACTCAGCATCGGAGCATACATCTGTCGGTCGAACATCTGCTCGTCGAGATCCACCAACAGCGTGTCGCGACGTGGCAACAGATTGCCCTGATTGTCCATATATCGTTTCACGCTTACACCTGTAGGCATGAGTCGCATAGAGCCGTCGTCCTGACGCTCCGACTGTCCGAAATTGAGGTATGCCATCAGTGCATCCATCTGTCCCATAGGCGTATGCATCGAGTATTCCTCAATGAGGTTGGTAGGCAGTACGCTTGAGAACATGCTCACCTCGTCGATATTACCTGTCAGTATCTCTGTCATGTTTCCTGGACCGACGTATGTGGCACCCAGTGCCAGCTTGTTACCATTGATGCCAGCCAAGCTGTCGGCAGGGAACGACTCTATCATGTGGTTGTCAAGATAGACATTCGCCACGTTACGACTACGCGATACGGTCATTGCGAAATGATGCCACTCGCCACTCGATACCGGCTTCCAGAACGGTACTTCGAAGCCTGATGAGCGCAGGACGAGCTGTCCGCGACGCACACCAATGTTCAGTTGATTATCCTGTCCACGTCGTGCTTCTCCGTTCGATACCAGTGTCGCACTGTCGGTCTGACAGCGAAACCAGAACATCATCGTGTAGTCGTGTTCCTTCGAGCGAGTGAACTTATCGATATCCAGAAGGGCCGCTTTCGTACCATCGAACTTCAACGACAGTCCAGACGGACGCTTCCACGTGTGACGGAGTAACCACAAATCGTTAGCTCCTCCTGCCTTATCGAAGCTGTAGTCGCCCTGACCTTCGTTCAGTTTATAGTAGTTAACCAGTCCTGCCTCAAAACCAGTCAGCTGCTTCCGTCCGACGCTCTTCAGCTCTTCGGACTTCAGTGCGCGGTTCCACAGGCGGAATTCCAACATTTCGCCCTTGAAGTAATGCTCGGTACTGTAAGGATCTACACCGATAGCAAATATCGTATTACCCTCATACTTACCAGTCATCTGCTTCGAGCCAATATCTGTGTTTCCGTCGAAGAAGGTCACCAACACTCCTTCGCCACTCTGGTCGATGACATAGGAAATCGATGTCAGCATGCCGTTGAACTCCACCTTCTTGTCCGACTCTACCCTTTGACTACCCATCTTGGCAAACAGATGTCGGTCGGCCGTTAGACCTAAGGTCAGACCATCCAGGCCACCATGAGTAAAGATGACCATATCCTCAGGATCGTTCGTCGGGTTCACCATCACATTGACCGTGAAGTTCTTACCCGTGAGGTTCGTATGGCTTTGCGACATCGCTATCGTCGTTCCGTCGAAAATCAACGATGTCGAGGTCGCCACGTCGCCACTCGCCGGAGTACCCAGCACCTCGAAGTTGTTGATAGCCGTCAGATAGTTACCCGCTATCGGCTCAGAGAAGGCAATCTTGATGTCGTCGCCGATGTCGAGGATACCATTAGCCGGTTCGGGCGTACCGAACGGCTTCGGACGACGTGTATCCTTCACACCCGTCAGGATGTCGGAATAGCCAGTAAGGAATCCACCTGCATGACGGGCAAAGACTGCGGCACGCAAGTCGTAGTGCTGCTCTATCGGGTCTTTCTCGCCGAAGAATCGAGCCATGATGATACCGTTCGACGGAATGGTGTCGGTCACACCGCTGGCCTTCTTCCGCAATTCCTTGTCGGCATAGAACGCACAGACGCTTACCCAGTCCTTGTCGCCCTGTGTCGATAGCTTGTATTGCAGTTCCACATGGTCGAAGTTTGGCCAGTTCACGTCGAAGCCGTCGATGCGTACCGGCATGTACCATTGCTTCAGGTCGCCCTCGTATGGACTTTCGGTATTGATGACCCACTTGTCGCCTGGCATTGAGATACCCACCTTGCCTGCCGACGGAATGAAGTGTGCGGAGAACTTACATTCGAACGCACGGTAGGGGTCTTCGGGATCGTAGAGAGAGAGCGTCAGGTCTTCGTAGTCGAAGGCGGCACTTGGATAGACCGTTATCTCCTTGGTGAACACATTGTGCTTGTTGGTAGCCTTGTCGAACAATGGAGTAATCGCGATGCTCTCGTCGCTACTGCCGATGGGCTTTCCGTCTATGCAGACCCTGGCACCCTTCGGGTTGCTATCTGCCACCAACTTGTAGTTGAAGAGGAAGGTAGCCTGAGAGGGATAGTCGGTCTCGTTGGCGAAGTGGAGGGTGAAGCGTGCCGGTTCGCCATACGGTACGTTGCTCACTACCGGCTCGTCAATCCAGATGCGTGGTTTGTCGACAGGGATGGTAGCCTCGTCGAGTATTGTGCCAGGCTGATACCACTTCGTCACTCGCTCCTCCTCGTAGGGCTGACAGGTGGCTCCTCCCCTGGTACGGAAGATGAAGGTGGAGAACACGCGTTCGTTGCTGAAGCTTGCGAAGGTGAGCATCGGTGGAGTGAGACTTCCGTAGCGCACCTTGTTGAGTGTCTCGACGGTCAGTTTGTTGAACACATTGGTCGTAGAGTCGATGGAATACTCAGAACCGCTGCGATAGACATCGACCGTGAGGCTGGACTTGCCGCCTGTAGCGAGTGTGAATCCCACCTTCTTGGAGTGACTCTCCGAGGTATTGTACTTATCGTTAGCATTTGCATAGAGGATGAGGTTCCACTTGGTCTTCCAGGTCGAACCCAATACCTGCATTTCGCAGGTGGTCGGTTCGTCCTCGGCGTTATAGTTGTTGTAATGGGGCTGTGTGTCGATCTGGCCACCACTCCTCTCCATCTTTTCTTCGAGGGCCTTCATGATGACAGCCAGTGGACCAGTACCAGCGAAGAGGTTACCCAGTCCGTTCAGTCCTGGATAGCGCAGATAGCGTGAGGTAGTTCCTGCGGTGGTGAATGTTTCGCTATACTGGATATTGGCTGCTCCACCGTCGAAGTCGTAACGCTTGACGAGGTCGGATGGCAGCACGCTGAGTTTCTCTTGTTCGTTCTTGGCTAAGTATCTCACCCATGTGACCATTTCTTCGTTCAGGGCCAAGATGCTATCGCCGGTTGTCTCATTGTTGGGACGAATGACTTTGTAAGCGAGTCCGAAGAGGTCGTCGTCGTTAGGAACCGTACTGATGTAGGTTGCGTAGCCTCGTTGGTCGGCCATCTTCTTTGCTTTCGCCTCGTCGGTACCCATCGGCAGGATGAGGGAGTTACGGATTTTCACCAGTTCGGGTAGGAGTTCGTTTTCGATGTACTCCTGTGAATGGATGAAGGTGGACTTGACGGTAGGCGACATCGACATCACTTCATCGCGCACGAGGTAGATGGGTTGTCCGGTGTCGTCGATACCTTGTGCCAGCACTTTGGTAGTTCCGACGGGCACACGGACGGTGACTCCGTTCTGTGTCTTGAACGAGCCGCCTTCGTGTGTCTTCACAATCTGATACATGCTGTCGGGGATGACACGTACAGCCATTGCGTCTTGAACGATGATGTTTTCGGTGGTTCCGATGAAGAGGTCGGCCTTCCCACCTATCCACTTTGCTCCGCTCTTGGTCTGGATGCGTTCGGTGATGTCCATATTGTAGTTCCACGACCATGAGTAACCGAAGTTGGCTTCGAACTTGAGGTCGATTCCTTTTTCGGTCTTGCTGTGTGTGAGTGTACCGGTGGTTTCGCCTGAACCACCTGGCGCAGCCACGAATCCGTGGTAGGTATCAGCTCCTGTACCTGTTGATGTGGCTACACTGAATCCTGCGGTAGCTGCAACGTCGAGTGAGTAGCCGTAGCTGAGTTTCGAGCCTTCTTCGATATAGGCGGAGCTACCTCCTCCTGGTGGGTCACGTAGAATGTCCCACAACTTGGGTGTACCTGCCACGATGGCTTTCCGTCCGTCTTTCTTGGGTTGGAGTGCCATGACATAGCCTTTGAGGATTTCACCGTTGAATGGTTTGACATCGTAGTAGCTGCCATCGTAGAGGAGGGTGATGTCCATGCTCTTGAGTGCCATGTCGTTTTCCATCACGAAGGTGGTGTTGTCGGGTCGGAAGATGTATGAGCAGCCTCCAGCGGAGTCGAGTTCGCATTCCCACTCTGCTGTCTCAGCATCGGTGGTCAGCGCGTTCTTGATTTGTATCTTTCCGCGCTGGTCGAGTTTCACAATGTCAACCGCCTTGCTGTTGTCGTTGTTCCAGTAGTACTTCTCGCAGGCTTGTAGCATAATACCGTAGGGCGAGCCCGCCATGAATACAGGATAGCCGAACGAGTAGTGCATCGTACTATCCGTCGCCGTTGGGGCAGTCTTCGTATAATATACTAAGTTTACATCGGACTTGTTGCCGATATTATCCTGGGCAGTGAGTCGCTTCACACCGAAGTACTTCTCTCCGGTAGCGTTGAACTGTGTCACCTCAACGGTTGGTACGGAGTGATAGATGCGGTTGTATTCACAGGTATCGCCTTGCTCGCGGAAGGTAAGGTCGACAGTCTGGCCTATCTGTCCTGCCTGGAACAGGGTTGGATAACCCTGAGCGGATACCTCGGTGACTTTGTATTTAGCAGGGTGAACGGCCAGTTCGTACTCACCTGTCTTGGCATCGGGGAGGATGGTCATGACGTGACGGGCGAGCGTCACTTTCGTAGTGTCGGCACGGTCTGCTCCGAAATTCACGTTGTAGCTAATGCTCTTAACCTTATCATCTTTTGGATGACGATAGATATATGATGCGTTATCACCTTCGAGCTGCATGACAATCTTGAGTGAATCGCCGAGGTTGTTGGCCGACAGGCTCTTACCAAGCGGCTTACTACCTTCGATGTCACCACCGACTACGCGTCCGCGGAGCACCACGGTGGTTGAGTCCCAAATGGTGATGCCTGCCACGTTCTTCACGAAGTTGTAGTCGCGCTTGTCGTCAGGGGCATCGGGATTGAGCAGATATCCGTCGTTTGCAAACCTATGACCTTTCTTCACAGCCTGCACGCGGTGGGTACCACGCGGGATGCTGAGTGTGAAGGCTCCCTGTGTGTCGGTCGTGATGAGTTGTTCACTGGCATCGTGCATCGGGTGGCCGTCGAGCATGAACGACACTCCTGGTACCGGTATGCTGGAAGTGTCGAAATAAACATTACCTGAATAGAGGAAATAGGTGTCCATATAGAAGTTGAAGTTCTGCTTCCAGTTGTTGTTCTGGTTGAACGTGACAGAACCCAACTCGTTCGGACCGGTGTATGCGCCTGAGTTTCCTCGTGACTGAACGGTGACAAAGTATTCACCTTTCACGGTGCCATCTTCGCCGATATAGATAGGCAGGTTCTGGAAGACGTAATATCCGGTATCGTCGGAAATGGTCTTGTAGACCGCATCGGTACCTGGAATGCCGTTAGGACGACAGATGACGGTGTCGCCCGTCATTGCGGTTCCGTCGGCCATGCGCAGATAGCCTTCGATGACACCAGTGGGTTCACACTCCTCGGAACAGGTCGCATAGGCTATGTGAATACCTTCGCACTGCAGGACGCTCTCCACTCGGTAGTCATAGACCTGCTGCACGAGCACGGTCTTGTCCTCATAGAACATCTGTGTGAGGTTGGTAGCCAACGTGTCAGTCCAATCTGCATCTTGGTTCGCGGAATGCTTGCGGCGCAACACACGGAAGAAGTCGGAGTCGCCTCCGCTGGTGGTCCATGTGAGCTGTACGGAGCTTTGCTTCCGTTTGGGTTCGAGCTTGGTGATGTTGTTCATATTCATGAAGCGATAGTCGGCCCGCTCGCCCGTCTCTATCTTCTTCACAGGAATGATGAGTGTATCTCCGTCGTAGCCTGATATGCTGAGAGGCGACGATGCCCGAATCTCGAGCAGGTCGAACGTATAATCTACACAATTTCGAGTGAGTTCATGCATAAGAGTACCCTTATCAAGCACTTCGTCGTTGCTCGACAGGTCGACGATGGTCGACTCCACGCCCTTCTCACCATGAGTGTTCACACGCAACTGAAGTTTGGCACGCTTGTCCCATACTGCATAGTCATAGCTGTTGAATTCGCTCTTCATGACAGGATAGACGCCGCCGTTACCGGCCTGCCAGCCGTCACCCAACTTTGTAGCCAACTGCTCGGGAGTGAGGTCTGCTACCGAGGTACCTTGGTTTCCAAAGTCATCCGTGGTGGTTGTCGAGGGAACGACAGTACCGCCACCGATTGCCCAACCTTCGCCAAGAATGGTGCACAATTTTGGGAGTTGTATATTGCCGGCATTGCGCTTGTCGGAAGCGATCTCGGCCCAGTTATGGAAGCTATAGTTGTTATTGCTTCCGCTCCAAGCGTTTCCTGGATTGACATAGCAGAAGCCAGCATGAACAAACTGGTTATAGGTTCCGTTCTCCACGCAGTTTTGGAGGACGTTCGATGTACCGCCATTCTCCCAACCGATGATTGCGCCACAATACTGTCCACTGCCGGTAGAAGTGATGGAACCGTCGAACAGACAATTCTTGATGTTGCAATTAGTGGAGCCGCTATGGCCGATGAATCCGCCGGCATGAGTACTCGTACAGGTGATAGCCACCGACACGCGCACATTCTCTATCGTAACCGGAGCACTGTTTGTCCCTCCTATCAGACCCGCTGAGTGGAGACCACCACGAACGGTTCCCGTGACGCGCAGGTTCTTGATGGTGACACCCTTCGTCTTGACAAACGGGGCTGCCCAGTAATTGGTGCCGCTGTCAATGTTCACATTCAGTGTGTGACCATTACCATTAAAGTAACCACAATAAGGATTGGCATCCAAATATCCGACAGATGTATTCACAGAGATGTCGGCTCCCAGAACTGCATTGACCTCACTCTTACCTTGGGAGGCATGAACGGCTTCACGGAACGCCAGCCAGTCATCGTTGTTATAGATGACCATGCACTGCTTGCTATCGATGTTGTGCGTACCGTAGTTACGGGTGTAGTAGCAGTTGGTGAGTGTTACCTTTGCCGTCTGGTCAGCACGCGCAAACGTAAAACAGCCGTCGGTCTTGGTGGTAATCTGCGTTGGAGCAAACAGACAGTTGTCCATATTGATAGTCGTGCTTGCCAAAGCCACACCGATGAAACCACCATTGCAATTGCTTTTACTACCAGTCATACGCCCAATAAAAGCAGAGTTGTTGATATTGATAGTACTGTTCCGTTCCATGATACCAACCATACCGCCACTACTTGCATCGCCGTCGATGGTCAGGTTGAAGTCAGCCTCCACATATACATTCTCCAGCGTACAAGTCTTATCGTTTTTCAGTTGACCGATGACACCTCCGGCAAATTTCTTCGACGTACTGAGCAGTCCGGCAATCTTCAAGTCGCTGATGTGGCAGTTTCCAACACACATAAACGGCGCAGCATAGTCGGCCTGACTTCTGTAATTGAAGGTCAGCGTATGGCCGTTACCCTCAAACACACCTTCGTATGGACGATTGTCGGTACCAATCATCGAACTGTTACTCGCCAAATCCAAATCGTTGAGCAGCACAATCTTGATGTGTGTCTTGCCGTTTTTGATTTGTGTGGCACACCGTTCCCAGTCTGTTCGGTCGCTCACCGTGAATACGGTCTTATCCCACGATGCCTTACCCTCGCCCACGAGCGTCTGCAATCGTGTGAAGTCATCCTCGCTACGCACCAGGAAGTTACCGTCAGCGTCGAAGTCGGTCTTCACCTTTTCAAAACCGACCTTCACCTCACGACCGCTCTCGTCCCATTTCTCCGTACGCTGCACGGTAGCGTTGGTCAACATCGGCAGCCGGAGCAGCCACGGCATGGTAAACTGCTGATAAGCACCCACATTGCTCCACTGCCACATCGAGGTAACCGAACGGCGCACCCGATAAGTCACCGCCTTACCTTCATACTGATTCATCAACGATTCATCCGTAAAGCTATAATCCGTTTGCTTGTCCTTAAACGGAGTCTCCATAGCGATGGTCTTCCAGTTAGCGTCATCGGTAGCCGTAGCACCTGTCACGTTCCGCTGAATTTCAAAGAAGTCACCTTCCGAGATGTCTTCCTGAGCGGCATCGTCCACCTGCCACGTCAGTTTCACCCTACCCTGCAAGTCCATCGTAGCCTTCAAACTGCGCGGATGATGCAGCATACGACTGGTCTGCTTGCCCGACTCGATATTGATTCTATACGTTTCATCCGTCTCTTTCGTCTGAGCATCGGTCACACGAGCTGTGATGTAGATGTCCTTCCACGGACGGTTCGCCGGAATATAGGCAAACCCCACCTTGTCGCCCGTCGGCAGGCTCTGGGTAAACTGCTCTCCAGTTACGGCATCCGTATAATGGAGCGTGGCCGAGAAAATCTTTGTCACCACGAAGCTGTAGCTCACCATCACCTCGTTCGCATGGTCGCGACTCACGGCCAGCATCGGCTCGTTGATGGTCACCGAGGCCTCACCGGCTTCCGGCATATTGACGATCGCCATCTCGTGATACGACGTAGCATCCGAATTGCCATCGGGGATGAACCAGTGCCAGTTACGGTCTTCCGAGCGGCACCACAGCTCAATCTTCAGCCGGTGACCGCGCAACTCACGAGGCACCGTCCACTCCAGCGTCGTCGTATAGTGGTTCTTGTTGTCGCTGTCGCCGTCGATGTTGTAAGTCACCTCACCGTCGTTCTTCGTGAAAACCGATTTCGATCGGTCCTTACACTTACCCGTCAGGCTGAACCGCCCATTCTGGTAGACCTGAATGGACTTGTGGTCGCCCAACTCATTATAGGTCGAGCATTTCCATCGGATGAAATCCTGTCGGCTGCCACCGTCGATGGTGATGTAGATACGACCATCGGAAATACCCTCGTTGTAGTTGCCGTCATACTGGGTCGGCAACTTAAACTGAATCTTATCCATACCCAACAGCATGGCCGTGAAGTTAGCCGGCTCCTGCAAGAAGCGGTCGGCACGAGCCGAAAGGGCAAAGAGAGAAAAGAGAAGCGCGAAAAACGCCAAAGATTGTCTGTACTTCATACGTTTTAGTCTATTTAGTAGTTTATTGTTTACGGTGCAAAGATAATAAAAAATGTAAAAATGAAAAAATTATAAAATGTAAAAATGCAAAAAACGCTAAACGCTAAACACTAACCGCTAAACTTTTGAAAAAAAACGCTAACCGCTAAGCTTTTATTATTACCATTTTACATTCAACTCTCCAACAACTTCTGGAGCATCTCTTCGTTGGCACTATCGGAATAATAGGCCACGAACTCCTTGGGTGACATGCCGAAATAGTCGCGGAAAGCGGTGCTGAAATAGGGATGGGAGGAGAAACCCATACGGTAGGCGACATCGGAGATGCTGACCTGATTGTTGACCAGCAGGTAGGCGGACTGCTTCAAGCGGTAGGAGCGGATGAAGTTGACGGGCGACATGCCATAACGTTCCTTTATCTTGCGACCCAGCTGTACACGGCTCACTCCGACTTCATCTGCCAACTGGTTGACTCCAAATGTAGTGTCGTCAATATGTGCTTTTATGGCCCCAATGACACGGCCGAAGAAGTCCCCCTCCGACTCCCCTGAGGGGGAGAGTGCTATGTTGTTGTAGTCGAAACCTACTTCGGTGCGGCGCAGACGGCTCGCGATGCGTTCACGAACGCGGATGCTGTGTGCCACAGCCCCTTGCAGCATGAGGGGATTGAAGGGCTTGTTGATGAAGTGGTCGACATCGAGGTTGAGACTGTAGATGTGGGTACGGTCGCTGCTCTCGCTAGTGAGGATGATGATGGGCAGGTTGTCGGTATCGGGGTTGCTGCGGATGCGCCGACAGAGTTCGATGCCGTCGCATAGCGGCATGCGGATGTCGGTCACCACTGCATCGGGACGCTGGGTAAGTATCTGCTGCCAAGCACTGTTGCCATCGTATGCCTCCATGACTCGATAGTGGTCTTTCAGAATGTCGGATACATAGTGGCAGAGGGATTCGTCGTCATCGACAATGAGGACAAGGGGTCGACTGCCTGAAGGGGCAGGGTTGTCGCTGTGCTCGGAGTTAGCGCTCCGCTCGAAGTTATCGAAGTTATCGGCCTTTACGGCCTCGAAGTTATCGCTAACCGCTAACCGCTCATCGCTAACCGCGAAGTGCTGATCTTTTGAAATCGAGGGGGGTGGGTCCATTGGGAACTGCAAAATGAACTCCACACCGTCGGGGTCGACATTCGCAGCAGTGATGGTACCATGATGGAGGTTGACCAGTTCGGTAGCAAGGTTAAGGCCGATACCCGAACCCATTTTCTGTGCCTCACCATTCTGTGCCTGATAGAATCGTTCGAAGATATGGGGAAGATCGGAGGGGGCGATGGACGAACCGCTGTTGTAGACACGAATCTCAAAACGCTCACCGCTAACCGTTCTTGTCCGCACAATGATACGTCCGCCTTCGGGGGTGAATTTAAAGGCATTGGAGAGGAGGTTGGAAAGTATCTTCTCGAAATGTTCGGGGTCGAGCCACAGACGGGCCTCATTGTCGCTGTGTTCGATGACGAACGATATACGCTTTGAGACGGCATAGCCTGAGAATGACTTGAAAATATCGTCGGCATACTCAGCGAAATTAACTTCGGAGAGATGCAATTGGAACTGTCCGCTATCAATTTTACGGATGTCGGTCACCTGCTTGATGATGCGCAACAGACGGTCGCAATTCATGTTCATCATCTTGTAGAGGCTCTGACGGTCGGCCTTCACGCCCTCCTCCTCACTCATCAGCTGTCGGAGCGGCGAGGCAATCATGGTAAGTGGGGACTTCATCTCGTGAGCGATGCTGGTGAACATACGCAGTTTGGCTTCCTTGATTTGCTCGTTGTGACGCACTTGCGACAGCAGCTGACGTTCACGCTGACGCTGTCGATAGGTGTGATAGAGGTAGTAGGCTGTCATGGCGGCGAGTAGCAGATAGAGGCACCACGCCCACCAAGAGGCATACCAAGGATGGCGCACACAGATATCGAGTGTACGGGAAATCACTGCATGTTCGCCTGTCTCGTAATAAGCCTGAATGACCAAACGGTAGGAGCCTGGCGGCAGACTGGCATAATAGGCTTCGTGGGTGGACATCACCTCGTGCCAACCCGACTCATAGCCTTCGAGCCGGTAGCGATAGAAGATGCGGTTGGGGGTGGAATAGTTTGGCACACTGAACGTGAAAGCCAATGTGTTCTGGTCGTGAAGAACGGTCAGACGGGTGGCGTAATGGAGCGAACCGTCAAGCATGTTATCATCGCTCAGAGGCGAGTAGTCGTAGGGTTCACCGTTCACCTTCAAACCTGTGAGAACTAGGGAGTTTCTGAGTTTTTGGGTTTCTAAGTTAAGCAGTTTGGATGTTGCATTAAAGGCAATGACTCCATTGTCGCCACCGTAGTATATGATGTGAGAAGGCGACTGGAAGGATGCCATCTTGTGAAACTCTCCGATGTAGTAACCGTCGAACGAGGTATAGGTGTATGGTTTATTGGTTTTACGGTCGAGGCGCACAATCGCATCAGCGGTGGCCACCCAGATGTTCAATGGGGTGGACTCAATAGACATGACGTTCAGGTCGGTATGAATGGGACGGGCCTTGTCGTGATTAGCATCATATCGATACAACCCTATGTTCGAACCGATGAGCATGTCGTCACCATCGGCAGCAAAAGCACGTGCTGCGACTTGAATACTATCGGCAAACGTCACTTCGCGTAGCAGAAGTGTGACAGGGTCGAAACGGAAAGTCTGACTCACCGTACCACACCACAGCACACCCTGTGGGTCGCAATAGAGGGCAACCGTCCAGGGGTTGAACTCACCATAGCGTCGAAGGGGTGTGATTTCACGCTTAGCGAGATCTAACATCAGTACTCCATTACCGTTCGTGCCTATATACATGCAATGACGGGTAGCGTCATAAGCCATCGTCATGACAAACTGACTGCTCAACGACTGCAACCAGTCGGGCGTGACAAACCGATCGCCCTGCAACTGTTGGATGCCGCCTCCGAACGTACCTACCCACACCGTGCCGTCACGGTCGACCTTGATGTCCTGTACCTGCAGCGAGGTCAGTCCTCGATCGAAGAGCACGGCATCGGTCAGGTCGGCATTACTGCTTCGGAACACGCCACATCCGTCGGTGCCCATCCAGTAGTTGCCCTGAAGGTCGGTCGTTATCGATGTCACACAAGCCACATTCGCATGAAGCGATGAGCGGTTAGCAGTAATCGGAAGGTAGATAAAGTTGTCGCGACTGTCGCTAATCAGCAGTACACCTTTTTGATAAATACCCACAATGATGTTTCCCTCCGCATCCTCGTCCAGTGAACGTATCTTGGCATATGAGAGGTCAATATTCTGATTCGTTACATGATAAGGGGTCAGCGTTTCACTCTTCTCGTTCAACTCCCACATTCCACGGCTGTCGGTTCCTACCAGTATTTTTCCTGCTTTGGTCTGCAGAATGCGCGAAATCATCATTCGCGGAGTGGCATTTCCAGAACCCGAGGCAGTCGAAGATCGCAGGGTACGCACGCAGTGCTGAGTGCGGTCGTAGATGAGCATTCCCTCGTTCGTACCAATCAGCAGGTTGTGCGACTCACTCGGCTCACAGAAAGCCTGCACATTGCTACGGTCGAGTACAGCTTGTGCCTCTGAGGTGATGGTCAGTTCCTTGCGTTTCATCTGTTTCAAATCCACACAAAACAGGTTGTTCCTCATACCACTACCCCACAGGCATCCCTCATCGTCAATCATCACATCGCGGAACAGACGTACACCTATCAGCGACATCAGTTGTTGGGTCAGCACGGTATCGACCTGCTCAGCTGCCATGTCGAACACAAAGAGTCCGAATCCTGATGAGGTAATCAACGAATAATCGGTCTTTGGATAGGCAATCATGTGATTGAGCGGCACCTCCATTTCCGACTCCTCAGGGCTGATGATGACGTGTCGCACCTCATTGGTATGCATATCGTAGAGATACAGTCCACGACTCGTGACCAACCAATAGCGGTCGTCCTTGTATTCCTTGACACAGTGAAACACGGCATTCTCCAGCTCATGCGTTGCATGAGCATCCGTTTTTTGGGCCGCAGGCGCATTCCTAATTACATCGATGAAAGTCGTTCCCTCAAACAGCTGAAGCGTACCCACGCCAGTAATCCATGCCATCCCCTTCGAGTCGAACTGAGTGGAATAGAGCGCACTCGATTTCAACCCATTCTGCGTAGTATACAGACGGGCATATTGAGCCGACATGCTCAGAGAGACAAGCAGGAACGCAAAGATAGTGACGATGATATTCCGTTTCATGCCGCAAAAATAGTAAATAATTCATAATTCATAATTCATAATTCATAATTTTTTCAAAAAATGGTCTATGTTCAATAGTCAATGTTCCATTTTTTTACTAATTTTGCACAATAAATTAATAGTAAATGGTAAATAGTTAAATAGTATATGATATGGTGAAACGAATCACAACTCTTCTATGTCTTGCAGGTCTCTGCACACTTACACTGCAAGCACAGTCATCTTTTTCGATTGACGTAAACAACTTAGGTATTGAAATCAGTCCGACCCTCAGCGGCATCTTCTTCGAAGACATCAATCAATCGCTTGATGGGGGTATCTGTGCACAGATGATTCAGAACAACTCTTTTCAGGCTTACAAAGTGCCCGACGGACCTGCCAACGAGTTCTCGCAGAGCGACACCGTGTTCTTCGGATGGACCATCGTTCGGACACCAGGTGCAGTAGGTGAGGCACATGCCGTAAGCGACCATCCATTGGTGAAAAATCTGGAACGCAAGTACGACTTCGACCCAAACGACAAGTACGATGATGAATTGCGTTATGTGCAATATTGCGTGAGGTTCGACATCAGTGCTCCTGGTAAGGGATTCGGTATTGCAGCCAATGGGTTCGGTATCGCTCCCAGCACACGCGACCGTGGTGCCATCTATTCCAACAACACACAGCGCCCTTCGCTTGCTGTGGAGAGTGGAGTAAAATACAACGTAGGGCTATACTTGCAAGGCGACAACTATAAAGGGAAGGTCAGTGTGTGGCTCGAAGACATCAACGGTGCTGTCAACTCAAACGTCGTCACCATCAAGCAGGTGACAGACAACTGGAAGCAATATACAGGTACCCTGAAAGCACTCCGCTCGACCGACAGTCGATTGGTCATCACGGGTGACAAAGCCGGTACATTCTATCTCGACTTCGTGACAATGCTACCCGAAGCGTCCCACCTGTGGATGGGCGGTAAATCGGGTCCGCTGCGTAAAGACATGATGGAAGCACTTGCACAGCTCCATCCGAAGTTCATGCGATTCCCTGGAGGATGTGCCTCCGAAGGACCTAACTATTTCGGGCAGGTGTTCTGGAAGAACTCCGTGGGACGTCCCGAAGAACGTATCGGATTCCGCAACCACTGGGGTTACTGGACTTCACAATACGTAGGATTCTACGAGTATTTCTTGATGGCAGAGTCTTTGGGTGCCAGTCCGCTGCCAGTACTCAACAACGGTGTGACTTGCCAGTTTGTAGGACATAGTTATATCGCGCCTTTAGAGACCGAGGCCGACCGCAAGCGGTTCCACGACATCTTCGTACAAGATGCGCTCGACCTGATTGAGTTCTGCAACGGACCCGTCAGCTCGACGTGGGGACGACTGCGTGCCGAGATGGGACATCCCGCTCCGTTCCACCTCCGCTACCTCGGTATCGGCAACGAGAATCAGGGAAAGGAGTTCTGGGAGCGATTCGACATCATGTACAAAGCCGTGAAGGCTCAATATCCCGACATCATCATTGTATCGACAGCAGGTGCACGCGACGCAGGTCGTGAGTTCGATGCCAACTATGCCGAAATCGACTCGAAATATCCTGACACCTACGTAGACGAACATTATTATAAAGGTGACGACTGGTTCTTCAGCCAGGGCAACCGCTATGCACCAGGTGCAAAACGCGGTAGCGAGGGACTGACCTACGATCGCAGCCGTCCTACTCGTGTGTTTGTCGGTGAATTTGCCAACAACGGCACCAACAACGCCTACCACTCCACACTGGCCGAAGCAGCCTACTGGCTGAGTCTGGAGCGCAATTCCGACATGGTGGTGATGGCAGCCTACGCCCCCCTGTTCTGCAAGAAAGGGTATAATAAATGGGGAGCCAACCTCATCTGGTTCGACAACCGAGGCTTGTGGCGCACCACCAACTACTATTACCAGCAGTTGTTCTCAGAAGGAGGCAACCGTGCACTACGTACGGAAGCTGTGATGCACGGCGACCAACCCGACCCGAATATCTATACATCAACCACCATCGACACCCAGACAGGAACCATCTATCTGAAATTCGTCAATGCGGAGGCAGTCAGCAAAAACGTCACGATCGACATCACTGGTGGCAAACAATATACGGCCGAGATGAAATACATCACATCGCACGATACCAACATCCGCAACCAAGGCGATGCGAACTACTACTCCAGCCATCCCGATGTCGGCAGCGACTTCAATTACCACGAAGCCATAGTGCCCCAAACCAAACAGATTGGTCGTGTGTCAGGTAGTTTCACTTTCGAAATGCCAGAAAATTCAGTCGGGATTATCAAACTCCGATAATTAAAGTTTAAAGTTTTTCAACTTGCCACCCCCTTCACAGCGCCTTGTGAAGGGGGTGTTTCAAAATCATAAGTTATTTTTCAAAAAAGTGTAAGTGGATATTCCATTTTCTCCGTACCTTTGCACCCAGAAAATGAACCCGACAACCAAGACTACTTTGAAAAAAATGATAAGATTAATATATATCGGACCTGAGCAAGGTCGAAGGTCCACCCACATGGTTGATTAGGTATAACTCATAAAAAAGGTTTTAATGTTGTTAATAAAAAGGCGCATCGTGAGGATGTGCCTTTTTGTAATTCATAATTTATAATTGACTCCGTCGAGTTTCCTCGTTTGCCTGACGGCGAACTAAAGTTTCATAATGCATAATTCATCATTAAAAGTTTTTTGTTTAGCGTTTAGCTTCAACGGAAGTTAACAGGAAGTTAACAGGAAGTTATCGCGGTCGTTAACCGCTTAGAAGTGAAAAGGACGAATGAT
>Ga0310786_10006128_pt1 | contig 16115 bp, 9 predicted proteins | sample AusTroGonzalo_MG_FD_203881 | JGI IMG/M metagenome (GOLD analysis project Ga0310786, IMG submission 203881) | Bovine rumen microbial communities from tropical cattle in Woodstock, Queensland, Australia - Gonzalo_03 (v2) (version 2) | ecosystem: Host-associated > Mammals > Digestive system >... | reverse complement strand
CTATCAGGAGTGGTACGCCGATATGTGCAACAAACTGGAGAGGTGACTATGGAGGTGGTGATTATAGGTGCAGGAATGGGCGGATTATTCTGCGGAGCTCTTCTGGCCAAACGTGGTGTCAAGGTCACCGTAATTGAGAAGAACAGTACGATAGGCGGCGGACTGCAGACATTCGTACGCAACAGCGAGACCTACGAGACCGGAATGCATGTGGCCGGAGGATTCAACGAAGGAGGTATTCTGAATAGCCTATGCCGCTATCTGGGCATTATGGACAGGCTCCGCATACGCCCGGCGGACATGATGCTGAGCGTGACTTACGCTGACAGCGGCCGGACTTATGACCTCCCGGCCGGCAGTGATACATTTGTAAAATATCTGACTGACAGGTTCCCGTACCAGAAGGATAATATACGCCGTTACGTGGATGCCGTGTTCCGTGTATCGCATGAGGAGAAACTCTTCTATCTGGAGAGCATGAGCGGTGTGAACGACCACTCGGATGAGTTCTTCATGCCGGCCGATGCCTTCATAGCCAAATACATCAGTGATCCGGAACTGCGTGCCGTGCTGGCATCGGTCAACCCCTTGTATTCAGGCGTGCCTGGACACTCTCCGGCATATATCCACATAATGATATCGGCCCTGTTCATGGAGAACCCCTGCTGGTTTGAGGGCGGCTCGGGACAGTTGGCAGAGGCATTGAGAGATGTGATTGAGGCTGCAGGCGGCCGTGTACTTACACGCTGTGAGGTGGCATCGGTCCGCGTTCATGACCTTAGTGTGGAGTGTGTGGTTGACAGGGAGGGCCGAGAGTATCGCGGTGACTGGTATATTTCCGATATCCATCCCGCATCGCTGTTCCCGCTTATTGAGGGTAAGGCGTTCACATCGGGCTACAGGGCACGTATTGAGAGCATTCCTGATACGGCATCGGCCTTTAAGGTCTATTTGAAACTCAAACCGGGAACGGTGACATTCCCGGGTCATCCGGTATCCGTTGTGGACAGCATGGAGAACGCCTGGAAAATGGCCCGATATGAGAGTACAGCATGGCCACATGGCGTGAACTGCTTCTTTGGCCAGGGCAGCGACGGCTATGCATCACACCTTACGGCATACTGCCTGATGGACTTTGAAGAGGTCCGCGAGTGGGAGAATACCCGCACCGGACACCGCGGAGAGGCTTATGAGGCGTGGAAGAGGGAGCGTACCGACAGAGTGCTGGCTCTGGTTGAGAAACGCTATCCAGGAATCAGGGAGGCGGCCGATGACATTTTTGCATCGTCACCGCTTACGTTCCGTGACTGGATGGGTACCCGCAGAGCCGGCGCTTACGGCCTTTTCAAGGACAGCACGGATATTGCAACATCACTGATTCCAATCAGAACCAAGGTGAAAAACCTGCTTCTGACGGGACAAAATGTAAATATGCATGGAATTGGTGGCGTTCCGATGACTGCAATTGAAACCATTCAGACTATATTTGCAGATGAATCCGTTCTGAACGGTATTAAAGGAGAATTATCAAACAAGTAATATAAAAGGACCTAATGAATACTTTCAAGCTTAAGCTCATTTATCCTAAATGGCAGAAACTGAGGGGACAGACAACATTCAACCTTCCGCCTCACGGCCCGGTGGCCTTTGCCGCAACCCTTCCTGAGTGGGTTGAAGTGTCATTTACAGATGAGAATGTTGAGCCGATTGATTTTGATGAGGAGTGTGACGGCGTTGCGCTGTCCATGATGCTGAGCACGCAGGTAAAACGCGGCTGGGAGATAGCCGATGAGTACCATAAGCGCGGCAAGCTGGTTACAGCGGGAGGTATCTCCACCATGCTTCATGCCGAGGAGATGGTAAATCATGTGGACAGCGTCTTTCTGGGTGAGGCCGAGGGCCGGTCGGAGCAGATGATGCTGGATTGGGTGAACGGTGACCTGAAGAAGATATACAACTACATGGGCAATATGCCTCCTATTGAGTCTGTCGGCCCTTGCCGTCGTGACCTTTACAAGCGCGAACTCTATAACCACAAGGGCGTGCAGATGGTGGACCTGTTCCATGCCAGCCGCGGATGCCGTTTCAGCTGCTATCCATGCGCAGTATCATATCTGGGAGGCCGTAAGTTCCGTCCGCGTCCCATTGACAAGGTGGTCGAGGATATGGCTGCCATTGAGAACAACCGTCTGTTCATTGTAGACAACTCTCTGGCACAGAACAAGGAGTGGGAGAAGGAGCTCTTTACCGCCATTGCCCCGCTCAAGAAGAAATGGATAAGCCATACCATCGAGGATGACCCTGAGGTTCTGGATCTTGCCGCCAAGGCAGGCGCATGGTATGTATACCAGGCCGTTTATGATACATCGGACTATATCAAGGAGCGTGTAAAGCGTTACCATGATTACGGAATTGGCGTTGAGGGCACAATCCTGCTGGGACTTGACAACCAGACCGAGGATGACATAAAGCGTCTGATTGATTTCCTGGGTGAGATTGACCTGGATCTGGCCGAGTTTACTGTAATGACTCCGTTCCCGCATACCAAGGGTTACGATGACCTGCTGCGTCAGGGCCGTATCTTTGACTTTGACTGGAACCATTACAATGCCGGTCAGGTGGTGTTCCAGCCCAAGCATATGAGCCCGGAGCGTCTGCAGGAACTCTACGATTACGCATGGAAGAGTTTCTATGCCGATGAAAGTCAGGAGCAGAAGATGTTCCGCCTGTTCTGCAACGTAGCCCTGCGTGAGATGGAGGAGGGCACTTACCGCCCGCGTGACCGCCGATTGGCCAACAAGTCATTCGGTAAGGATGTAGTCAGAAACATTAAAACCGTGAATTCATGAAAGTATCACCGGATTATTACGACGAGATATTCGATTTTAAGGGTGAATGGGATATGCCCTCATCATGCGGCCTGAAGATCCGTGAATCGGAAGGCAAGCAGTATGTCATAGTAACTGAACTCTACCAGGACAACCCCGGCACATCGGTTACCTATGCCGGTAAGAAACTGGCCGATCAGATATGTGAGGCCAAGGGTCTGAACCAGGCCGATGTAGTATACGTGGAGTGCAATCCCAACACCAACTCCAAACTCTCATTCTACGACGAGGAGTATTTTGAAGTGAACTTTGACGCTGATCCGCAGCACAAGTACCGCCAGTTGGACAAGGCTGAACTGATGAAACTGCTTGGTAAGTGATGCTGAAAAGCCTTCTGATTTTCCTTACACTGGGTACGTTCATTCCCAACTCAAGGACTGTAGCGCCGTGGGCTCAGGAGGATAAACGTACCAAGGAGGTCTTTGTCACTCCCTATCTAGCCCCTAACAGCAGCCAGGCACCTACGGTGATAGTATGTCCCGGAGGCAGTTACCATTGGCTTGATGTAGTGGGCGAAGGTGTTGAGGTTGCCGAGTGGCTTCAGCAAAACGGTATCAATGCCGTACTCCTGCAGTACCGCACCGCAGGTTTCAATGCCTACTTCTGGCATTACAGATACGTGGCACGCGGAAACCGCCATCCCGACATGATATGTGATCTGCAGAGGACCATCCGTTATCTGCGTGAGAACTCCGACAGTCTGGGCATCGACCCCGAACGTCTGGGTGTGATGGGATTCTCGGCCGGAGGGCATCTTGCAATGACATCGGCCTGTTACAGTACGACCGATTATACCGACCTGAAAGCGGGACCGTCGAAGGTGTCCCTCAGGCCCGATTTCGTGGCTGCCGTATATCCAGTGGTCACAATGAAAGGTGAATACGTACACAAACGCTCACGCCGCGGACTTTTGGGAGAGTGGGGCAAGTACAGCAGTGAAAAGAGGGATGAAATGTCCATTGAAGAGAACATCCCGGCTGACTGTCCTCCCGTTTTTTTGATAAATTGCAAGGACGATCCTGTTGTAGATTGGCATAATTCCGTAATTTTGGACAAAGCTCTGACCGATGCGGGCGTCAGTCACAGGTATTTCCTGTATGAAACCGGCAAGCACGGATTCGGAGTGAGTGATGTTTACGGCTCTCCTGAGTGCCGTAAATGGAGAGATGAGTTTATAAAATGGCTGAATGAGTTGTATGAATGACATAGAGTTTTCATCGCCTGAACAGATCAAACAGTTTCAGGAGGATTTGCTGCACAAGCATCTGGTTTATCTCAAGAAGAACTCTCCCTATTACAGGAGGGTGTTTGACAGTTATGGTATAAACATCAGCAAGATTGTGCATCTTGAGGACCTCACACGTATCCCGTTTACCGAGAAGAAGGACCTTCAGCTGTACAACGATGATTTCTGCTGCGTTCCCAAGAACAAGATCATTGACTATATAACCACATCGGGCACTTTAGGTGATCCCGTGCTGTTTGGCTGTACCGAGAAGGACCTTCAGCGACTGGCATACAATGAGAAGAAGTCATTTGAGTGTGCCGGACTGACTCCTGACAGTGTCGTACAGCTCATGACTACCCTTGACAAGCGTTTCATGGCCGGTATGGCATACTTCCTTGGATTAAGGGAGATGGGTGCAGGTGTTATCCGTGTGGGTAACGGTATTCCGGAACTTCAGTGGGATACCATTCGCCGTTTCCATCCCGATGCCATCATGTGCGTCCCCTCATTCATACTCAAGCTGATTGATTATGCCGAGGCGCACGATATAGATTACCACTCAAGCAGCATCCGCCGTATCATAGGCATAGGCGAGGGATTGCGTGACCAAAACTTTGAACTTAACCTGCTGGGCCGTCAGATACATGAGAAATGGCCCGAGGTTCAGCTGTTTGCCACATATTCATCGACCGAGATGGGTGCTACATTCAGTGAGTGCGAGTACGGCATGGGCGGTCATGTACATCCTGAACTTATTATTGTAGAGATAATAGGTGATGACGGAATGCCGGTGGCCGACGGTCAGCCCGGCGAGGTGGTTGTAACCACACTTGGCGTCGAGGGTATGCCTCTGTTGCGTTTCCGCACCGGTGACATAGCCTGCAAACATGTGGAGCAGTGCCGTTGCGGCCGATGGTCGTACCGCCTGTCGCCGCTGCTGGGCCGTAAGAACAACATGATAAAGCTTAAGGGTACTACACTCTATCCGCCTGCCATCAACGACGTACTTGACAATACCGACTATGTCGAGAATTACGTGGTGATTGTACGAAACAGCAAGGCCGGAACCGATGATGTGCTGGTTAAGATAGGACTTAAGCGAGATCCGGGATTTGATGTCGTAAAGGAGCTTAAGGACAGTTTCCGTTCACGCATTCGTGTAGCCCCGGAGATAGAGATATGCCCGGTTGAGGAGATTCAGAAGATAAACTATCCGCCTACAGGCCGCAAACCGGTCAAGTTCATTGACCAAAGAAAGTGACCATTATGACCGACTATCACAAGTTTGACGATATCCGTCCGTACCGCGACGATGAGATTCCGGCAGCGATGCAACGTATTGCATCCAACAACTCATTCCCGTTGGTGTCCAAGTTCGTGTTTCCGGAACTGACTGTTGAGCAGGCTGCCGATAAGATCCGCAACATCAGGACTATCTATGATTTCCAGCATGATGTCATGATTCCCATGAACAAGCAGGTTCTGGAGGGTACAATTACTGATTTCACACTTGGCGGAATAGAGAAACTGGACACTGACAAGCGTTACCTGTATGTTAGCAACCATAGGGACATTGTTCTGGATTCATGCATACTTATGTATGCTCTTTACAGGGATGGAGGTCATGATACGGGAGAGATAACATTCGGCTCAAACCTCATGCAGGGTGAACTTGTGGTTGACATAGGCAAGAGCAACAAGATGTTCCGTGTGGACCGCGGCCGCAATCCACGTGAGCTTTACAGCACATCGGTCCATCTCTCAGAGTATATCCGATACGCCATCACTGAGAAGCATCAGTCAGTCTGGATTGCACAGCGCAACGGACGTACCAAGGACGGCATTGACCGTACAGACCAGGGCGTCATCAAGATGTTCGGCATGAGCGGCCCCAAGGACCGTGTGGATGCACTTGATGAACTTAATATCGTTCCTGTATCAGTCTCATACGAGTGGGAATCATGTGACATACTCAAGGCTCTTGAACTTTACGAATCACGTAACGGTGAGCCTTACATCAAGAAACCCGGTGAGGACCTGAACAGCATCCTGACCGGAATCATGCAGGACAAAGGAAGGGTACACTTCCAGATATGCGATCCTTTGCGTCGTGATGAGCTTGAGGCTCTGAGTGATGTACCCAACGTTCAGTTCCATCGTGAGGTTGCACAGATAATAGACAGGCGCATATGCGGTGACTACCGTCTGTTCCCTAACTCATATATAGCTCATGATCTTCGCTACGGCAATACACACTACGCCGACCGCTACACTAAGGACGAGTATGACGCTTTTGTGGCTCATATGGCTGAACTGAACAAATTCAGTGACGATCCGGCGCTGGGTGACATTTTCCTTGGCATCTATTCTAACCCTATAGATAACAACTAACCTATATTATATGAAAAGATTTGCTGTATTGGCTGTGGCCGTATTGTCTTTGCTTATGGCAGGTTGCGGGAAGAAAAGCCTTAAGGTGTGCATATTCCCCGGCGATTATCCTGATCCCACCATTATGCGTGACGGTGAGGATTTCTACATGACGCATTCAAACTTCACCTATTACCCCGGACTGCTCATTTGGCACTCTACAGACCTTCTGCACTGGGAGCCTGTGGCACGCGCGGTGCAGGGACATGACTATTCAATCTATGCTCCGGACCTGTGCAAGGTAAACGGCAAGTACTACATCTATTATCCCACCAGCAGCGGTGAGAACTTCGTGGTTACGGCCGATAAGATTGAGGGTCCATGGAGTGAGCCTGTCAAGCTGCAGGTAAGCGGCATCGACCCCGGTCATGCGATTGATAATGACGGCAAGCGCTATCTCTATACCAACAACGGTCATGTGGCTCCGCTGTCAGATGACGGTCTTACGATCATCGGACCCAACGAGAAGGTATATGATCCATGGCAGTATCCCGAGGAGTGGGATACCGAGGGCATGTGGCTTGAATCGCCCAAGATAATGAAGCGCGGTGATTACTACTATCTGGTAAGCGCAGAGGGCGGTACAGCAGGACCTCCTACAAGCCATATGTGTGTAGTGGCACGCAGCAAGTCTGCACTGGGGCCGTGGGAGAATAGTCCGTACAATCCGCTTGTTCATACCTATTCGGCCGATGAGAAGTGGTGGTCAAAGGGTCACGGCACCCTGATAGACGATGTTGAGGGCAACTGGTACATAGTTTATCACGCATACCGCAACGGTTTCCATACCCTGGGCCGCAGCACCATCATTGAGAGCGTCAGCTGGACAAGGGACGGTTGGCCGGTACTTACCAATGAGAACGGAGCCGAGTGGAAGAACGGCGGCCTTCAGGACTATGACTACCTGCGCCACTACGAGAATCCTCTCATGTGGGCCAAGTGGGAACCAGGTTATGACGGCGGCACTCTGATGACCACTACAGCCGTTGATGAAAAATATGAGATCACCGCTCATTTCAAGATCGGTGCCGGCGGCCGCGCAGGACTTTACCTCTTCTATAATGAGGACGCCAACATAGGCGCAGTAGACAGCATCCCCGATCTTTACGTAAGGATACTCAACGACCGCAACACAGCCACGGTCTGGAAGAGCGCCGACGGTGAGAACTGGCGGGTCTATTACGGTGAGTCTGCCGTAGGTTCCTATCACCACAATATCTACAAAGGCTTCTTTGCCCTGCGTCCGGCCTATTTCCTGGACGGTGACGCAACACTCGTATCGTTTGACTACAAACCTTTGTAGTCAAACGATACTCACTCAGACTCACAAAACGGATGGCTCACTTCAAAGGCCATCCCTTTTTGTTTTATATGAATATAATGTTACATTTGTATCTTTGAAATAATATTTATAAAAGGAACTTCATAGGTTAATCCACACTCTGCAATATGAAATACGTTTCATTAAAGTCGGCTGTGCGAAAGATAAAAGTGTTTTTATCCTTGTTGCTCAGCTCCGTCTGCGTTGTCGCACAGGATCAAATTTCCCAGCAGGATACAATTTTGTCGTTAGGTACTGAAGTCATGCTCTTGACGAAAGGCCAAACCATAGCATTGCCTTATAGCATAGATGGTGCTGATTCATTGACAATTGTATGGACTACGAGTGATGACAGTATTGCATCGGTTGTCGGTGACGGCATTATAACTGCTGCGCATGATGGCAGATGCACAATCACGGCATCATATTGTATTGAAAAACAGACTCAGTGTCTTGTCATTGTCGGCAATATGACAAATTCATCGGATGGATATGAATATGTTGATCTGGGGTTGCCGTCCGGAACCCTTTGGGCTACGATGAATGTAGGAGCTGATAGTCCTGAAGAAGCAGGCCGATATCTTCAATGGAAAGGTGACAGCATTCCGGATTTTGATAATGCAAACATGGGCATGTATTGGCGCATTCCATCTCTTTCTCAACTTAAGGAATTGGTTGACAGCACTTATACTATCTGTAAACTGACATCATTTAATGGTGTGGAAGGTGTTCTTGTGACTGGCAGGATAACTGACAACAGTTTATTTCTTCCTGGAGTTTCTCTTTATATAGACAGTATCAGGATGGACTCTATTGGCACGTTATGCTACTGGAGCTCAACTTGTTCAGACAGCTGTAATTTAGCATATGGGTTATGTGCGTCAAGTCATGATTCCTATATGTTCAGAGCTTTTGACAGTTGTTATAGACTGCCTGTCAGGCCTGTATATGAAGGCCAGAAATCAAATGCTTCAATAGTTGTCAATCCAACTCTGATTGAGTTTGGTGCCGTGGCTATAGGCAGCAGTCGTTCTTTGTCATTTGATATTAGAAACAATACTTTCCAAAGCCAGACTATTATGCTGTCCGGCATGGACAATGAGGATTTCAGCATTGACTGGCATGGTGGGGAGATACTTCCTAATATGAGCAAGCGAGTGACCGTGACCTTTGCTCCTACAACGACTTCATTTGTCACGGGTGGCAGTTTCAAAGTCTGTACAATGACAGATTCGTGCTATGTTAATATCACAGCCTCTAGTCATAGAAGCGGATATGATCTGACTACAAAGGATAATCTTGTACTATGGCTGAAAGACGGATCCAAGTCAACATTCATACTTAATGATGCCCCCGTTGTTACGGTTCGTGATGGTATCCTAAATATTTCTTCAAAGACAATCAGCGCCGAATATGTTTATAGTGATGTAGTTAAAATGACATATGAGGATCTTATCTCAGACAATGTCATAGGAATAAGCGTAGACTTGGAAGAACCATATAGATTTACCGATGATGCCATTTTATTCTATTCGGATATAGATGACCTGAATGTGTGGATAATGTCGGCAGGTGGAATAACTGTTCGTCAGTTTGAAGTTCAGAAAGGGGAGTCGGTTTCCTTACCTCTCAGTCAGTTTTCTGCAGGGGTATATGTTATAAACGTCAATAATATCTCATATAAAATTGTAATACGATGAAAAGGTTTTTGTTTACTATAATCCTTGGCTTATTTACGCTGGGGTCTTTCGCACAGGAGAACATCACATTGTTTTTTCTGAATGACGGTTCATTCAATGGATTCTATGATGATGAAATAGACAGCATTGTTTATTCGCATCTTGACATGGACAGCATTTGGCATAATGATGCTGTAGTACAGGAAATATGGATGAATGACTCTGTGGTCCGCATTCCGATCGAAAGCATTGACAGCATTTGTCACAAGTTGCCGGATCCCGTCTATAAACCTGGCGTTATACGCATTGATGAGAGCTATCTGTCTTTTGTATCATCTGTAGATGGAATGACGGTGACACTATCTCCTGATATTCCGGTGTCATTACGTCCTCATGTAGGTGATACATATTACTATGATGGATTGAGTGATTTGTTCCCGGAAGGTCTGGCGGGAAGAGTGAAGACAATTGATGGTGACAAGGTGACGTTTGAGCAGGTGGAAATCCCGGATATCTTTGATCGGTTTGTGTTCTTTGGCCGTTATGTGTTGGCAAGTAATGACGATGAAACCGAACCGAAATATTCGGTACGTCGTGTTCAGAATAGAAATTCGGAAGGCCCCGGAGGCGGAGGCTCACACGCATGGGGAGATGAACCTGATTATGGAATAGATAACTGGCGCATGGGTGATGGCAGTGGAATGATTATAGACTCAATACATGAAAGTGTAAAGATTCCTTTCAGGAAGATTCATGCTATGCTGAAGGCTGAAATTACCATGAATCCTGTCATTACGGTCGAATATGCATATGATGGATATTATAAAAACAGAATGTTGTTTTTCAAGAGTACAATAGAGGGCGATTATGAACTGAAATATGGCGCAGGTCTGTTGTTTGATGATGAAGAACCCTATGAACCATCTCATTTTTGGGGTTCGGATATTCCCAAATGGAAAGAATTTGCCCTGGATAAAATATTTGATGATGATGAAGAAAATGCTCAATCAATATATCTGATAGATGTATCAGCTCCCATCCCCCAATTCCCATTGCTACAGGTTGGTTTTAAATTGGGCTTATTTGTGAAAACCAGTTTTGAAGGTGAACTATTTGCAGGAGTGAAAGAAACAGGTTCAATATACAAGAGCTTGATTTACAGGTATGATAAAAAGAACGGCCACGACATTACTTTTTATAATCCTACAAAAGAAAGTACGAATGAATTCTTCCTGGAAGGTTCTGCTTCTGCAAGCATTTGGGCGGGCCTGACATGTGGCGTGAATGTATCTTTGGGAGCGACAAAGGAGGTAGCTTCCATATCTGAAGACCTCAGGTTCAGGATAGGTCCGTATATTGAAGGCGATATCAAAGCCGATATTTCCAGTGGCATGACAGACAGGTCGGTCTATACATTGCTTAAGGATACAGAGGTTAAGACGGGTATGAAGCATGGATTAGATCTGTCCTTAAATGTATCCTGCTTTGGTGAAACTAAAACGTGGACTCAGAAAGAATGGATGCCGGATAAATTGTTGTTTCAACAAGACTATTATCTCTACCCATTATTCGAGGCGCCGGAATATACCACCAGTGGAAACTCCCTTACCTGTACATCAAAGGTTTCAAGGGTGACATTCCCGAACAATATAGGTTTTGCCTTGTTGGATGAGAACGGTGATGAAGTGGCAAGAAAAGGACATGATTGGCTATATGCCGGTCCTGGTAGCAATAAAGAGTTTTCTGTAACAGCTACCTTTGATAATCTTGATTTTGCCAATCACAGATATACCATAGTTCCTTATACATGTCCTTTCGATTTTAAGGCATTCCAGGTTGATCTTCCGGATGCATATCGCACTACCGTGCTTTGTCCGGACAGCCATCATCCTCATCTGATTGATCTTGGACTGCCTAGCGGAACAAAATGGCTCTGTCAGAATCTCTTGGCAGATGCACCTGAGGAAGCTGGTGGCTATTATCAGTGGGGTAAACCTTATAGAACATTCACATATACGGATTTAACATATTCTCAGCCATATATAAGGAAAGACAATTATCAGGGAATGGGGTACGATGCGGCTACTACTGAGTTCGGTAGTGATTTTGCTACGCCAACCTTATCACAGTTTGACGAACTGTTTAGAGAATGTAAGTCTGAATACAAGCAGAACGCCTGGGGTGGAACAATGTTTGGCTCAAATGAGGGCATCTATCTTAAAGGACAGAATGGAGCAAACCTGTATTTGCCTTTTGCCGGTTATAAGGAAGGTTCCAAAGTCAATTCTGACAAAATGGGGCATTATGTGTTGAGTGATGTTGAATATTCAAACGGAAAAGCCGTAAATAATATACTGCAAATGTCCGGGAACGGTAATTCTACAAATGATGCCGGATATGCAGGCTACTCACTTCGTCCTGTCAGTTTAAGAGTTGCAGAACTTTCCTTTGCACAACAGAAGATTGATTTTGAGGAAGTTAATGTGGGTATGACGGCTAACCGACAGATTGTGGTTACCAATGAAGGAAACGTTCCGCAGACTATAGTCGTATCAGATGCCTATACACCATTCTCCGTATTTCCGGATCATGTGGGTACACATATTCTGCAACCGGGTGAAGTATATTGCATTTTTGTCACTTTCAGTCCTAAAAGTGCCAAAGATTATTATTCTGTCGTCAATATAAGATATAGATCAGATGAATCATGGACAATTACACGGATTCCGATTGCGGGAAAGGGTATAGAAGAATCTTCCTATGTAACCGTTGATCTGGGTCTTAGTGTTATGTGGGCTTCATTTAATGTCGGTGCTACCGATTTTGATGACTATGGAGAATATTATTCCTGGGGTGAAACACAAGAAAAGATGTCTTACTATTGGTCTACTTACAAATATTGTAATGGTTCCAGTACAACTCTGACAAAATATAATACGGATCCCGAAAAAGGTGCGGTTGATGGTTTGACCGTTTTGGATAGTGATGATGATATCGCTCAGGTCAATTGGGGCGGCAACTGGCGTTTGCCGACAAAGGAAGAACAGCAAGAGTTACGCTCAAATTGTACATGGACCTTGACTACGACAAGGAGTGGAGTCAAAGGATATATGGTTACGAGTAATAAACCTGGATTTACTGATAGGGCGATTTTCCTTCCTCTTGCAGGATATAGCATAGGTTCAACTGTCAAAAACGATCGCTTTTATGGCTATTATTTGTCCGGCTCTCTTGATCCTAATGCTCCTGAGCGTGCATGGGTATTAACAGCAGATCCCACCAGAAATTATGAACTTAACCAATATCGATATTTAGGATTCTCCGCTCGTCCTGTTATGCCTTGTCTGAAACTGTCATGTTCAGAAACCGTGCTTTTATTCGAGGGAGACAGTCAAACCATAAATATTGAAACAGGTAGTGGCAGATATAAGTGTGTGGTTGATGATAATAGTGTCGTATCGGCACAACAAAACGGAAATGCCATTACCCTTAACGCACTTAGGGTAGGTAGTGCCATTATTTACTTGACTGACACCAATAGCGGGCAAACAGCACATATATATGTTAAAGTCCATGCAACTCCTGTGGCCATAGATCTGGGTTTGCCCAGTGGTACTAAATGGGCTAGTTTTAACATAGGAGCCGATAAGCCGGAGGATTATGGTTATTATTATGCGTGGGGCGAGGTCGAAACAAAAAACAGTTACGGATGGGATAATTACGAGCATTGTGATGGAACCAAAGAAACATGTCACGATATAGGTTCCGAAATCAGTGGCACACAATATGACGTGGCACACGTTAAGTGGGGTGGTGACTGGCAGATGCCCACAGCTGATCAGATTAATGAGTTGGTTAATAATTGTCAGCACGAGATTACTACTGTCAATGGTGTTACGGGTACGTTGGTAACGGGGCCTAACGGCAACACCATTTTCTTGCCTTGCGCCGGTTTTATGTCAGGAAATACACTTTATCATCCCAACGAGTATGGATTGTATAAGTCTGGTTCCCGTTGCAACGATGATTTAATGGAGGCATGGCTGTTGAATGCCGATGCTGATGCTTTTGTGAGGATTGGTATATGGAACAGTACTGGCCATAGCGTACGTGCAGTCTGCGCATCTGAGTCTACTCCTGTAAGACCCAATGGTAGTGATAACGGACACGAGTATATTGACTTGGGCTTGAGCGTAAGGTGGGCTACATGCAATATCGGTGCCAATAAACCGGAGGATTCAGGAAAATACTATTCCTGGGGAGAAACTGAAGCAGGCACTCCATATAGCTGGTCAGGCTATTTATACTGTGTTTCTTCAAAATACCAACATGAGTTAACCAAATATTGTGACGATGCCGATTACGGCTACAATGGTTACGTAGACAATAAGACGGTTCTTGATCCGGAGGATGATGTGGCATATTTAAAGTGGGGAGGCAATTGGCGAATACCTTCTAGTTCAGAAATAAGAGAATTGATCCATAACTGCACATGGACCTGGACCGAACTAAATGGTGTGGAAGGTTGCAAAGTGACGAGTAATATACCCGGTTACACAGATCGTTACATTTTCTTGCCTGCTGCCGGTTATGTTAAAGGCTCGACCATTGAAGATAAAGGTTCAATGTGTACATACACGTCAAATACCATAAATTACGCACCTGATCGCACTTTAAATTTAGTTTATATTAAGAAAGATCAATTCGCTTATTCCTGTTCTGATGACCGTTATTATGGTAATTCAGTACGTCCGGTATGTGCAATGGAGAGTAACTTTGATGAAATAGCTGTGGCAACAATAGAATTAAACTATGATGAAGTAAATCTGGAGGTGGGCGATTCATTGAAAATCACAGTTGTTACAAAAAATAAAGCTGGTGACGTTATTCCAGCCGATGTCCGTTGGACTTCAACAAATGTTATGGTTGCAAAAGCATCGGATGGTTGTTCCATCTTGGCGATAGGCTCTGGCGTATGTACTATTACCGCATATGTAGGTGGTATTAAAACTACATGTAAAGTTACTGTCACTCCTAATGGAACAGAAAATGGTTATGAATATGTTGACTTGGGTTTGAGCGTAAAATGGGCAACATGTAATGTGGGTGCCAGTAGCCCGAAAGGCTATGGCAACTATTATGCATGGGGTGAAACGGAAACTAAGTCTGAATACACTCTTGAAACATACAAGTATTGCAAAGGTTCAGAAAATACGTACACCAAATATTGCGATGATAGTGAATGTGGTTACAATGGATATGTTGACAACGAGACTACTCTTAGCAGCTCAGATGATGTGGCCAATGTCAAATGGGGTGGAACATGGCATATACCGACATATAGCGAGTTTGAAGAGTTACTTGATGAAAAGAATTGTGAGTGGATAAGAACCACCGAGAAAGGAGTTGATGGATTTCGTATTACAAGTAAGATACCCGGATATGAAGGGCGTTCAATATTCTTGCCGTATGCGGGAACATACGATGAACTTGGCTTTAGAGAAGACTGGTGTGATTACTGGGCCAGTTCACTTGACCCAATAGATCCATCCTTCGCTGGGGAATTGCTTTTGGGATCAAGGGAACCCCAAATGAGTTGCTGCTGGCGTCATATGGGCTTAACGGTACGTCCCGTATGTAAGTAGATCGTTGTATTAAAACTAATGATACTAACAGATATGAAGAGGTTATTTCTTTGTTTATGGGGCGCTCTGCTTCTGTGCCCTGTATTTGGTCAGAACACTCTTACCGTTCACCAAAAGAACGGAGAGCAGCTCAGTTTCGGGTTTGAAGACAAACCTGTCGTTAAGTTTACTGACAACGAATTGGTTGTCACTACTGCCAAGACGGAGTTTCGTTATGAACTGGTTAAGTTGGCTAAGTTTACATTCGATGGAGTTGAGAACGCTGTAACGGGCATAAAGGCTGATGCTCCCGATGCCAGCATCACTCTTGACGAGTATACCGTAAGCATCTGTGGCTCGGAACCTGATGCGACAATCCGTCTCGTTTCTTCAGATGGCAAACTTCTGGAATCATACAAAACCGATGACGAGGGCTCGGTTACGTTCAGTATAGCCCAGCTGCCGCAAGGTACATACATAATTGTATCCGAATCAATAACCTGTAAAATCCTAAAGAAATGAAACACACAACATATAAACAGCGCTGATGTGGTCTATTCTTTTGAATACAGGAAGTAAGTCGCAGCTATTGCTAAAAATGTTGAAAACTTATATGCTGATTAAGTGATGATTGAGGGAAAAGCAGTAACTTTGCGGCATGCAAAGAATAGGAGGAAATATAAGTTGCTCACCAAAGCATAAGCAGACCGGTGGGGATAATGTTTCCGAGAGAAATATTTTTTAGAAGGAGGAATTGTTTTTTACAGTTTCTCCTTTTTTTTACCTACGGGAATAGAGACTAAAACAAACATAAAACTAAGATGACAGTATCACTGATTTTGGCCGACGGCACCTGCTTTAAGGGTGAGTCATTCGGATACGAGCATCCGGTGAGCGGAGAGCTTGTGTTCAACACCGCTATGGCCGGTTATCCGGAATTGCTGA
>Ga0310786_10006127_pt1 | contig 16115 bp, 12 predicted proteins | sample AusTroGonzalo_MG_FD_203881 | JGI IMG/M metagenome (GOLD analysis project Ga0310786, IMG submission 203881) | Bovine rumen microbial communities from tropical cattle in Woodstock, Queensland, Australia - Gonzalo_03 (v2) (version 2) | ecosystem: Host-associated > Mammals > Digestive system >... | reverse complement strand
GGGTGAGGTGACCTTGTCATAGTCGCCGTAGGGGTTGGGATTGTTGTTGGTGTTGTCAGAACCCTGCTGCTTCTGTGCGGCGGTGATGATCTGCTTGCGCTGCGCCTCGCTGAGTTTTGAGTACATAGTGTTGACGGCGTTCTCCAGCGACGCCTCGTTACCTTCACCGATAAACTTGTCGGCATCCTTCAGCTCGCCTTTGAACTTAGACAGGTTGGCCGTGATGATGTTGACCTGCTGCGCCAGCGTGCCGATGGCTTCGGATGACAGCTGCTCGCCATCTGTGAGCCCGCCGAGCGTAGCGGTGATGCGGCTGTAGGCGTCGGCGTTCATCTTGTCGGCGTCAGCCACACTGCTGGCATGCAGACCTTCCCTTACACTGCGGTTTTCAAGCCGTATCTCCTCGATCTTCTCTTCACGTTCGATGGTCTTCTTTGTCCAGTTGTCGAATTGTGAGAAAGATTCGCTAACAAGGTCGTCAAGTGTATTACTAACAGGCGTATACATTGTATTATCGCCCATCGGCCCTGCATATACGGTTCTGGCAACCAGATGTGTGCCAAGGTCTATCTGCTTGCCTTCCTTTTGTGCCTCTTCTACCTCGTTCTTAATGATGGTGGCATATATATCTCGCAGGTATGGCTTCAGTTCTTCATAGCTGCCTTTTGTTATCTCCTCGGCGTTCAGTCCTTCTATCTGCGGAAGGATATAAATGGCATTACCCTGCTCGTCAACGTCATACTTAATACGTCCGCGCACCGTGTTCCATTGGTTGATGATACGTCGCTGCATGTCGGCAGGCAGCGTGTCGATCGCATCCTTACTCTTTGCACCGGCCTTGTCGATACCCTCCCCGGTCTCCTCTTCGACAGCCTCTATCCTCTTATTCAACCTCTTCTGCTCCAGCTCCTCCTTCAGGGCATCCACGATCTGCGCGTGAGCCAGCGCCACCTGCTCGGCGGCAGTCTTCTCGTCGAGCATATATCCCAGATAGGTACTGTATTTCGAGCTTATCTCCTTGATGAGTGACAGGCGTTCATTGTTAGCGGTGTTGCTCTCACCGGCGGCTTTCTTCAGGTCTTTCTCCTTCTGTTTCAGCTCTTCCTCCTTCTTGTTCAGACGGTCGGCAGCCTCGGCGCTCTCATCTTTGCTGTCACGCAGCTTCTCCACCTCCTCACGCAGTTCCTTGGTCTGCGTCTCCAGCTCTTTGTGTTTCTTTGCCGTCTCGTCAGCTTTCTTGGTGGTGGCGGCGAACGAGTTCATCAGGTTGTCCAGGCTACGCTCTGCCTCCGCTTCCTCGTTGTCAAGTTCTGCCAACGCCTTGTCAAGCTCACTGACCCTGGTGGCGGCATTTATTGCCCATTTACCCAGCATAAACAACGCGCTGGCAATCGCCATGATCCAATTGGCCTTTGTCGCGGCATCCATAGCTTTCCATGAGGCTACCCACTTTTTCTTGACGACAGTCATTGTGGTACCGAGATGCAGAAGGCTCTTACCTACGGCTCCTATATTGACGATAATGTATTTCCAGAACGCTTCACCTATTCCCAGTTTGAACACGCTCCACGCCGCAATGAGTGTGCGGATAGCCGCCGACCATCCGCCTTTACCCGTCAGCAGATCTACCACGGCCCGCAATTTATCTATGATGCCGCCGAGCCACCTTTGCGTCTGGTCGCTTACAAACGTCTCCTCCAGTTGGTTCTTCAGTCTCGCCCATTTCGCGGCGGTGGTGTCGTTCATCTTGTTATACTCGTTCATTAGGGCGGTGTTTTCCTTGTATGCCTTACCTGCTATCCCGAGTTGCTTCTCCAGCGTATCGACATTCTGTGAGAGCAGTCCGAACACTATACCTGCGCGGGCACCCTGCTGGTTGAGTTGCTTCATCACCTCTTTCATGGACGAGCTGCGACCCATCATGTTCTCCACAGCGTCGGCGGCGGCATTCATACCTTCTTCCGTCGTCATATCGAAGCCTTTCACGGAGTCGTGCAGCGCCCGGAAGATGGCCACCATCTGCTCTATGCCTGTCATGCTTTTCAGCTCCTTCTCGGTGATGCCGATGGCCTGTGCTACGGCGAATGAATTGTTCTTGATGGCTGGTATCATACGGCTTAGAGCTGTGGCTGACATCTCCACTCGACCACCTAGGGCATCCACTGTGGCACCCAGTGCGGCTATCTGGTCAATGGAGATGCCCGACTGTGCACCTACGGCACCGATGCGGCTCACAAAGTCGGTGATAGGTCCGGCGGCGGCAGCCGAGTTGGCACGCAGGGCGATGATGGTCGAGCCTACCTTCTCCAGCGTCTCGCGCACGTCACCGCCGTTCTTCTCCAGGTCACCCGTGGCGTCGGCGATCTTCATCAGTGTTCGTGCCGACTCCTGTCCCATCTCCGGCAGCGCCACGGTCAACTGGTTGGCGGCCTCGGCGAACCCCTGTACTTGCTCCTGTGTCTTCAGGCCGATAGAACCGGCTATCGAAGCCATTCCCATCAGGTCGGTCAGGGCCGTCCTGGTGTCAAGTTTCGTCAGGTTGTCACTCAGCCTTCCCACCTCGTCGGCGGTGAAGCCTGTGGTCTTACGCACCTCACCCATCTTATCCGAGAGGGTCATCAGATCAGAGAATGCAGCCCCTATCTTCTGCAAGGCGGCAGCCGCACCGACATACAATGTCACATAGGTTTTCAGTCTTGACCATGCCTTCTCGAATGATCCGGCACTGCCCTTAGCATCCTTTTCCAGCTCTTTCAGCGCCCTGTCGGCGTTCTTTGTCGAGGCGGCCATCGCCGTCATCTGGTCCGATGTCATCCTGATAGCCTCACGCAGGCGGTTGGCCCATGCGGTTCTACCGCTTGCTTCGGCTTCTTGCAACAGCCCCTGCATACGTGCCACACGCTGCCCCATGATATCCATCTCGGCACGGGCACGGCCGACCGCCTGTTTCAGCGTGTCGACGCTCTTCACGGCTTTCGGGTTGGCCAGCACCTCTTGCATACGCTGGCTTGTGATGCCAGTCCCTGACATCTCGGCCTTCACACGAGCCAACGCCTGCTGCAGCTTCTGGTATTTGGCCGTTCCCTTGTCGGTAGTGGCAAGAGCCTGTTCTATGGCTTGCTGCGCCAACCGTAGCTGCTGAGTGGTACCCGTGAAGCCACTGCCACCTGCTGTCGATGACAGTTTCAGTGCTTCAGCCAGGCTTACAGCCTCGCCGCGCGCTATCTTCTCACGCTCGGCATACTGCTGCAGGTATGCGTCACCCTGTCTTACCAGGGCGTTATACTTGTTCCATTCCGTCGTTCCTTCATGGAAAGCATCGCGCAGCTGTGTCATCTGCTGCACGGCCTGACGTATCTGTTCGACACCGAAGTTACCCATGTTACCGAGCACCTGTGTCGCGCTGGCCGCCTTAGCCTTACCCAGTTGGTCGGTGAGGCTCTTGATAGCCCGCTCAGTGGCCTTGAAATGGCGGGCGCCCTTACCTTCGGGGTCGGCGATGGTGTTCTGATACTGACGCAGTGTCTGTATCATCTTCTCCAGCTCGCCGCGTGTCTTCGTGACATAGGTTCCGCCAAACACCTGTTTCATGGCGTCCTGTCCGGCCATACGTTGCTCTTCCGACACTATCTTATTCAATGCGCCTTCCACGATGCTCAGCTGTGAGGTGTATTTCCTCCAGGTGTTGCTACCCTGCTCCTCCAGCGCTATCATCTGCTGCAGGTCACTCTTGGCCTTGGTTAGCGTATCCTTGCTGGCCGCACCCCCTTGTTTGATGGTGTCTACCAGACTGCTGGTGGCGGTGTTGCAACGCATGATATTCTGGTTCAGTGCCACTATCAGCGCATCCATCTCTTTCCATGTCTTGCTGCCTTCGGCGCTGCGGCTCTTCTGCAGCTGGGCGGCGTTGAGTGCCGTCTTCGAAAGTGCGGCGTTCATATCCTCCACCGAACCTCTGCCTTTGTTGAACATCTTGATAGCCTCATCCAGAGCGCGGACACCCTTGATATTGTTGTTGAGTGCCGATTGCCACTGCTTCGCCTCCTTGGTGGCTGCCGCCAGTTCCTTCTCCAGTTTTTGGATGTCAGCTATAGGCATGTTGGTGTTGCGGGCTGTCTGTAACTGCATGCGCAAGCCCTCAACTTTCAACCTGGCCCTCTCGGCCTCGCTCTGCAGAGCTTGCAGGGCTACATTGGCTTTTCCGGCATTAGCCTGAAAGTCTATATGGATAATATCATGTCTTGTTGCCATATCTGTTATGGTGTATTTGTGTCGTTATTGTTTGGTGTGCTCCAGACGCTGAGACCAGAAGAGAGCGCGGTTGATGGCTGCTGCCGCCGAGTTGTTATATCCCATGGCATAGACCATGAACACGGTACCTACGAACGAGAACTGTCCGCGGGCCATAGACTCAAAGCGGGCGGCCTGGCGTCGCATCTCGGTGACCACGAACGGGCGGCCCTTCAGCGGACGGTCACCAACCGGAATGGGCTGCCACTGTGCGCCGGGGATAGGCGGCACGGGTGATGTGTACTTGTATCGGCGGCCGACAGCCAGCTCGATATACTTCTCATAGTAGAGATAACGGGCGGAAAACACCTGTGCATCACCGCCGCTGGTGGCGAATGTCTTCCATGCCAGCGAGCGTTTCAGTGCACCGGTGTTCTTGATTTTCTGACGGTCGATGTTGGCATAGACGTTGCGCTTCGATATTTTCTCGAAGTTATTGATCCACTCCACGATGCGCTCATCCCTCCAGTCCCACTTGAAAGAAAGCATCTTGTCGCCGTACATGTCTGCTCCTGCTCTTGCCATATCTCTCTGTTTTGTTTCTTTGCAGCCTCACTGAACCAGACCGGAGCGGTGCCGTTCCTCTCCGGGTCGGGATGGTCTTGCGATTTTCGGAAATCGCATCATCAAGTTGTCTGCAAAATACTCTCAGAGAACACCCGAAATCAAGGGCAGGATAAGGCCGGAAAGAGTATGGCCGAACAGGTTTGGTTTATGCAAGAGAGCAAGGGGAATAGCCGGCGCCGCAGGCTTCAGTTCTTATCTGTTTCGTCCGCCGCCTGCATCAGACGGACGGTAACTTCCGCCAGGCAGTGCTGCCAGCGGCGTTTCAGCTCACCTCCGTAACGGTCTATGATATCTATGCGTTTGTATAGCTCCGCTTCAAGCAGAGCGAGCGAGCCGGGACCATGGGCGGGCAGGTCGGGTTTAAGAAGTTCCTGTTCGGCGAAAGACAGGAACCGCATGGTGCGCAGCATCGCGCTGCGGTGCGCCTCACGGATACGTCCTGCGAGCTGGCGGTAGTAGACCGCGTCGCGGGGTTTGTCTTTATGCCTGTGCTGGTCGTCATCGTTGTTTGGAACCTGGACATTGACGCTTGAAGCCATAAGCTCCAACAGAGCGGCTGCGGCCTGTTCCGCGTCGTCGGGTTCCGGCGTGAGCGGTGCAGGTGCGATACCCTCAATGCGTAGCGGCTGCGGCCTGGATCCCGGATCTTGTGTCTTGCGGCGGCGGTGAAATAGTTTTCTGAACTCCATAGTTATCATATCCTTATGTTCACTTGCATAATACTGTAACGTGAAAGGAATTGCAAGGGCAGGTGACAGGCTCAGATAGACAACGACAATATTTTTTCTCCTCTAAACTTACACTATCTTTGTGCTATAATATTACAGATTATGGCAGTTCCCAGAAACAGGCAGCGTTCACACAGTAACACGGATGGCATAGTTCTTAACCATCTGCAGCCTCAGGCCCTTGAGCTCGAAGAGGCTGTGATCGGCGCCTTGATGATAGAGCAGGATGCATATCCCAAGGTAAGTGATTTACTCAAGAAGGAGTCATTCTATGACCACCGTCATCAGGTGATATATGAGGCGGTCGCCAACCTGTCACTCAACCAACGTCCTGTAGACATCCTCACCGTGACCGAGCAACTCAGGAGTAACGGAACCCTAGAGGAGGCTGGAGGTGTGCTGTATGTGACTCAGCTGGCTGGTAAGGTTACATCATCGGCTCACATAGAGTATCACGCACGTATCATCGCCCAGAAGGCTATGGCACGTGAGCTGATAACCTTTACCAGTGAGATCCAGACCCAGGCGTTTGATGATACTACCGATATCTCCGAGCTGCTGGGTGAGGCCGAGAACAAACTGTTCCAGATAGCGCACCGCAACGTGAAGAAAGACTTCGCGTCGATTGATGCGGTGCTTCAGGAGTCGGTCAACCGAATCCGTACCGCTGCGTCCCGCGCCGAGGGCATGAGCGGGCTGGCCAGCGGATTCCGCGAGTTGGATAACATCACGTCTGGTTGGCAGAAGTCAGACCTTATCATCCTGGCCGCCCGTCCGGCTATGGGTAAGACCGCCTTCGCGCTCTCTATGGCCAAGAATATCGCCGTAAACAACGAGCACCCTGTGGCTCTCTTCTCGCTTGAGATGAGTAATATCCAACTGGTAAACCGCCTGATATCCGGCGTATGTGAGATTCCGGGTAACAAGCTGCGTGACGGCCGGTTGGCGCCATACGAGTGGAACATCCTGGACAGCAAGATAAACGCCCTGCAGAACGCTCCCATCTACCTGGATGACACACCGTCACTCTCCATCACAGAGTTCCGCACCAAGGCCATACGCCTTAAGCAGGAGCATCAGGTGGAGCTTATAATCATTGACTACCTGCAGCTCATGAATGCCAACGGAATCCGGTTCGGCAACCGCCAGGAGGAGATAAGCACCATATCACGTAACCTCAAGGGTATAGCCAAGGAGCTGGATATCCCTATCATCGCCCTGTCACAGCTTAACCGTGGCGTTGAGGGCCGTGAAGGCTATGAGGGTAAGCGCCCGCAGCTGAGTGACCTGCGTGAGTCGGGTGCCATTGAGCAGGATGCCGATATAGTATGCTTCATCCACCGTCCTGAGTATTACAAGATTTATGAGGATAACAACCACAACGACCTGCACGGCGTAGCCGAGATCATCATCGCCAAGCACCGTAACGGAGGAGTGGGTGACGTGAGACTGTCATTCCGCAGCGATCTGGCCTTGTTTGATAACATCGGCACAGGCGAACCTTCTGCGGCTGCCTCCGTAGGCGGTATCAAGGGCTCCAGGATAAACGACAGCCAAGCCTATCCTTATGATCCGTTGAGTGCTGGTCCTGACACAGGCGACGCCCCGTTCTGACGATGTAAATACCGCCGTCAGAACCAGGCTTCCCATGAGTCCCTTAAGCACCCTCGGATGCTATGGTTTCCACAACACCGGTCTTGGAATTGTCAAGTGTGGTCAGCGTCTGCAGCTTGACCACCCAGCATCCGCGCTCCGACCACCCGTTAAAGGTGCTGATATTCTGGAGCAGGTTAATATAAAGACGCTGGTGGATATTCAGATGCTGCTGTTTGAGTAACGCCAACTCACGAAGGGCTGTACCTCCGTTGCTGGCTGACACCATTGGCACGCCAACCAGCCGCGGGTCCACTTGCAGGGCGAGGAAGATAGGCGAGGTGGACAGCTCCAGCTCATCCTTGCCGGCTTTCACGGCATCGTTGGTGGTCTCCTTGATGTCAACGACCTCCACGTTCTTGTGTTCCTTGCCATCAGGGCCGGTCCACATGAACTGCCGCATGGTCTTACCGGTGTTTTCGCGGTGCTGCAGGAACTCTTCTATCGACTGGTCCAGCTCATCAATGTATTTTTTCTGAGCATCAGGGTTACCCTGATAACCCTCATCGGCAAACACCTGATCCAAGTAGTCAAGGGATATATATATGATACGTCCCCATGTGGTGTTGTTCTCACGCTGTTTGTACTTGTCATAGAGGATAGTTGCCGAGAAGTCGAACGCCTTAGAGGTGAAGACGCTCCACCACGCCGGTTGAGGATAATAGGGTTTGTTCAGGGAAGGATAGAACGTCGGGCAGACTATCCATGTCGGACGGTCCTTTATGCGTGTCTTCTGGTTTGAACTCACTATGTAACGCAGGTCCGAGAGCAGATGTTCAGGCATTGCGGCAGGATACATCTTGAACGTGTTGCTCTGTGTCGCCGTCTCTGCAGACGTGGAACTCACGCCGACAGCGCCCTTGCGACGGAGTGAATCTGAGTAGAAAGCTGTGTTGATATGTCCCCATTGGTTTTTTACACCCAGCCTGGTGCTGTGCGCAGGGAGCATCGAGAGCTGAACTATCTTTGGGTTCCAGGCTCCACGACGTCCGCGCTGCAACCCTATGGTAGGGAAAAAGATGTCAAGCATCACATGATCCTGCATACACTGCGAGAAGTGCAGGTCAAGGTTGTTGTCGTCCAGAAACTCCTTGGCGCCGGGAATATGCTCTGTTTCACCCACTGCATCCTTCTCGTCGTAGCCATACCATGTGCGCTCCCAGTCCTTCAGGGCTTCGCGGGCTCGCTGGAGGGCTTTCGATTCGTTGGCGCCCGGCTCCTGCCCTGCAGACAATAAGGCTTCTTGCAGCCGTGCCCCTGCAGGACTCCCTCCGCCCTCCGTCTGTTCCAGTTTGTCAATCTGCTGCTGTAACAGCTCCCCTGCATACTTAAACTCTACCAGTTTGCCGTCAGGCATACGGTACATATATCTCACCCCAAGACCTGTAGTCTGATCGGCGATATAACGGAGTGGTGCAGACGTATAGGGACTCGACATAGCCAGCGGCGGGATGACAGAGGGGATGTTATCACCGGCACCCCACTTCACGTAACCGTCGCCCAGCGGGTTGCCGTCCTTGTCTTTCGGGTGTTCTATGCTGTCGGAGCGCGAGTCGAACGACCACGCCACCCTGCTGAGAGGCCCGTTACTCCACGCTCCGCCACCCATCGAGGCCGCCATATCCTGCGCCCCGGTGTTGGCTGCGTCGGCCATGGCCAGACTGATGTTCCTGACCGTGCCGGGCTTCAGGGCGTCAATGGCCACGAAACCCCTCGAAGTCAATTCCTTATGAAGCTTGTTAAACTCAGACAACGTGTGTGGCTTATGAATAAACCCGACATCACCGCCTTTATTGCTATTCTTCTTTGCCATAGCCTAATCCATGTTTGTATTATGCCCAAAATATACGGCTCAACATACGGGAAATCAAGGGCAGGGCCTATCCTTTCGATATTATCAGATTTTGGTACCGTCCTCGCAGCCCGCCTCCTATCTTCGATTTTCCTGCACCGTGGTACTTCACACCCAAGATGAGGTCGTCAAAGGCGTCGGTCACGTCGGTGCGGGTGCGGGGGTCGCCGCCGATTCCCTCTTCCGATTTCAGTTTCTCCTTAGACTTATCCTTGCGGTAGGTTCCTGGCACGACGGCTGTCTGCTCTATGGCGGCTATAAGCAGCGATGTGTTGCGGTAACCGTCATCCTCACATACCCTGATGGCGGGCGAATCATTGAAAGCCAGGCATGAGTTGATAATACGGTGTTTCAGCTCATGGAGCACCGGAGCGCCCATATCCACGGCAATGACATTCTCCTTCTTCCATCCGAGCCGTATCAGCTCGCGCACCACTACACGGTCGAAGCGGTTGTCTTCGGCTCCCTCAACGGCGTAGGCTGTTGCTCCGCCCTGTTTGATGGTGGCCGTGAAATAGAAGATGATCGTGCCGCCACGACGGCGGAACACGTCATAGGTCTTTGTGATGTCAGAGCAGAGGGCAAGCAGTTTCCTTTCGTTCTGAACATACATGACGCGCTGTATCAGCAGGCTCTCGCGTCCTTCAAAAAAGCGTGTCTGGCCGATTACAGCCATATTGATATTGGCCTGTGCGTCTATGGCAAACCGCAGCGGCTCGTTGAAGTCCAGGTCCGTATCGAGTTCTGCGCTGCCGCCGATGGCCGATACCTCATCCAGGTCAACGCTCTCGGTCTCATAGTCCTGCATCCAGCGGGTCGAGTCTAGTGCCCTACCCTTCTTCTTGCGGGTGAAACGGTCGTGTATCAAACCTGACACCGCCGCATCGCTCTCTGCGTACATGTGGATGCTGGAGTCCCAGTTGGAATAGAAACCGTCGCGGGCGGCGGCTATGCGGATATTAAGAATCTGCCGGTCAAACATATAGGGGGTAAGTTCTCTCTTCATCTGTCTCAGCCACGCCTCTCCGCCCAGGAGAGACAGGTTTTCAAGAGAGCTGAAACGGAAGAAGCACTCGGCCTGACTGCGTAAAAGATTAAGACGACGGAGGTAGTTGTCGTTCTGCGCCAGCTGCACCGCCATCCTCGGATTATGTTTCTCCAGGTACTTCAACTCACCAAGCATCTCGGCAATCTCTTTGTTGATGTCCTGTGTCTGGAAATCCTCTTCCTTCTCCCACTCACACTGGCGCATCGTCAGCCCTGCGTCGCTCACCCATAATTGCGAGCAGTAGTATGGATTGGTTTTCTTGTTCGTACCCATACCCCACTGTTTCACCTCGGTCTTACGGGCCGAAGGTGGCATGAAGTCACCACGCAGCGTAGGCAGCACCTCTTCCTTCACCCGTTGCCAGGGCAGGTATTTCGTCTCGTCACCCACAAGGGCGGCAAGGTTCAGGCCGTTGGCGCTGCCTCTGACCGCCATGGACAGCATCTGCCATACGAAACCATTGGCAAAGTGGACGCAGTTCTCCCATACCCTTGGACGGGCCAGCGGAACTTCCCAATGCAGCTTGGCCGGAGCCTGACCGAGGAAGTAGAAACCCTCGAAACCGAGCATGTTGACCACCTTCAGGGCGTTGGGCATCGTGCGGGTGTAGAGCTGCTTGGCGCTGGCACCCACGAATCCACCCATCTGCCGCCGCATACCCAGCACGCACTTCATCATATGCAAGCCGATATATGAGGTCTTGCCGAAACCGCGGGCGGCAAGTATCTTGGTGCTGTTGGCTCCGAAGTTGTACACATCCAGCTGGCCGCGGTGCAGATAAATCTTATGCACGCCGTCACCGGCAAGGTCGACATCAGAGCCGTCAGGCTTATGCTCATCCATGCCGGGAAGCATGCGTGCCTCCAGACGGTCGCTCGATACTGCGGGGTTACTGCCTATCCTGCTCATCGCCGTATTCGTTGTCGTTGTGGTCGTCGTTGTCGTCGGCTGAATATCCAATGCCGGCTCGCGCCTCCATCGTAGCTACCTGTTTTTCCACCATTATACGCTGCTCGGGGATATACGCCCCGTACTTGGCGGCTATACGCTTCGTCTCTTCATCGTCTATGTATTCCTTGTCAGGATCCACCTCCTTGACGTTTGTCACCACTACGCTCGGCAGGAACGATATCCTGTTCATGTCGGCGTGCTTATCCTCCGGCTTGTCCAACCCGGCTACCTCGTAGAGTAGCTTGCCGCCCTTGGTCAGGGCAACCACATTGTCAGTGTCCATGCCGATGCGGATGGCTTTCTCGGCGGCGGCCTTCACTTTCGCCTCGGCGTCCTTGCGGCTCACGAGACTCACGCTCTCCTTGATAAACTCGAACAGCTGCTGGTCTTTCTGTGCGGCGCGGGTCTCGGCGGGAGCGTCGGCGAAGTTCGCCTGCTTCACCAGTTGCCGGAACAGCTGGTACGTGTCAATGAACGGATTACGAACCCACTGCCAATAGACATGACTCACACGGGCCAGCCTCCGCTTCTGGTCGTTGCGCAGAGCAAGATCGTCGATAGGAACCCCGTTCTGGAAATGCAGCAGCGAGTTGGTCATCAGGTCCTGTGGCAGTGTCGATGTGTTCATAGGCGCATGTATTCTGTTTTAGCATCAAACGAGGGACAACTCTTAATCCACTCCTGCGGTTCTATGATGCCGTTGTTGTTTTTATCCGGAGAGAAGTCGCGGTGACCGCTTATCTTTGCTCCGGGGTACATCTTCTTCAGGTAGATGAGCAGCGAGAGCAATGCGGCTTTCTGACGTTCGGTGCGCGTGTCTTTCGCCTTCAGCCGGTTGTAAGCCACGCCTGGCTTATCCTCCAGTCCGCCTACGTAAGCCACGCCTATGCTGTGCGCGTTATGACCCGACACATGGGCGCCTATCAGATCCACGTCGCGACCGTTGGCTATCGTACCATCGAGCAGTATGACGTAGTGGTAGCCGATATCACTCCATCCGTTCTTCTTGTGGTCGGCGCGTATCTGCTCCACGGTCAGCTCCTGTCCCTCACGTGAAGCCGTGCAATGGATGACGATGTCGGTTATCACCCGTCGTGACTTGTTTACGTGCAGGATGTTCTTCATCACGTCGGGCAGCAGTTTCGCCAAAGTGGCCGGGCCTGCTATGCCGTCAGGCGTAAGGTTATGCTCCTTCTGCCATTGTATCAGTGTCTCGCGTGTCAGGCTTCCGAAGATGCCGTCTTGTATCAAGTGCAGGGCGCCCTGTATCTGTTTCACCACAGGACCCCGTGACCCCTGTTTATAAATCGCCGTTGCCATATTTGTCTATGTCTTTATATTACCTTTAAGCTTCTTCCGGTCAATCTGTGTCCAAGCAGAATCCGCCCGGACGAACTGACCGCCCGGGCGTCTGGGTGTTGTTTATTTCAGGGCCACTCCCCCAGGGGTCCGTTCACATTCGGGATGGGGAAAGCCGGACACCAGTCGGTAATCTCGCCCGTCACGGCGTCAATGAAGATCACCTCGCCGATGTTGCCGATGACCCACTGTGCGTTACAGCGTCTTGGTCCTACGGGTCGGCGAAGTATCATGGTGCTAGCCGGAGGTACGATGCCGTTCCATTCCTTCAGACGTTTAATTACATCTTCCGGCCACAGCTTGATTTCGGCCTCACTCATGTCTTCATCTTCAATCCAGATGTCGGGGATCTTTGCCGGAATCAGCGTCCCGTCCTTTACGTTGCTTGTGATATACTGCACCCAAGGACCGTCATCCCAATAATAGAATACGTCCGTAATGTCGACGACGTGCAGATCGTCCAGCGTCTCCGAGGTGATCTTTCTGTTAAACTTAACCTGTAGGTTGCGCCACTCGTACTTATTGCCCTCGGCCAGGCTGAACATGGTCTGCCTGTGCGTCGCCACGATATGGTCCACGCCAGCCGTGAAGTCCTGCACCACGCCGTCATAGTCGGCGGCGAACACCGTCGCCTTCTCCTTACTCTCGCTGCATCCGTTGCAGGATGCCATCATGCTCACGGTTATCACCATCAGCATGTAGAAAAAGATTCTTTTCATCGTCCGTTTGTTTATATTATTGATGCTATGGCCTCGTAAGGCCAGTTTATCTTTTATATATTATCCCTTGTCCGTCTCTACGCTCACTCAGTCGCAAACTTCCTCTGCTTCCTCCCATCCTGTGTCGGGGGTATATCCGTCCTTTTCTTTCAGGAACATCACCCTCAGGCCGCCCAGCCACTGCCAGCGGAAGCCAAAATCCAGTAGCTTCTTTTCCGCAAGAGGCCAGGGGTCACCCCAGTCGATTGACGCCCGCAGCCCCATCGCGTCGCGCAGCTGTCCCACATCCATCACCTCCACACCCAAGCCGAACGCCGGCGCAGGCATCCACCGCTCGTTGAACTCGTTCACCGCCGCATCCACGTTTTCCGCCAGCGCCGCGATACTCGCTATCTCCTCCGGATCCTTCTCTCTGTTTGCCATAACCTCACATCATGATGAGTGACTGCTTGTCTCTGGGTACCTCGACAATCCGCGTTATCAGCGTGGGGTGCTGCTTCAGATACTCGTCGGCATCGCGCTTGTCGCTGATGCTCATCACGGGGATTTTGTTACCCCATGGATCGTCCTTCATGAAATGATACATATCCAATACTCCTCTGTCTTTTTAACCGGGCTAACATTCGCAAAGGTTGTCATACAGATCCTCGTTCACGCACAGATTCAGCGGCTCTTCCCTCTCGAACTGTATATATACCCCATACCAACCGTTCTCCAGAGGTCCGCTTGTGCCGATGTCAATGATTGCGCCATCCAGGTCGATACGGGCAAAGTCGCCGTCCCTCTTGTCTTCGGCTATTTCCTTGTTATGCTTATCGAGCAGCCATGCCAGAAAGTTCTGCGCATGCATCCACGCCTCTTCCTTCGCCACGGCAGCCTCCTCTCCGTCCGCCATCTTATTGGCCTTTACCATAAAGTATATCGGGTAGTTGCGTTTCGGTCTGCTGATAGGTCCGCCTCCCTCTACATCACTCTCCATCATCACGCACGGCGAGAATGAGTTGGCTATATCCTTTGCGAAATCCACCACTCCCTGCATCGAGTCCGTCAGGTAGAACCTTTTGTTCTCCTTCGTGTGGCGCATATACTTATAGCTCTCGCACCACTGCTTCACAATCGAATGAAATGTCATGTTGCTATTGCTTTTGTGCCGTTAAACACTCCGACTATTACGCTGTCATCATCTTGGTGATTTTCCTGAAGCCCTACCCTGTTTCTTCTTTTCAGCGCGCTCGGCGGTTTTACCATCGAGACAGGCCCCATAATACTCACCGGCCTTACGGATGCTGTCGGTGACCTCGCCTCCCAGGGCGAGCAGTTCCTTGCAGTTCTCCTCCCACTGCTTGCGGCGGTCGTCACTGGGATTTGTCCTTGTGTCTCGCAGCCACTTCTTCAGATACTCCAGACGCTTGTTATCCTCGGCGGCGGGAGCCTCCTCGGCGGCAGGTGCTTCCTCGGCGGCAGGTGCTTCCTCAGTGGCAGATGCTTCCTCAGCGGCGGGTGCTTCCTCAGTGGCAGATGCTTCCTCGGCGGCAGGTGCTTCCTCGGCGGCAGGTGCTTCCTCAGTGGCAGGTGCTTCCTCAGTGGCAGATGCTTCCTCAGCGGCGGGTGCTTCCTCAGCGGCGGGTGCTTCCTCAGCGGCGGGTGCTTCCTCAGCGGCGGGTGCTTCCTCAGCGGCAGGTGCTTCCTCAGTGGCAGATGCTTCCTCAGCGGCGGGTGCTTCCTCAGTGGCAGATGCTTCCTCAGTGGCAGATGCCTCCTCAGTGGCGGGGAGCAGGTGTGCCATACCCAGATCGTCAACCGTCACACGCCCTGTCGCTGCCACCTTCTCCCATTCACGGTCCAGCTCGGCATTGATCCTGGCGATCTTTTCGTCGTTGCGTGCCGCCAGCTTCGCCCATTTCTCACGGTCAGCGCTGCTGCTGTGCGGGTCAGCCATCAGAAGCCGCATGTTCTCCCGTGCAGTCTCGATCTCCCGTTTCAGCGGTCCATATTGCTTCGCCCTCTCCTGTGTCTTCTCAGGGAGCAGGTGGATGTACTGGTCTATATGCTTCGGACGGGATGGAATGCATGACTTCGGGCCTTGCTGTTCCGCCGTCATACCCTGAGGTTCTTCCAAATGGGTGGTCTTTTTTGTCTGTTGTCCCGTGTTCGCGTCACGGCCTTGTCTCGCGTCCGCCGCAACCGCTGTTTTTTTGGAAGGAGAAGGAATGGTGTCACGCCGTTTTGTATTCCCGGCTCCGGCGGTGTCCAGCACCTCCATAATTCTTCTTATGGTCCTTTTTGCCGCCTTTGTGTAGATCATCTCCGGCAGCCATGTTTCTTCCGTACCGACAAAAGCCGTGAGCAGCCTCACGCCTTCTGTCCACGCCTGGCACTCGGCATCGTTCCAGCCTCCCGATATCTGCATTACGTTCTGCAGCTGCGCCATCGGTTCTTCGGCTTTCCTCTTCAGTAGCCGTGCGCCGCTCCGTATCCACTGCCCTACCCGTTCCATGAGCATCTGCCTCTCCGCTCCGCTCATATTGTCAACCCTTTTAAGGTATTCCCCGTTTGTTATCTTCTGTATCATATTGTTCTCAATTGATTGTCCGTTGTCTGCAATATCATCTGAATTGGCATGACCTGCACCTGCACAGGTCATAGCCTTTTTGTCTTTTTATCCGCATTATACGCAGCGTTGTTTTGAAAATCAAGGGCAGACGGTTTATCTTCTGATTTTATCGCACTGCCGCAATACTGCAATATTGCTATATTGTTGTATTGCGTAAAAATATTACGGCATTATAGCAATAATTCAAATAATTGTTCATATATTTGCGCATTCTCTAACAAAAGCTACACAATCATGAAACAGAGTAAACGTACTCAGTTGCGTGCCGTCATCGGCATAGGCAACTACAAGGGCGGCGTTGGCAAGACAACGACAACGCTCAATCTCGCCATGG
>Ga0310786_10006126_pt1 | contig 16116 bp, 11 predicted proteins | sample AusTroGonzalo_MG_FD_203881 | JGI IMG/M metagenome (GOLD analysis project Ga0310786, IMG submission 203881) | Bovine rumen microbial communities from tropical cattle in Woodstock, Queensland, Australia - Gonzalo_03 (v2) (version 2) | ecosystem: Host-associated > Mammals > Digestive system >... | reverse complement strand
GAACGAACTGCCTGAGACCGTCAAGCACATCGTGCAGGGACTGACGGCGGTGAACCCCTTGAGCCGATGGGGCTATGAGCAGGTGGAGAAATGGTTCCTGGGCGAGGATGTAGCGGTAGATATCAGTTCGCCGTTCCTGCGCTACAAGAACTTCATCGTCGACCCCGACCGCAACCTCGTTGCCGACAACGTGCATGAACTGATACCCCTGCTCGTTGAGAACCAGCGCTTGGCAACGGGTTATCTCTATAATGGACGCATCAGCCAGTGGTTGGAGTCGTGCGGCAACATGAAGCTGGCAACGGTGGTCAAAGACATCGTCGTCAACCGCTATCCTGTAGACCAGCATGCCGGACTGATGGCCGCTGTCTATGCGATGGAGCCGACCTATCCGTATAAAGATGTGGGCGGCAACCTGTGCGACGATGTCCACAGCGTGGCTATCTCCATGCTGAGCTACATTGAGCAGTATTCGCTGCTGTTGCGCAATCCCAATGACTCGTTGTTCCTCTATCTGGAGTCACACTCCAAGTGCGACGTTGACCGCCTGCGCTCTTACTTCAAGTCTGACGACGAAGACTATAAGCCCGACTACCGTGTAGCCATCCTGCGCACCGTATTCGAGATAGACAAGGAAATACCCTTCCTGACGAAATACCCCTCATCGACCATTGAGCAGATAGTCCACGCATTCGGCTATGAGCAGCTGACGGAGGACGACTGGCTGAGCCTGACCGACGGACGACTATTGTCGTGGATGTACAGCCACGAGGACGTGATGGCCTGTGAGAGCCTGAGAATCATGACCCAAGGTCAGCGTTACTCTGAGGGACTGGCCTACAAAGTGCTCTACAACTTAGACCGTAATGCCGCTTACGACCTGCGTGAAGCTAATACGCCTGAGCAGGTGGGACGGCAGCTGGCTGAACGGCTGAAGAACGCTGAGCATCTGAGCAACGACGACTTCCAGCGCGAGATGCGCGACATCATTGAGGAGAACGGACGCTTCCACTATTTTGCTCAGCTGCACGGATGGATTGAACTGCAGTCAGAGGGTAACCGTACGTTCGACCTCAAGTCGGATGAGAACCGCGACCGTTTAGGTGCCTATGATATGAAGACTGCCGTCTATCGTTTCTGCAAGATACTGGGTGTCACACCAGCCTACCTCCTGCCTGACGGTACTGAACTGACTGACGGACGAGAACTGGACCAATCGCTGAATTCCCAGATGCGCAGCGAGATGCGTTCGGGCAACTTCGCGCAGTGGCTGTCCATTTTCTATCACGAAGATCCGGCCCGCGATTTCGAGGAGGAATACTCCTATGAGCACGAGTTGGAAAAGTGGCTGATGGCCCTTGGCGAGATAGACATGTCGAATACATACTACAAGCGCTTCGTCAATGCCCGTGAGTCGACACAGCAGAAGATGGAGAGCGTCAGACAGGGGTGGAAACATGCCAAGCGAAAGGAGAAGACCTGGCGGACGATGTTCTACTCGCTCTGCGGCGTCTGGATGCTGCTGGTGCTGATATTCGGCATTTCCGGCCGCGACTATCTGTTGCGCCATTCATTCGTGACCATTGCCCTGCCCGTAGGCGGCATCACCACCTTCATCGTGGCCACCAGAGCCTATTTCCGCGGCTATGGCTTCCTCCTGTCGTTGTTGTGGGGACTATTGGGACTCCTGTCGGCATACATCCCCATCTTCATCTTGAATCTGGTGCAAGACCATTATCCCTCGTTGTTCGAAGTGGCCGTCGTCGTCATCACGGCTGTCTATATGCTGATATGCCACATGACCGACTTCCGCGGCGACCAGAAGGCGGATAACATACTCATCAACGAGGTGCTGGATGACGATATACAGTCGTCGCTCCTCGAACCGCTGTACTATACCTTCAAGACGAAAACCTATAAGTACAAGGGCTCGAAGTTCGGTATGCTCGACGATGTCTCCGACCAGGTGCGCTCCATCTCCGGCGAGTCCGTGCTCCACTATATCCTGTGGTGCCTGATGGCCCTGGTCCTTGTTGCCGAGTTCGTAGTGTTCAGTCCGAAGCTGATGAACGTGCGCAATCCATACCTCGACAAAGACTGGAAGATGCAGCCGCACAAAGTGATTAAACAATTAGAGAAAGACGTGGAATGATATGTGAGCACTGTCATAAAGAAAACCGCAGCATAGCCAAGTTCTGCAAGTGGTGCGGCCATCAGCTTGTCAGCCAGAATGTGCTTGACAGGCTGGTAGGACTGGATGATGTGAAGGCGCAGCTGAAGACAATCGTCGACACCTACACCTATCTTCATTCCCGTAAGGACATTGCCAATGTCCGCCTGTCGGTGAATGCCATTATCATTGGTGAGACGGGAACGGGAAAGACTGCGCTGGCAGAAATCATTCGCGACTATTTCTATCAGCATAAGATTATCGAGAAACCCAAGCTGACGATGGTTGATGCCGTCGACTACAACCGCTTCGTCGACAAATGGGACGATAACATCAAGAAAGCCCGCAACGGCATCCTCTTCTTTGATAATGTCCAGAAACTGTTGCCCGACAAATATTCCAACCAGGTGAACCCCCTCGACAAGCTCTTTGTCGAGATGGACAAGTGGAATGATAACCCCATCGTCATTATGGCAGGTTTGCCCAAGGGCTTGGATGACTTCCTGGAGAGTAATCCTGCCGTCAAGAACCGCTTCAAGTACACGTTCCGCCTGCCTACTCCTGGCTATCAAGAGCTGTGTGACATTACCAAGATGTCGCTCCGAACGAAGTACGGCATCACGGCGTATTCGCCCGAGGCCGACAATCAGCTGACGCGCTTCTTCAAGTACCAGATAAAGATAAAGGACGACACCTTCGGCAATGCCCATGTGGCTATGAAGACAGCTGAGGATATCTTCACCTCTTTTATTAGTCGCGGAACGGAGACTGCTCAAGTTGAGAAGGACGATATACACGGATATGTGCCTGAGGAACGCTCACTCGACGACATCCTGCACGACCTGGATACCTTCATCGGTATGGACGAGGTGAAACAGGCCGTTCGCGAGATTGCCTACTCCGTACAGAATAGTGTCCAGCGGGCTGCCCGTGGATTAGGTGAACAGGAGAAGATGTCGATGCACATCATCCTGACAGGTAATCCAGGAACGGGTAAGACCACCATTGCCCGCAAGTTGGGCGAGATATTGGCTGCCATCGGCTATTTGGATAGTGGCCACGTGGTGGAGGTAGACCGCGCCAAGATGGTCAGCCCCTATCAGGGCGAGACGCCCAAGGTGGTCGACCGTCTTTGCGACAAGGCTTTAGGCGGCATCCTCTTTGTGGACGAAGCCTACACGCTGGCTCCTGTCAGTCAGGCTGGTGAGCGTGACAATCAGGGCGCCCAGGCACTTGAGAAACTGATGAAGCGTATGGAGGACGACCGCGGCAAGTTCGTGGTCATTGCCGCCGGTTATCGTACGGAGATGGATAATCTGTTCCGTGTGAACCCGGGCTTCAAGAGTCGCTTCAACTACTTCCTCAACATTGAGGACTACACGCCTGAGCAGCTATATCAGATTATGCTCGTCTTTGCCCGTGAGAAGAAATACATCATGTCGCCACAGGCTGAAGCAAAGGCCCGCGACTGCATCAAGAGGATGTATGAGTCACGCGAGAAAGATTTTGCCAACGGTCGTACCATGCGTTCGCTTTTCGACCAGATATGCAAGAAACAGGCCCAGCGTTTGCAGTATGACGACATCTCACGGCTGACTAACAACGAGCTGATGACCATCGAGGACGAGGATATCCCGTTCGAGGCACCGCAGTCTGTCGACTATACGGAGTGCCTGAAGAAGCTCGACGGTCTGGTGGGCTTGGAAGCTGTCAAGAAGGAAATCAGTAATCTGGCTGCTTTCCTGAACCTCCAAATCAAGCGTGGTGAGGTGAATACGTTCCAAGGTAAGCACTACGTCTTTACGGGTAATCCTGGAACGGGTAAGACAACGGTTGCCCGCATCATGGCCGACGTGTTCAAGACGCTGGGCATTCTGTCTCGAGGACAGTTGGTAGAGGCCGACCGCTCCAAGCTCGTAGCGGGCTATAGTGGTCAGACGGCTATCAAGACCAATCAGCTGATAGATTCGGCTATGGGCGGTGTACTCTTCATTGACGAGGCTTATACGCTGAAGTCCAACGACGGTGACTCCTTCGGAGCAGAGGCTATCGACACGCTGCTGAAACGACTGGAGGACGACCGCGGTCGCTTTATCTGCATCGTGGCTGGATATACTGACCAGATGCACGATTTTATCGACTCCAATCCTGGCCTGAAGAGCCGCTTCACGCAGACCATCCACTTCGACGACTATTCGCCTGACGAGCTGACGCAGATATTCCTCAACTTGGCCGCTGCCAAGAACTTCACCATCAGCGATGAGACCAAGGGTGCCATCCACCGCCAGTTTGAGCAACTCTACTTGCGCCGCGACAAGAATTTCGGTAATGCCCGTGAGGCTCGCCGTATCTTCGACGAGGCTGTCGAGAAGCAGAGCCAGCGACTGGTGGCTCTGATGAGCGACCCAGGCTTCAAGGAGGAGGAGATGTACAGCATCACCACCGACGACCTGCCGATGGCCCAGAACGAGAAGGCACGTCCGTTGGACGAAGTGCTCAACGAACTGGACGACTTTGTCGGTATGCGCTCCGTGAAGAATAGCATCCGCCGTCTGGCCGTGCAGAGCATGTTCATGAAGCAGCGCGCAGCTATGGGTGCTGGTAATGTGCAGCAGATGGCTATGAACTTCGTGCTGACGGGTAATCCCGGTACGGGTAAGACGTCTATCGCCCGCAAAATGGGTGAGGTGCTGAACTCGATGGATATTCTGCCCACCAGCCGTGTGCTGGAGGCCAGTCGCGCTACGCTCGTCGGAAAGTATATGGGCGAGACGCCTAAGATTGTCAATAATATGTGTGACAAGGCGATGGGCGGCATCCTGTTCATCGACGAGGCCTATACGCTGAGTGACCAGAATGACCAGTATGGCAAGGAGGCCATTGACACGCTGATGAAGCGTATGGAGGACGACCGCGGCAAGTTCGTGGTTATCGCCGCAGGCTATAAGGATAAGATGGAGGACTTCCTCCAGATGAACCCCGGACTGGCCAGCCGCTTCACTCACAAGCTGCACATCGACGACTACAACGAGGACGAGCTGTTGGCTATCTTCAAGAAGATGGCTCAGAAGGAACAGTACATGCTGTCGCCTACGGCTGAGTTCAAGGCGCTCGACGTCATCTTCAAGATGGTGATGGGCAAGGATGCCTCGTTCGGTAATGCCCGTGAGATGCGTAATCTGCTCGACAAGACTGTCCAGCAACTCTCCATGCGTGTGTCCCAACTGCCACCCGACCAGGTGACGAAAGAGACCTATCAGGTGATTTTACCAGAAGATATAATTGATGTGAAATGATAATATGTCCGAACTGTAAAGAAGAGATTGACGACGACAGCCACTACTGTGACCAGTGTGGACAGGCGTTGCTTTACTGTAACCGTTGTGGCCGTGTGGGCATGGGACGCCGTTGTACTCATTGTGGCGGACTGATGGTAACGCTCGACGAATACCAACAGTCTGTTGGCTCCCAGACCGCCTATTCGATGTCGGTCTCTGCAGGTATGATATCCCAGACGGGAGCCTCCCAGACAACCCCTTCCGAACGTGGTGCTGCTGTGCCGCCTATAGGCGCTCAGGGACTGCCCGTGCTGACCCTCTACAATCAAAACCTGAATATCCGTATACAGGGTATCAACGGTGCAGTTATTGGTCGCCGTCAGGGACCCTATGTCCAGTACTTCGAACAGAATATGTATATCTCGGGCGTTCATGCCCAGTTGAAGTATAATGGAACGGTGGGTTGGTGTATTGTCGACAAGCACTCCTCGAACGGTACGAAGCTCAATCAGCATCCCCTGCAGCCCGATGTGGAGATGTCTCTGAAGTCGGGTGATATCGTGACATTGGCTAATGTCAGTTTGCAAGTTAGTATCAATCAGTAATAAAGCAATCAGAACGTGAAACTGAAAATCAGTGCTGCCAGCAATGTAGGTTGCGTTAGGCAAAACAATGAAGATATGATTCTCGTGGGCGATTGTTTCCTTCGGGACGAAAGCTTTGACGAAGAAGTGGAGATAGACGGTAAGGACCGCTATCTGATAGCTTTGGCTGACGGTATGGGTGGCCATAGTAGTGGTGATGTCGCCAGTCGCGACGTGCTCACCAACCTCCATTATTTCTTCTACGATATGCCTGCTGGTCTCTCTGTAGGCGACTTCAACGAGGCTATCTACGAATGGCTGGAATCCATTAGTAATATCATCGACTCCAAGGGACATTCCGAGCCCCGTTATCACGAGATGGGCACCACGCTGGTGGGGCTGGCCTACTATGCAGGCGAGTTTTACTGGATGAATTGTGGCGATAGCCGCGTCTATCGCATGCACGACGGACAACTGCGCCAGATATCGACGGACCATTCGCTGAGTAACCTCATGGGCTCCAGCGAGCATACGAACATCATTACCAACTGCATAGGCGGTGGCTGTAAGATGTCGTACATCGACATGGTGACGTGTACCCCCGACGTGCAGCCTGGCGACGTCTATATGCTTTGTAGCGACGGTCTTACCGATATGCTGTCCGATGCTGATGTTCAGACGCTGATGCTCGAGGGTGCTGATGCCAACCGTCTGTGTGATGCTGCCAACGAAGCTGGAGGCTACGACAACGTCTCGGTATGTGTCATCAGGATTGAATAATTCTTCTTTTTAAATCTTTAAATTACTCAAAAGTGCCATTAAGACTACCCGACCGTTTACCGGCCATAGACCTGCTGAAGAAAGAGAATATTTTCGTGATGGGTGCTGCAAGGGCTCATGCTCAGGACATACGCCCCTTGCGCATTGTTATTCTCAATCTCATGCCGCTGAAGATAACCACTGAGACTGACCTCATACGCCTGCTCTCCAACACGCCGTTGCAGCTCGACATCAGTTTCATGAAGTTGAAGAGCCATACGCCCAAGAATACGCCGATAGAACACATGATGATGTTCTACCGCGACTTTGAGTCGATGCGCAACGAGAAGTTCGACGGTATGATCGTCACGGGTGCTCCCGTTGAGCAGTTAGAGTTCGAGGATGTCGGCTACTGGTCTGAGATTACCGATATCTTCCAATGGGCGCGTACGCACGTCACGAGTACCTTATATATATGTTGGGCTGCACAGGCCGGACTTTATTTCCACTACGGCGTACCCAAGTATCCGCTGCCGAAGAAGATGTTCGGCATCTTCCCCCAGCTGGCCCTCGACAGCCGACTGCCTATCTTCCGCGGTTTCGACGATGTGTTCTACATGCCTCACAGTCGTCATACGGAACTCCATCGTGAGGACATTCTGGCCAATCCTGACCTGACGCTTATTGCCGACGGCGAGGAGAGTGGTGTCAGCATCATCATGGCGCGCGAAGGCCGTGAGTTCTTCATTACCGGCCATCTGGAGTATGCCCCTGATACGCTCGACCGTGAGTATCGACGCGACAAGGACATCCGCAAGGATGTGGACCTGCCGCGCAACTACTATCGCCACAACAATCCTGATGAGGGACCGTTGGTCACTTGGCGTGCTCATGCCAACCTGTTCTACTCCAACTGGATTAACTATTACGTCTATCAGGAGACACCTTATAATATTGACGATATTAAGTGACGCGACCTCTTGAACTGCTGGCTCCGGCTAAGAATTTGGAGTGTGGAAAGGCTGCCATCGACCACGGTGCCGATGCTGTCTATATCGGTGCCCAGCGCTTCGGTGCCCGTGCGGCTGCTGGCAACAGCGTGGCTGATATTGCTGAGCTGTGCCGCTACGCCCATCAGTTCCAGGCTAAGGTCTACGTCACCGTCAACACCATCATCTACGACGACGAGCTGGAGGCTACCCGCCAGCTGCTGCAGGAGTTGCAGCAGAGTGGGGTAGATGCCGTCCTCGTTCAGGATATGGCGTTGGTCTCTCCTCTCTCCTCTCTCCTCTCTCCTCTCTCCTTCCACGCCAGTACCCAGACCGACAACCGCACAGCTGACAAGGTACGTTGGTTGCGCGACTTGGGTTTCAGCCGGGTGGTGCTGGCCCGCGAACTCTCTATCGACGATATTCGTGCTATCCATGAGGCGGTGCCTGATGTCGAATTGGAGGTCTTTGTTCACGGTGCCCTCTGCGTCAGTTATAGCGGACTGTGCTACGCTTCACAGTGCTGCTTCCACCGTTCGGCCAATCGTGGTGAGTGCGCCCAGTTCTGCCGCATGCAGTTCGACTTGATGGATGCTGATGGTCAGGTCATCGAGCACAACCGTCACCTGCTGTCGCTCAAGGATATGTGCCAGATAGACAATCTCGAGGCTTTGGCTGAGGCGGGAGCCACTTCGTTCAAGATTGAGGGACGTCTGAAGGATGTCTCCTACGTGAAGAACGTCACGGCTGCCTATAGCGAGCGCCTGAACCAGATTATCCGCCGTCATCCTGACCGCTACCGCCGTTCCTCCTTGGGACACTGTCGTTACACCTTTATACCTAACCTGCAACGGACGTTCAATCGCGGCTATACCACTTACTTCGCCAAGGGCCGACGTCCTGATATCGCATCGTTCGACACACCGAAGGCTGTTGGTGAGTTCGTAGGTACCGTCAAGGAGCTACGTCGTGATTCTTTTAATGTGGCTGGTACCGCCAGCTTTGCCAACGGCGACGGTCTTTGCTTCTTTGGTAATGACCGCCAGTTGGAGGGATTCCGCGTGAATAGGGTAGAGGGTAATCGCCTCTATCCGCAGCATATACCTGAAGGTCTGAAGTCTGGCATGCGCCTCTATCGCAACAACGACCAGGAAATGGAGCGTCTCCTTTCCCATCCCAGTGCCGAGCGTAAGATTGCCATCCCGCTGTCGCTGCGTCCTACTGTCGACGGCTTCCGTCTGTCCTCCGGCGATGTCAGCGTCGAGCTACCCATTGCCCACCAGACGGCAGAAAAGCCCCAGCGTGAAAACATCGTCCGTCAGCTGACGAAGTTAGGCAACACGCCCTACGAGTGCGCTGACGTTGACCTGCCCGCCGACTTTAACTACTTCATCCCCAGTAGCCAGTTGGCAGAATTGAGGAGGATGCTTGTATCGAGGTACGATGTACGATGTACGATGTACGAGAATAGTTCATGCGCTGATAGTAATCTCGCACCTCGTACCTCGTACCTCGCACCTCGACAAAACCTTGCTCCTCGAAAACAAACAACCCTTTACGACAACATCGCCAATCGCGAGTCTTGTGCCTTCTACGGTGTCGCTGAGCCCACAGCCTACGAGCTGCGTCCTACGCCCGATGCTATGCTGATGCAATGCCGCCATTGTATTCGCTATTCCTTAGGTTTCTGCCCAAAACACCCTCTTCCCGCTAAAGCACCCTCACGTCTCTCTCCTCTCTCCTCTCTCCTCTCTCCTCTAAAATATCCTCTCTTCTTACGTCTCGGCGACGGTCGCCGTTTCCGTCTTGAGTTCGATTGTCGTAACTGCCAAATGAATGTCTATGCGTCGACTCGTTAGTATCATATCCATCCTTGTGTTGCTTTGTTCCTGCTACAACAAGGGACAGCAGACGCCTGATGCCTGGGACCTGACCGAGCAGCAGTTGGACAGCATCTCGTTCTATACCACCCACCACTATACCCAGAACTACAACTTCCAGGTACGTGCCGACTCCATGCCTCTCATCCAGCAGTTGCCCGCCGAAGCCCTCAGCGATATGCCCGTTGACACGCTGATGGTTTACAAGAACGAGCACCTGGTAGTGGCCGACATCACCACCGTGCCTGCTGATACCATTGACTCTATCTGGGTGAAAGTGGCCAGCGACCAGCTGACCTTTGGTTGGATTCATGAGCACGAGATGCTGAATTGCGTCTCGCCCGATGATCCCATCTCCGAGTTCATCGATTTCTTTTCCGACGCTCACCTGCTGATTTTCCTGGCTTTCATTGTCGTTGTGGGTGCCGTCTATGTCAACCGCCAGCTGATGAGCCGTCAGGCCAAGCTCGTCCACTTCAACGACATCGCCTCCTTCTATCCCTCGCTGCTCTGTCTGCTGGTAGCTACCTCAGCCACCTTCTACAGCAGTATCCAGCTCTTCGGACCTGAGAAGTGGCGCCACTTCTACTATCATCCCACGCTCAACCCCTTTGCTGTTCCCTTTAGTCTCGGACTGTTCCTCATCTCCGTCTGGGCTATCGTCATCGTCGGCGTAGCTGTCCTTGACGAGGTGCGCCGCCAACTGCGTTTGGGTGAAGCCGTCCTCTATCTCTTGGGACTCGGTGCCACCTGTGCCGTCGCTTATGTCGTGTTTAGCGTCTTCACCTTATATTACATAGGCTACCCCTTGCTCGTTGCCTACATCGCCTTTGCCGTCCATCGCTATTACGGTCGTCCCCGTCCCCGCTACCAGTGCGGTCGTTGTGGTGGTCTGCTCTACGACAAAGGCACGTGTCCCCATTGCGGTGCGCTCAATGAGTAAAAATCCCTATAAATGGGGATTGGACATTTCTATTTTTCTTTGTACCTTTGCACCCGCAAATAAAACATGATTTATGTGTAAGAAATACATATTTTTATTGGGCGCTTTCGTGCTTGTTATGCAGACGAAAGCCCAGAAACAGGATGAAATGCAGCAGGCGGTGGAATACCTGGCTTCGCAGGAACTGGGTGGTAGATATCCAGGTACATCGGGCGACACGCTGGCCTCTAAATTTATAGCCGACCAGCTTCGCAAACTGAAGTTCAAGAGAATCGTTAAGGAAAAGAGAAATAAGGGATATTATCAGGATTTTACATACGGAAAAGATGTAAAACGTACTACCCATAATATCATCGCCGTACTGCCTGGTAAGGACAAGAAGTTGAAGAACGAATTCATTGTTGTCGGATCGCACTACGACCACTTAGGCATGGGAGGCCAGGGCTCTGGCTCACGTCGTCCTGACACGTTAGGGGTACACCCTGGTGCCGATGATAATGCCAGTGGCGATGCCGTTGTGCTGCAGTTGGCTAAGCACTTCAAGAAAGTGCGTTCGCCACGTAGCATCATTTTCATGTTCTTTGGTGCCGAGGAACAAGGTCTGATAGGCTCGAAGAACTTTATTGAATGGATGAAGCAGGATGACGCCCGACGCAAGAATCTGCCTAATAATATAAAAGGTATAGTGGCAATGGTGAACCTGGACATGGTGGGACGTATGCGCGACAATGCGCTGAGTGTCTCAGGTACGGGCACCAGTTCGGAATTCAAGGCAATGGCTGAGCGTGTGGCCGAGCAGAAGAACCTGCACGTTTCCTGCACCCCCGACGGCTATGGCCCCAGCGATCAGGCATCGTTCGTGGCAGCCGATATCCCTGTGCTGTTCCTCACGACGGGTGGACACATGGAGTATCATACGCCTGCCGACGTACCCTCAACCCTAAACTATGACGGTATGCAGCAAACCTTGGAGTACACGCAAGAGTTGGTCGCAAGACTGGCCAGCATGCCGACGACGCCTGACTTCATCAATGTGCCCAGCACACAGACGATGAAGCATGCGAAGTTCAAGGTGACATTAGGTCTGATGCCCGACGTGATGGGTGCGAGCACCATTCCCGGACTGCGAGCCGACATTGTGGTGGCAGGAAAACCAGCATACAAGGCTGGCATCCGTAGCGGCGACATCATTCAGGAGATAGATGGCAAGCCCGTGAACAACATGGAGGAATACATGCAGCGTTTGTCGGAACTGACGGCTGGTACCACGATTCCCGTGAGAGTCCTGCGTGGCGAAGAGACATTGGTGTTCCAAGTAGAATTAACCCCAGCTACGAAATGAAGAAAACAGTATATTGGCTTTTAGCCGTTGTCATTACGCTGGTGCTGAGTGTCTATCAGCGCATGACCGGTCCTACGCATCCCAAGAGCGTGACCATTGAACTCGATGGAAATAAATACCAGATGAAGTTGCCCAGAAGTGGGGTACAGCAGGACGAGCTGGTGATCCTGAAAGGTGTTTCGTCGAACACTACGGCGCAATTGCACTACCGTCGCTATCCGACGACTGACGACTACACTACGGTGGACTTCAGGTGGAATGACCATGAGTTGCAAGCCGCCTTGCCCGTACAGCCTGTTGCGGGTAAGCTGCAGTACTATATCACCATCGGCGGCAAGGACTATCCTGCCGACGAACCCATTGTGATACGTTTCCGCAACGATGTGCCTGCCAGCATCCTGGTGCCCCACATTCTGCTGATGTTTGCCTCGATGCTGTTTGCCGTCTATACCTTCATGCTGGTCGTTATGGGCAGGAGCTACCGCCGTTGGCTCTGGATAACGACGGCAACGCTGTTCGTCGGCGGCTTCGTCTTCGGCCCCTTGGTGCAGCACGCGGCCTTCGGCCCCTGGTGGACGGGATTCCCCTACGGCACCGACCTGACCGACAACAAGACGCTCCTGTCCTTCCTGTTCTTTGCCGCAGCCCTGGCTACCTTGAAGTGGAAGTACAACAAGTGGGTCGTCTGTCTGGCGGTGCTGCTGATGGTTGCCATCTTCAGCATTCCCCACAGCACCTACGGTTCAGAGTATGACTATACAACACAACAATTAAAAAAATAAATGATGAAGTTCAAAAGTTTAATGACAATGACGATGGCTGCAGCAGCCCTCGTGTTCAGTGTGAGTTCTTGTAGTAGTGACGATGACGAGCCGGAGGTGGCTGTCGCCGAACAGGCAGTGGGTACCTATACGGGTCCGGAGGTCATCATGGTAATGGGCGAGGAGTCGTCGAGCGGTACCTCGACATACGAGTTCTCAAAAGCCTCCGACACTGCTGTCGATATGCTGATTCCCTCGTCGGGAGAGGCAGGTATGATGGTCATCCCGGCACTTCCGGTGAAAAACATTCCTCTTTCGAAGGTAGGCAACAGCATCGTTGGAAAGATTGACTCGTATGCCGGAAAGGTGAGCAATGCCGCTGGCGATGAGAAGGCATATACCATCAGCGACCTGGCCGTTATCTTCGAGGATGTGCCCAAGGGCAAGGCTGTGGCCGTGACGTTCTCGTTGAAGTACGGCAACATGCCGATGACGATGGAAACCACTTTTACAGGCGACAGGAATTAAGCAGTGACTGATAACCTGAAGCTTCTCTTTTTAGCCGGCGTGGTCTTGACCATGCCGGTTCTTGGAATATCGGCACAGACGGCCTTCCGCGACTCTGTCGAGCTGAACCCCGTCGTGGTCACGGCTTCCCATACGCCGAAGGCCCTGAAGGATGCGCCTGTCGTCACGCGGCTCATCACGCTTCACGACATCAAGATTGCTGATGCCACCAACATCCAGGACTTGCTGATACAGGAGATTCCCGGCCTGGAGTTCGGCTTCGCCATGAGCCAGGAGACGTCGCTCAACATGAGCGGCTTTGGCGGCAATGCCGTATTGTTCCTCGTCGATGGCGATCGGATGGCAGGCGAGACGATGGACAACGTTGACTACAACCGCATGAGCCTCGACAACGTGGGGCGCATCGAGATTGTGAAGGGTGCTTCGTCGGCGCTCTATGGTTCCAATGCCGTTGGCGGGGTGGTCAACATCATCAGCCGCGAGAACCTGGAACCCTGGACGGCCAATGTCAATTCACGCTACAACACCTTCGGGCATGAGTGGCGCAACGGCGCCAGCTTCTCGTTCAACAAGGCGAAATGGAACTCCCAGACGAGTTTCCAGCATACCAATATCGACCCGGTCAATCTGCCCAAGGCACACTCGTCCGAGGAGATTGCCTTCGAACTGATGAAGAAGGCGCAGGGCTTGCCCTACGACGAATCGGTGCTGAACGACGACTCCAACCTCAGCCGCCTTTACGGACAGAAGACCTACAACGTCAAGGAGCGGCTGACGTGGCGGGCCACAGACCGGCTGACGCTGACCGGCCGGGGCAGCTATTTCTTCAGGACCAGCGAGCGTGATACGCATGACTATCATTTCAATGCATACAGCGCCGGACTGAAGGGCAGGTATGCATGGAGCCGTGACCGCCATCTCGAACTGTCGTATGCCTACGACCAGTACGACAAGGCCAACTTCATGCCTAACGGCACCCGTACCCACGACCACGACTACAGCAACCGCCAGCACGTCGCTCATCTGCGCTATCACCACCCGTTGGGTAAGAACAGTCTTCTCCTCGGAGCCGACTACATGAACGACTATCTCTCCACCTATCAGTTCATCGCAGGCACCAGCCATGCTCAGGACAACATCGATGGCTACGCTCAGTTCGACTGGAACATCACTCCCCGGCTGAATGTCGTGGGGAGTGTCCGCTACGACTACTTCTCTGCCTCTGCCCAGAAAGCCCTCACCCAGCGTCTTGCCGTCGTCTATAAATTCCCGTGGATGACCTTCCGTGCCAACTATGCCAGCGGCTTCCGCGCTCCTACGCTCAAGGAGATGTATATGCACTTCGACATGGGCAACATGGGCTATATGATCATGGGCAACCCCGACCTGGAGCCCGAGAAGAGCAACAACTTCAACGTTGCTGTCGAGCGCCAGAACCGCATCCGTAACAGCGGCATCCTCGATGGCGTCTATAGCTTCACCCTCATGGGCTATTGTAACATCTTCGACAAGCGCATCACCACCATCGACGGCGGTCTCTACGAGGGCATGGAGAGCGCCCTTTACTGGAACGAGGACGGCGTCAAGGTCTGGGGCGTCGATGTCAGCATGGGCCACTACTTTGACTGGGGACTGACGCTCAAGCTGAACTATTCATGGATGCACGAGGCGGGCGACGTCTATTTCTCGCAGTTCAACCAGCCACGCACCCACTCCCTGACCTGGCGTATAGGCTACGGCCACCGCTTCGCCCGCCACTATGCACTCGACGCAGCTCTCTCAGGACGAAGCCAGGGCAAGCCACAGTCGGGACGCAGCGACGTGGACCAGGGCTACACCATCTGGCGCCTGATGCTCCAGCACCATCTCTGGCGCGGCATCCATCTGAATACCGCCGTCGACAACCTCTTCAATTACAAGCCCAAGTCGTATTATTATTGCTCGCCGCTGACCACAGGAACCTCCTTCAGCGTGGGCGTTTCAGTCGATTTAGACCGACTATTATAAGCGTGAAAAGGTAAAAAAAGTGAAATTCACCTTTTCTCCTTTTCACCTTTTCACCTTTTTTCGTATCTTTGCAGCGGTTTAAACAATTAAAACAGAAAACAATGAAAAGAATCATGATGACTATGGCGCTGGCCGTCAGCATGCTGATGGGAGCGCAAACCGTACAGGCACAGGACGTGCTGACCCCTGAACAGCAGGCAGAGATGAAGGCTCAGGCCAAGGCACAGAAGGAGGCTGAAAAGGCCGCCAAGAAGGCTGAGAAGGAAGCCAAGGCTGCTCAAAAGGAACAGAAGAAGAAGGAGAAAGAGGCTAAGAAAAAGCAGAAGGAGCAGGAGCGTCAGGCCAAGCTGGTGAAGAATGCCGAGAAGGCCCGCAAGAACGCTGATAAGGCTAAGGAGAAGTATGCGAAAGCTGCTGCTGCCGTTGCCGAGAAACCTGGTGACAGCAAGGTGGAACTGAAGGCTGCCAAGGCTAAGGTTGCCTACGAGAAGGCTGTTGAGAAGGCTGAGAAGGCTGCTAAGAAGGTAGATGATTAAAGAAAAATGCTGAATAAGAAGATTATCATACCCCTCGTGGTTGTCATCCTGGCCTTGATAGGAGGTCTGACTTATCTGTTTATGAACCTGCAGGAACAGAAGCAGGTGAACGAGGACATGCAGGAGTTGGCCCGTCTGGACAAGCAGGAGATGGAGAACGAATACGAGCGCTTCACCCTGCAGTACAGCGAGATGATGACGAAAATCAACAACGACTCCATCATCGCCCAGTTGACCGAGGAACAGCTGAAGACGCAGCGCCTCTTAGAGGAACTGAAACGGACGAAGGCTGAGGATGCCCGCGAGATTACCCGACTGAAAAAGGAACTGGCCACGGTT
>Ga0310786_10006125_pt1 | contig 16116 bp, 12 predicted proteins | sample AusTroGonzalo_MG_FD_203881 | JGI IMG/M metagenome (GOLD analysis project Ga0310786, IMG submission 203881) | Bovine rumen microbial communities from tropical cattle in Woodstock, Queensland, Australia - Gonzalo_03 (v2) (version 2) | ecosystem: Host-associated > Mammals > Digestive system >... | reverse complement strand
GGGCGAAAGCGGATGCAAAGGTACAACAAATATCAATACCATCCAAATTTTTCGGGAACTTTTTTCAAGATTTCATGAAAGTTTTCGGGATTGTTTACAAAATAATAGCCCACACCTTATTATATATTGTAGGCTACTATTCGTATATCTCTTCGATGTCATTCTCACCCATCGCCTCGTCGACAAATGAGCAAGGGTCATAGCCCTCAGGCATATCGAAAAGCGCATTCTCGTTGTATCCCAACTGAGCATCGGCATAGACCTGCTGCATGTAATAGGCGAAAATAGGCAAAGCCATCGTAGCACCCTGTCCCATATCCATCGTATCGAAATGAATATCACGGTCATCACCGCCTACCCAACAGACACTGACTAACGTCGGGAGTACACCCACAAACCATGCATCGCTATTCTTATTGGTCGTACCCGTCTTACCGCCAATCTCACCTTTCAGATTATACTTGAAGCGCAGACGGCCAGCAGTACCACCATCAACTACAGCCTTAAGCATATAGAGCATCTTATTGGCACTCTCCTCGCTGATAACCTCGTTCATACGGGGCTGGAACTGAGTGATAATATTACCATCACCATCTTCAATACGGGTTACGAACATGTGAGAGGCACGGATGCCGTGATTGACGAAAGCCGTATAGGCACTGGCCATCTCACCCACAGTGATTTCACAGGGACCAAGACAGAGCGACATCGAAGGATGAATATCCGGATTGTTGATGCCGTACTGATGGAGCAGGTCAACGAAAGCCTGCGGATTGAGCTTGCTCATCAGATAAGCCGAGATCCAGTTGTTAGACTGCTGAAGTCCCCACTTGAGCGTGACCATCTGACCATATCGGGCGCGACCGCTGTTTCGCGGTGTCCAAGGCTTGCCGGCCACCATATAAGTCTGTTGCACATTCGGTGCCTCGTCGCAAGGTGAGAAGCCATTTTCCATCGCAAGGGAATAGAGCAGCGGCTTGATGGTCGATCCCACCTGTCGACGTCCCTCCATCACCATATCATAGGCGAAATGAGAGAAGTCGAGTCCACCGACGTATGCCTTCACATGACCATTCTGCGGACAAATGCTCATAAAGCCAGTACGAAGGAATGATTTGTAATATTTTATCGAATCGAGAGGCGTCATCATTGTGTCAACTTCACCGTGGTAGGTAAAAATCGACATACGTGTCGGTGTACGGAAGGATTTCTGGATTTCTTCCTCAGAGGCATTCTCTTCCTTCAAAACCCGATAACGCTCACACTGACGAACAGAGCGCATCAGAATCTGTTTGATTTGAGCCTGCGTCAGATCCTTTGAGAACGGTGCGTTGGGCTTCTTCAGGTTCGCCTTATCAAAGGCCGGCTGGAGAAACTTAACCACATGTTTCACGACTGCCTCCTCAGCATAGCGTTGCATACGGGAGTCGATGGTGGTATGTACACGGAGGCCATCAGTATAGATACTATATGGAACGCCATTCTTCTTTTTGTTTTTATTGCACCAACCGTACAAAGGATCTGATTCCCAGTTCAATGAATCGATGAAGAACTTTACATGATTCCACGATGCATAAAGCGCGCGCTCAGGTTTCTTGGCCATCATATAGCGGCGGAGAAAATCGCGGAAATAAGTAGCAATGCCATCTTTATGGTCGGCAACGTGAAACTTCAATTTAACCGGTTCTTCCTTGAATTTCTCAAATTCGGCCTCAGAGAGTTTGCCAGCCTTGACCATCTGTGCGAGAACGACGTTACGACGCTCGCGGCTACGCTCGGGATTACGCACGGGATTATAATACGACGGGTTCTTGCAGAGTCCGACAAGTGTGGCAGCCTCATTGACAGTCAGGTCTTTCGGTTCCTTGCTGAAGTAAGTGTTCGAGGCCGTCTTGATACCGACGGCATTATGCAGAAAGTCAAAATAGTTCAAATACATCGTGATGATCTCATCCTTGGTGTAATTGCGCTCCAGTTTGACAGCAATCACCCACTCAATGGGCTTCTGGAGGACGCGCTCCAACGTGGAATGAGCCCGCTCGGTATAGAGCTGCTTTGCAAGCTGCTGAGTGATGGTTGAGCCACCACCGGCACTCTTCTGTCCGAGGAATCCGCGCTTAACGACGGCACGGGCAAGGGCATAGAAGTCAATGCCCGAATGCTCATAAAAGCGGGCATCTTCAGTCGATACCAGCGCATCGATCAGTGCCGGTGAGAGTTTGGTATAGTCGACGAGCACACGGTTCTCGCGGTTATAGTTCCATGTGCCGATCAGCTTACCGTCGGAAGAATATACCTGGGTTGCATATCGGTTAATAGGATTCTGCAGGTCCTCGATGGGAGGCATATAGCCAATCCACCCCTCGTCAATGGCATAGAAGGCCACCGCCGTACCAAGCACGACGAGTATCAACAATGTCCACAAGAAACGTACAAACCACTTAACCATAACATTTAAAATTCGTCAGTTTTCAATTTTCTGAGTGCAAAATTACGATTTTCTTTGCAAATATCGCACGAAAATCAGAAATAATGTGTACTTTTGCGCAAACAAATCCCAAAAAGCGAATGGAAAAGCATAATTTTGTAACAATTGCCGACCTCACGAAGGAGAAGATCATATATATGATCCAGATGGCAGAAGAGTTCGAGAAACATCCCAATCGGGAACTGCTGAAGGGGAAGGTGGTCGCCACCCTTTTCTTCGAACCGTCGACCCGTACACGCCTCTCATTTGAGACTGCAGCCAACCGTCTCGGAGCCCGTGTCATCGGTTTCGCCGACCCGAAGATCACGAGCGGTACAAAGGGCGAGACGCTGAAGGACACGATCCTGATGGTGTCTAACTATGCTGACGTCATTGTGATGCGCCACTACATCGAGGGTGCCGCAGTGTACGCTTCTGAAGTAGCCCCCATCCCCATTGTCAATGCCGGCGACGGTGCACACCAGCACCCCTCGCAGTGCATGCTCGACCTCTACTCAATCTATAAGACACAGGGCACGCTCGACAACCTTAATATATATATGGTGGGCGACCTGAAGTACGGCCGCACCGTCCACTCGCTGTTGATGGCCATGCGCCATTTCAACCCGACGTTCCATTTCGTGGCGCCGAAGGAACTGGCGATGCCGCAGGAGTATAAGCTCTACTGCAAGGAGCACGGCATACGCTTCCAGGAGCATACGGCCTTCAACGAGAAGATTATCGCCGATGCCGACATCCTCTATATGACCCGTGTGCAGAAGGAACGCTTCTCCGACCTGATGGAGTATGAGCGCGTGAAGAACGTCTATGTGCTGAACAACGAGATGCTCCGCTCTGCTAAGCCGAACATGAAGATCCTCCATCCCCTGCCCCGTGTGAATGAGATCGCCTACGAGGTGGACGACAATCCCCACGCCTACTATATCCAGCAGGCCGGTAACGGACTCTTTGCCCGCGAGGCCATCTTCTGCGACGTGCTCGGCATCAGCCTCGACGAAGTGAAGAAGGACAAGACAATCATTGAGTGATTTTTCGACCACGAATATAACGAACTACACAGATTATGAACAAGAAAGAACGCTTAGTGGCCGCGATTGAGCACGGCACGGTGATAGACCACATACCCGCCGCCAAGACCTACCAGGTGGCCAGTCTTCTGGGACTCTTCGACCTGGATACCCCCGTCACCATCGGCATCAACTACCCCTCGCAGAAAGTCGGCAACAAGGGTATCATCAAGGTCTCAGACAAGTTTTTCACCGACGACGAGATATCCCGTCTCTCCGTTGTCGCCCCGAAGGTGATCCTCAACATCATCCGCGACTACGAGGTGGTGGAGAAGAAGACCGTGGAGACGCCGGAAGAGATTCGCGGCATCGTGAAGTGCAACAACCCGAAGTGCATCACCAACAACGAGCCGATGGCTACCCATTTCCACGTCAGCAGCGACGGCATCCTGACCTGCCACTATTGTGAAAAGGAGCAAGACATTAGCAAAGTGGAGCTTTGCTGAATTGACAATTGACAATTGATAATTGACAGTTATGATTGAGACACCCGTACTGCTGCTGACAGGTTATCTGGGCAGCGGCAAGACAACATTACTAAACAGGATCCTGAGTAATGAGCGCGGCATCAAGTTTGCCGTCATCGTCAATGATATCGGTGAGGTGAACATCGACGCCGACCTTATCCAGCAGGGCGGTATCGTCAACCAGCAGGACGACAGCCTCGTTGCCCTGCAGAACGGCTGCATCTGCTGTACACTGAAAATGGACCTTGTGAAGCAGTTGCAGGACATCATCCGAATGCAGCGCTTCGACTACATCGTCATCGAGGCCAGCGGCATCTGTGAGCCGGGCCCCATCGCCCAGACCATCTGCTCCATCCCCTCGATGGTTCCCGACTTGACGTGTATGCCACGCCTCGACTGCATCGTTACCATAGTCGATGCCCTGCGGATGAAGGACGAGTTCGGCAGCGGCCTCAACCTCACCCGTCCCGACATTGATGAAGAGGACATCGAGAACCTCGTCATCCAGCAGATTGAGTTCTGCAACATCGTCTTGCTCAACAAGGCTGCCGAGGTCAGCACCGACGACCTGGGCCGCATCCGTCAGATTATCCGCACCCTACAGTCGAAGGCAGAGATCATCGAATGCAACTACGGCGATGTCAGCCTTGACAAGATCATCAATACTGGTCTCTTCGACTTCGACGAGGTGGCCACCTCTGCAACTTGGATTCAGGAAGTGGAGCACCACCACGACGACGAGGATGATGACGACGATGACGAGGATGAGCACGAACACCATCATGGGCATAAGCACCATCACGAACACCACCATCACCACCATGATGAGGGTGAAGCCGAGGAATACGGTATCGGCACATTTGTGTATTACGCCCGCCGCCCCTTCAACCTCGGACTTTTCGACGAGTTCGTAGCCCGCAAATGGCCACAGGGTGTCATCCGCGCCAAGGGTATCTGCTGGTTTAAGGACGAGCCGGAGATATGCTATGTCTTCGAGCAGGCCGGTCGCCAGGTGAGCCTGCGCAACGCCGGACAATGGTACGCCACGATGCCTAAGGACGAACTTGAGCAACTGATGTCGCAGCAGCCCGATCTTCGTCGCGACTGGGACGAGCAATATGGCGACCGTATGCAGAAGCTCGTCTTCATCGGCCAGCACCTCGACCACCAGGCCATCACCGACGCCCTCGACTTCTGTCTCACATAACCCGTAAGTATCGCGATATTTTCAGCAGATATTTGGTAGTTTGACAGAAAAGTTGTACTTTTGCACCCACATTCTGAAATAGAGAAAGAATAAGCAATAATAAATCATCAAAACCAATCACAAGATGAAGAGAGACAACCAGATCTTCGAATTAATCGAGAAAGAGCATCAGCGCCAGATGAAAGGCATCGAGCTGATAGCCAGTGAGAACTTCGTGAGCGACCAGGTGATGGAGGCCATGGGCTCCTACCTGACCAACAAATATGCCGAGGGCTATCCCGGTCACCGTTACTATGGCGGTTGCCAGGTGGTCGACGAGGTGGAGCAGCTCGCCATCGACCGTGTGTGCCAGCTCTTCGGTGCCGAATATGCCAACGTGCAGCCTCACTCAGGTGCACAGGCCAACGCTGCCGTGCTGTTGGCAGTGCTGAAGCCCGGCGACACCTTCATGGGTATGAACCTGGATCACGGTGGTCACCTCTCTCATGGTTCGCTCGTCAACACCAGCGGTATCCTCTACAAGCCCGTTGGCTATAACCTGAACAAGGAGACTGGCCGCGTGGACTACGACGAGATGGAAAAGCTGGCTTTGGAGAACAAGCCCAAGCTGATTATCGGCGGTGGCTCGGCCTATAGCCGTGAGTGGGACTACAAGCGGATGCGCGAGATTGCCGACAAGGTGGGTGCTCTGCTGATGATCGATATGGCACACCCCGCAGGACTGATTGCCGCAGGTCTGTTAGAGAACCCTGTAAAGTGGGCACACATCGTCACCTCTACAACCCACAAGACCCTGCGCGGCCCGCGCGGTGGTATTATCCTGATGGGTAAGGACTTCGACAATCCCTGGGGCTATACCACTCCGAAGGGTGTCGTGAAGAAGATGAGCCAGCTGCTCAACAGCGCCGTCTTCCCCGGACAGCAGGGTGGTCCGCTGGAGCACGTCATCGCAGCCAAGGCCGTAGCTTTCGGCGAGGCTCTGCAACCCGAGTTCAAGGAGTGGGCCAAGCAGGTTCAGAAGAACGCCAAGGTGCTGGCCGAAGAGCTTGTGAAGCGTGGCTTCGGCATCGTCAGCGGCGGTACCGACAACCATTCTATGCTCGTTGACCTGCGCTCGAAGTATCCCGACCTGACAGGTAAGGTAGCAGAGAATGCCCTCGTTGCCGCTGACATCACAGTGAACAAGAATATGGTACCGTTCGACAGCCGCAGCGCCTTCCAGACCAGTGGTATCCGTCTCGGAACTCCCGCCATCACCACGCGTGGTGCGAAGGAAGACCTGATGGTGCAGATTGCTGCCTGGATTGAAGAAGTGCTGAATGATCCTGAGAACGAGCAAGTCATTGCTTCCGTCCGTCAGCGCGTCAACGAAACAATGAAAGACTATCCCCTCTTCGCCTACTAATTACAGGTAACGACCAGAGGTTCCTTTAGCCCGCGTAGAAACCATTCTATGCGGGCTTTCCATTCATTCTCTGTCCGCACGTCATACTTACTCCACCCAGAACCGAAATAGTAGGTGTAGGGCTTTCCGTCGTAGTTGCTGACGATACCAAGGACGTGATTACCCAAGCATCGTGTCTTCACCTGACCGATAGGGAAGAGTGCCGCCACACAGAGCGGTGCCTGATGCACATCGGGCTGGTCGGTGGGATCGGTATAGCTCACGTAATTCTCGCCAAGCACGTATGACTCGCGGTCTTCAGGCTGAAGAACTACGCCAGAGCAGAAAGAGAGGGGAACGGAGATGCCATCGTACCACACCTCCATACGACAGAAGTTGGAACCCTTGTCGAGGGTGATGATGCGATGCTCACGGACAGTATTTCCACACACGACACGCGGACTCTGGTCAAGACGGACAGAGAAACGCAGCGGCCCCTCATCAAGAATCTCATAACGCTCGAAACAATAAGGCATGACAATACTGTCGCCCACCATCAATGCCGGAGCGCCACAGCCGAGACTGGCCCCCACACGATAGGGGTCAAGGCCGCGCCCATGATCGTAGTGATAAGAGATTGTACGATAGACAGAGTCGCGCACGTGCCAGTTGTGACGATAGATGGAATCGATGCGGGGAATGGTCACCACATCTTCTATATAATAGCGGTCATCGACCACCAGCTCAGGCGTGTTCTTCGTCCACACGTCGATGCCATAGGAACGTTCACCCGTGCGCTCCAACGCCGGGCCATAAACGCGGTAGGCACCTCGGTCGTTCTCCCAGGCGAAGTCATCCTTACGCTCCGGGTGAAGACTACCGTGACAGACCATCGGGAACTTCTGGGGCACCCCCTTCGACAGCGTGAAGCGCGCCTTTCCACCCTTACGGACAGCGGCCTCCAGCAGCAATTTCCCGTCGTGCGAAATCTGATACGGGACGTCGAGCCCCGCAGCATCCCTCACACGGAGGCTGTCAGAAGGTATGCCGAGTCTCGTGAGGATATTCTCTAACGGCACCTCGACGATCTGCTCCCGGTATTCATCGGAAGGATTTGAGACCTCGAGCGTCAGGAATGCGACGACGGCAAGCAACAGGTTCATTTCAGCGCGGCGTTGAAGTGGTTGATGGCCTGACGGAAGAGGTGGTGGCGGGTGTTGCCGCCGAAGATGCTATGATTGCGGTTGGTATAGACCAGCTGTCGGAAATCCTTGTCTGCCTGCACCAGCGCCTCAACATATTCCGCCGTATTCTGATAGTGGACGTTATCGTCGGCCAGACCATGACAGATGAGCAGTGCACCGTTCAACTGCGAGGCACGGGCAATGGGGGTCACCTCGTCGTAGCCCTTGGGATTCTCATTCGGCGTCCGCATATAGCGTTCGGTATAGATGGTATCGTAGAAGCGCCAGTTGGTGGGCGGTGCGATAGCAACACCTGCCGCAAAGACAGGACGTCCTTCCGACATCGACATCAGCGTGTTCCAGCCACCATACGACCAGCCCCAGATGCCGATACGACTCTTGTCAACATAGCTCTGCTGACCGAGCCAGATAGCAGCCTCCACCTGGTCACGGGCCTCCAACTCTCCCAAGCGCAGGTAGGTGCATTTCTCAAACTCTGCCCCACGTCCGCCAGTGCCGCGATTATCGAAGCAGACGCAGATATAGCCCTGCTGACAGAGGTACTGCTCCATGATGGCACCATTGCCACTCATGCCGATACCCCAGGCGTTCTTCACCTGCTGGTTGCCAGGGCCGCCATACTGGTACATGATGACAGGATACTTCTTATTGGGATTGAAGTCCTTAGGCTTGACAATCCAACCAAAAAGATATACGTTCTCACTGGTTTTAAAGAAGATAAAATCCTTTTCACCCATGTCGTAGGAGTCGTACTTCTCCTTTAGCGCCTTGTTGTCGATGAGCGTAGCGAGCTCCTTTCCCTGATTGTTACAGAGCGAATAGACAGTAGGCGTGTTCATATCACTCCACGTAAGGATAAAGTTCTTGAAATCCTTGGAGAAAATGGCAGAGTTCCAGCCCTTCTTTGGCGTCAGACGCTCGGTCTTGCCATTCTTATGGTTCACGAAGACCTGCTGCTCCGTGGGACCGTCGTTCAGGGCAGCGAAATAGATGTCGCCCGTCGCCTCATCATAGCCATAGACATCAGTGACGACGGTGTGGCCGACACTTCCTACCCTCACACCCTGCAGCACGTCACCCACCGAGCGCATCAGCTGCCCGTTGAGATTATAGAGGTAGAGATGGTTATAGCCGTCGCGCTCACTCGACAGGAGGATATGGTTCTCGGTGATCTTCGTCTGCTCGAAGGTTTCCTCCTTCACATACTTGTCAACCTTGTCCTCGATGATGAGCTTGGCCACCGTTGAGAGCGGGTTGGCGGCATATACCTTCAGGTCATCCTGATGGCGGTTCAGCGTGAAGATGATTACCTTCGCGGGGTCGTTGGTTGCTTTTATGCGGGGGATATAGCCGTCGGCATCAAGCGGCAGGTCGATGGTACGTGTCTGGTGCGACTTGATGTCGTACGACATCACCGCCACCTTCGAGTTCTGCTTGCCTGGCACGGGATATTTATAGGTGTAGGCTCCGGGATAGTCCCTATATTCCTCCCTGGCTGGCGACTGGCCGCGGAACAGCTGCATCGTATACTCCGGCACGTCGGTCTCGTCATAGCGTATCCAGACGATCTGCTTCGAGTCGGCCGTGAAGACCATCGACGAATTGGTGGAGAACTCCTCCTCATACACCCAGTCGGGAACGCCGTTGATCACCTCATTGCGCTTACCGTCCTTGGTCACCTCGCTCTCGGCATTGTCGTAGAGCAGCTTCACGAGGTGGATGTTATTGTCGCGAACGAAGGCAATCTGGTTGCCGTCGGGCGAAAATATCGGCGTCTGCTGTGGCCCGCCGTCCGACAGGGGCTCAAGTTTGTTGTTCTTCAGGTCGAAGATATAGTAGACTGCCGTGAACGAGCGACGATAGATGGGTGTCGTCTGTGTCTGGATCAGCATCTTCCGTCCGTCGGGGCTCATGATGTACCCCTGCACCCTGTGCACCTGTGGCCCACGGGCTGTGGCAGCATCGAAGAGCACACCCACCTGCTTGCCCGTCTTGAACGAATAGGTGACGATGCGCTTGCCGTCGTCACTGATCTGGGCGTATGTCTCACCGTCAGCCATCGGCTTTACCTCACTCATCGTCTCTGCACGGAACTCTCCGTTGGTGATGTCCCGCAGGTTCAGTTTACCTCCCGCCTGCATCTGACTCAGGGCGAGCACCAGTGCGGGAAGCATCATAAACAGTCTCTTTACTCTCATAAGTTACTTGAAATCTGAATAATTATTAGTGCCAAGCAATTGCTCGATCGTTACTTTCCTGTGGTTCTTCATGTATCGTTCCGTCTTCTGGACATACTGGTTGCTGAACAAAGGTTTGCCTATCGCGTTGTTGACCACCCACTGGATCCTGCCCATGTGGATGTCGCGCTCCTCCTGGGTCATACCCTTATCCATCGGCATCGGATAGAGGCTCAGCAGGTAGAAGCCGATGCAGTCGGGCACGATATACATCCGCTGCATCATCTCGCGCTGATCCGAAGAATAGCCGTACTCGGGCTTCAGATAGAGCGCATAGTCCGACCCGAGGTATTTATCGAGACAGATGCCAATCATGCCGTTGCCCACGATGACACTCTGGTCGAGCGCACCGATCTGAGCGTACACCTCCGGCACCTCCAAATCCGCAATCTCCTTCCGCAGATAATTGAAGGCAGCCGTCAGTTCCTCGTTCAGGTCGTCCATATTGGCATACTGCTGTTCAGCCTCGCTGATCAGTGTCTGCAACGTGGAGTCCTGATAGAACCGCAGGAATTTAGTGTTGATCTGAGGGTCGTTCACCTTGCCGATGCGCAGGATATCCTCTATCAGCGTCCTGGTCTGCATCGGATAGGTGGTGTTCATCTGCTGCAGGGCCGAGAAGTCACTGGTCGTCAGGTACAGACTCTGGATACGGTCATAGCGATCAACGACAACCTCATCGTCTCCATCGTCGGATTTCAGTTGCCATTCACAGCCAATGCACCCTAGCATCGTGACTAACAATATCAAATATATCTTACGCACCTACAATGATGTCAGTTATATTACAATAGCTTAAATTTTCTGCAAATTTACTAAAAATTATTTTCAAAACCAAATTTTAACCTAATTATTTTAAAATTTTCCGCCAAAATTGCACATTTTAGTTTATTTGTGTAAAAAAATAGCGCCACTTTCCGCCTTTTTGCGTACTTTTGTAGTCTACTAAGACAAGACGTTCAATATGAGAAAAAAACTAATTTCCGCCTTGCTGATCGTCGCATCGGCAAGTTTCGCACAGCAGACCCTCACGGTCAGCGTGAGCAATTCCTCCAAGTCGGCACGTACGGACGAGCCGGTAGTCATCAGCCTCGCCCAATACGGCGACATCCGTTCTACCCTCGTCACCTCGAAAGGGCAGGAGATTCCCTGCCAGCTCGACGACCTGGATCAGGACGAGCTCTTCGACGAACTCTGTTTCCTGGTTGACCTGAAGGGTGGTGAGACGAAGACTTATGAAGTTCAGCTGTTCTCCGATGGTAAACCCCGCACCTACCCTGCCCGCGTCTTTGCCGAGATGCTCGTCCGCAACGACAAGGTGAAGGAGAAGAACAAGCACAACAATTTCCTTGAAGCCATCACAGCCCGTGGCGACTGTGACAACTCCTATAACATCCAGCACCATCACGGCGTGGACTTCGAGAGCGAGCTCAACGGCATCCGCATCTACTTCGACAAGCGCCAGACGCTCGACCTTTACGGCAAGTTCAAGAAACGGCTGGAACTGGAGGCCACACAGTTCTATACACAACCCGGCCAGAAGGCCGAGGGCTATGGCGACGACGTGCTGTGGGTGGGCAACACCTTCGGACTCGGTGCCTTCCGCGGATGGGACGGCAAGGAGCCTACGATGATCGACCCTGTGCGCAGCCGCACACAGCGCATCATCTCCTACGGCCCCCTACGCACCATCGTCGAAGTGTTCGACCGTGGCTGGCAGGCAGCATCAGACAAGCCCGCACTGAACATGCTGCTCCGTTATACGCAGTATGCCGGACATCGTGATACTGACGTTGATGTCATCTTCAACCGCCCCGTCACCGACTACCAGTTCTCCACAGGCATCATCAACATAAAGAACTCCGTGGAGTTCAGCGACAAGAAAGGTCTCCGTGCCTGCTGGGGCACCGACTGGCCCTCTGGCGACACCATCAACTTCAAGCGCGAGACCGTCGGCCTCGGCATCTGCATCCCGCAGCAATACATCCGAAGCGAGGAGCCCGCCAACAAGGACAACTATGCCTTCGTAGTAGGAACCGACTCAGACCGTCTGCATTACCGCGTCATCTATTGTTCCGACAACGAAAATTTCGGCTACCACTCCGCCAAAGAGTGGTTCGAGTTCCTGAAGGAATGGAAGAAAGAAGTAGCCGACAAGCCCATTACGGTAAAGTACTGAATGTCTTGCGGCCTTTCACGTAATACTGCCAGAGCAGGGAGAAGCCCCTTCGCTCTGGTATTTTTTTTGCGACACGACTGGCCTGGATGGACTTGCGGTCAGTCTCGAAGTCCTTCCGCCAGCGCTTGAAGGCCCTTCTTGCACGATAGACGGCCTTGAAGTCGCCCACGTTCCGCTTCAGGAGCAACATCTCCCAGGCAGCCAGGTAGTCGAGCCACCAGCGCCAGCGCATCACGGACTTCAAGTCTTCGTCGGGCAGACACTTATAGAGCATCGTCAGGTTATTGCGGAAGTTGAGGAACGTCTTCATCGGATTGCCCTTCGGCAGCGTGCCGCCACCCACATGATAGACATAGCTCTCGGGCAGACATACAATCCGGCGCCCACGGATGCGCAGACGCCAGCACAGGTCGATCTCCTCATTATGCGCAAAGAAGCGGCCGTCGAGGCCTCCAGCCTCCCAATAGTCCTTTGCACGTATCATCAGCGCAGCACCCGTGGCCCAGAGTATGGGCGTGGCATAGTCGTACTGGCCGTTGTCGCGCTCCACCGTGTCGAACACACGTCCGCGACAGAAGGGATAGCCGTATCTGTCGAGGAATCCCCCACTCGCTCCCGCATACTCGAACATATCCCTGTCGGCAAGGCTCAGCAGCTTCGGCTGACAGGCAGCCACCTCTTTGTGCGAGTCCAGATACTCCACCAGGGGTGTCAGCCAGTGGTGCGTCACCTCGATGTCGGAATTCAGCAACAGATAGTACTCCGCCTCTATCTGCCCAAGGGCCTTGTTGTACCCCTCAGCGAAGCCCCAGTTCTTGTCCAGAACAATCAGCTTCACCTCCGGGAAGTGCTCCCGCAGCATCTCAAGCGATTCGTCCGTCGAGGCATTGTCGGCCACATAGACCGTCGCCTCGTCCCTCGAATATTGCAGCACCGATGGCAGATACTCCCTGAGCATCTTACAGCCGTTCCAGTTCAATATCACTATCGCCACTCTATCCATACGCGCGTACATTATATTATTATATAATTGTCAATTATCAATTCTCAACGCCTGCTTGTCAGCCGTCAGCTCTCCCAACGTCACTTTCACGATCTGGTTATCCAACGACGGGTCAGCAGCCTTTGCCGGCAGTTCCACACGGATATAGTTTCTTGTGAACCCGTGCATCGCCTTGCCGCGAGGGGCCTTCTCAAACAGCACCTCCGCCTCCTGACCGATATAACGACGGTAGAAAGCCTCCGTCTTCTCGTCCGACAGCTCCAATAGCCGCTTTGAGCGCAACTTCTTGTCCTGTTCGCTCACCACGTAGGGTATCTTCAGCGCTGCCGTTCCTGGCCGCTCCGAATAGGGGAACACGTGCAACTGCGTCACGTCGAGCCTGCTTAGGAAGTCGTAGGTCTCCTCGAAGCACTCGGGCGTCTCACCCCGACAGCCCACCATCACATCGACACCGATAAAGGCGTCCGGCATCAGTTCCTTGACACGATGGATCTTGTCGGCGAAGAGCTGCGTGTCGTAATGGCGGTGCATCAGCTTCAGCACCGTATCGCTGCCACTCTGCAAGGGGATATGGAAGTGCGGCATGAACGCACGGCTCTGCGCACAATAGCCTATCAGCTCGTCAGTCAGTAAATCCGGCTCCAACGAACTGATACGGTAACGCCGGATGCCCTCCACCCCGTCGAGTGACTTCACTAAGTCGATAAACCGCTCGCCTGTGGTCTTGCCGAAATCGCCGATGTTCACGCCCGTCAGCACGATCTCCTTGCCACCCTCACGGGCAGCCTCCTCCGCCTGAGCCACCAACGAAGCGATAGTCGGGTTACGCGAGAAGCCGCGGGCGTATGGTATCGTGCAATAGGTACAGAAATAGTCACAGCCGTCCTGCACCTTCAGGAAATACCTCGTCCGATTCCCCCTCGAACACGACGGCGCAAACGACTTAATATCTTTGGTTTTCTTAATATAAACAGGTGGAGTGTTAAAGGTGGAAGGTGGAGGGAGAATACCTTCGGCTTCCCACGCTTCCGACAGGAACTGCACCAGACTTGCCTTCTCGTTTGAGCCCAGCACCAGGCTCACGCCCTCAATGCCGCTCACCTCCTGGGGTTCCAACTGCGCATAACAGCCCGTCACCACCACGAAGGCCCCTGGATGCTCGCGCACCATTCGCCGTATCATCTGACGGCACTTCTGGTCGGCCACCTCCGTCACCGAACACGTGTTGATCAGGCAGATGTCCGCCCGCTCACCCTTCGCAGCCGTACGCACCCCTAACTCCTGAAGCATCTTCCCGAAGGTCGATGTCTCTGAGAAGTTCAACTTACACCCGAGGGTGTAGTAGGCAGCAGTCTTGCCTTGAAAGGCCGAAGTATCTATCATAAATGTTAATTATCGATTATCACTCGTCAAAATTGCAAATGTTTGCGGGCACAAAGGTACATCTTTTTTCCGAAAAAATGCTCTTTTTTTGCATTTATTCGAATAAGTGTATTTTTGTACCATTTTTTAACAATTCATAATGTGCTGATAATCAATACTTTGCTAAAAAGTTACAAAAAGAGGCAAAAAAAAAACTAAAAAAATGATACGTCGTATTAAAAAAATGTCTAACTTTGCACCGTTTTAATAAACAAATGATTGTTTTACAGATTTAAAAGCTTAGAAAAAATGAAGAAATTAGTATTTATGTTCGTAGCTGTTGCAGCTATCTCTTTCGCTTCTTGTGGTAACCAGGCTCAGCCTGCACAGGTAGACACCGACTCTATCGAGGAGGTTGTTGACAGCGTTGTTGACAGCGTTGCTGTTGACACTGTTGCAGCTGACAGCGCTATCTAATTGAGCGTTCAAGCGAACAAAAAAACTGAGAGAACTGAATGCCGCAGGACGTGAGTCCCGCGGCATTCTCTTTTGTGACTATCGGATATCGAACACGATCCTCCGGCGGTTGTCCTTCGGCCTGACGGCGAAATGGATCCAATAGGTCGTGCCGCGCTTCTCCTGGATCAGCTCGTCGAAATCCCTGTGCGTCCCGTCGGCGATATCCAGCAGAATCCCCGCATACCTGATCATCTGCTCCGGTCCCATGCAGCGGATATCCACTGCGCAGCCCGTCAGATGGTTGGAGTTCTTCGCCCCTCCCGCCAACCTATTGACCTCAGGCGACCTGTATCCGCTGGTGATGATAACCGGAATCTCTTCATTCCTTTCTCCCCTCCCTTCGGAAAGGCTACGGGTAGGCGAGCTCTGCTCGGGAATGGGGTCGGGGGAGGTTCCATACAGCCTGTTGTATGAAAACCTCAAATCCTCTAACCACCCCTCGCAAATATTCCTTAGATTCACGATAGCCTCATGGCTCGGGATATTCCCATCCTTTGTCTGATGCTTCGTCTTCGTCACCTCTCCGAGCGAAAAGTGCTCGGAGAGTTTCATGTTCTGATTAATACTTACTTCTTTCATAATTTTCAATTTTCAATTCTCAATTTCCAAAATACCCAAAAACCCAAAACCCAAAAACTCTATTTGATGTTTCAGATCAAAGAGGCCAGTTTCCGGTATACTCCATTCTTGATCTTCTCTATGGCGTTCCTGTTCATGAGTTCCTTCATTTTTTTCGAGGCTGTATCCAAACGGCTGTATCCCCAAAGGCGCATCACATCCTGCGTCGTAAACTCTTCAGGCAGCTTGTTGTAGTACAGGGCGGTCTTGTCGTACACGCGTCGCAGCTGGGTGTCGCGGGCCTCATTGTCGAACATATCCTGAAGGAGTTGACCGAAGAGCGCATCCTCGCACTTGTTGATGATCTCGCACATCAGGTCGGCGAAGTCTAGATGGTACTGTTCTATCTGACATTCGCCAGTCTTTACAAACTCCTCCCA
>Ga0310786_10006123_pt1 | contig 16120 bp, 11 predicted proteins | sample AusTroGonzalo_MG_FD_203881 | JGI IMG/M metagenome (GOLD analysis project Ga0310786, IMG submission 203881) | Bovine rumen microbial communities from tropical cattle in Woodstock, Queensland, Australia - Gonzalo_03 (v2) (version 2) | ecosystem: Host-associated > Mammals > Digestive system >... | reverse complement strand
TGCCGCCCAATGGCGAAAAACTGTGCTTCTTTCCGCTGAAGCCAAGGCAGGCGGAGTTTATTTTCAGCGAATATTTGCGTCGTGGCTTTTGCCCCGTGATTTACCACGGGACAACACGCATGGCCGACTGGGAAGACCAAGTTACCCAGCGCGCCCTGACCAAGAACGACGAGCCGTTCATCGTCGTGCCGATGGAGGAACTCCGCGCCGTCATGGAAGACGGTTGCGAAAAGATGGCCATCATCTCCTACGAGCGAGCCGAAGAACTCGGCCAGGCCACGGAGGAAATCGCCCGCGCGGCAGAAAGCATGGGCATGCCTTTCGACTACGCTTTCGCCGAACGCGGAATCATGGTCCTGAGCGCTCAGGAGGCCAGCAAACTCCAGGGCATTGAACGGCTCTGCCGAGTGCAGGGCTGCACCGCCGCCGACGTCGTGGCCATCGGCGACGGCGACAATGACGCCAACATGCTGGCCAATGTCGGCATCGGCATCGCCGTGGCCAACGCAACGCCCCTGGCCAAGGCGGCTGCCAGTTACGTCGTCAGCAGAAACAACAACGAGGCCGGTCTCGCCGAAGCCATCCGCTCGGTGATTTGACCTGGCTCCCTGCGCATCGCCTGTCGCACGTCGCGCCCATAATCCCGCCACCAATATGGCCGTCAACAAAGGTTCAGCAACAATGAAACTGCACACTCTGAACGATGTATTTTGCAATCCGCTGTCACTGCCGGATTATCCGTCGGGCATCTGCGCGCCGTCGCGGCGCGGCAATCGTGCGGCCAACGGCTTCATGGGGCCAGACGTAGATTACCGCGAACTGGCTGATCCTGAACTGCTCTACGATGGCGGAAAATGGTACATGTTCCCCTCATCGCGTCAGGCCTACGTGTCAGATGATTTGGCGCATTGGAAATACATACCTGTTGACATTGAAAACGACCTGGGCTATGCCCCCTCGATTGCCAAGGTGAACGGCAAATATGTGTTGACCGCGAGTGCCCTGTTCCGCAGTCCGCATATCTACCTCGCCGAGGCACCGCTGGGGCCGTACAAGGACCTGGGGCCGGTGCTGGAGCAGGATGGCGCGGAATTGTCTCCAGAGTATCTGGATCCCTCGCTGTTCAGCGATGAGGGGCGCCTGTATCTTTACTGGGGGTGCAGTCCGGCCAACGGCGGCATTTTCGGCATCGAACTCGATCCCTCGGCGCCAAATCATGCTCTCGGCCCGAAGCAGAAACTGATAGAGTTTGACCCGTCTAATGTCTTTGAACGCTACGGTGAGCACAACGAGCAGGGCAACATGTCCTGGGTGGAAGGAGCCGCGATGTTCCGCCATAATGACGAATACTATCTGCAATATGCCTGCAACGGCACGGTGTTCCGCCGATACGCAGTAGGCGTATACCGCGGAAAATCTCCGATGGGACCGTTTGTCTGCCAGAGGACGCCAGTCTGCCTGGCACCGCAGGGAATGGTCTGCGGTTGCGGCCATGGCGGCTGGGTGCAGGGAAAGAACGGCGAGGTCTGGCAATTCTACACCTGCGTCTGTCGGCGAATCCATCAATTCGAGCGCAGAATTGGCATGGACAGGGTGGTTTTCGCACCCAACGGCGATGCCTCTGTGCGGATTACCTGCACGCCCCAGTCTGTGCAGTATGGTGACTTGGGACTAGTTCCCGTGTCAGTGAACAAGGCGGTCGCCTCGTCCAGTTTCGAGGGGGCAAACTATCCTGCCTTCGCCTGCGACGAATGTACGCATACCTGGTGGGCACCTGCCCCGGACGACAAATCCCCATGGCTGGAAGTCAACTGCCGCGGCACCTTTGATTTCGAGGCCATCCAGATTTGTTGGACAGAGGTTAATCTTGATTACCAGACTGGAATTTGCCCGGAGCCAGTGCGTTTCCTGGTGACGTTCTTTGACGCCAACGGCCAGCAACTTCCGGAAAAAGTGTCCTTTGAGGATAACCAGGTCGATAATCTCATCGAGTTTTTCACCTTCAGGCCTGTGCATGCCCAGACGGCGCGAATATCAATCCTCCCCTCGAAAAACGGCATCCGTCACGGCATCACGGAATTGACCGTCTTCGCCAGGCCGGTTTCCCCAGAAACACCACGGGATTGATGGTGGAGACTATCGCTCAGGGGGAACCAGAAATCCTAGCGCTAACATAAATATAATCATTGCCAGAGCGGCGAAAACCAAGGCATAGCCGATGCCGACGGTGATTTCACCGATGCGGCAGCCGCTCTCCAGGCAGTTCCAGGTGCGGAAAAGGACGGTGAAATCGCCCTCGAGGTCAGAGGCGTCCATAAACGGCGTAACGAGATTCAACTGTCCGATATTGGCGTCATACATGTATATTCCCATTTCCGAAGTGGCGAAGCCGAGCCAGCCAAGCCCTAGGGAGATTGCTGGATAGTCCTTGTGCCACGCAAAAGAGGCCATGACGAATACAGGGGTCAAAATCTGAAAGACACTGCCAGCCAACACGATGGCAGTGCGAGAGGAGCAGAGAAGCCCCACGACCGTATGCCCAATCTCATGAATCGGCGCGTGGATGACATAGAAGATGGAAGCACAGCCACAGGAACCCTTCCAGTTGCCCCAGAAGCGGCTCAACTGCCAGGCCAGCAGGATGAAAATAAACGCATACAGCAGCCTCTGCCAGCCTCTGACGGCAAAATTGTGCTTGATAAAATTCCACATGGGGCATTAGTGCGACTTGCGACAGGCGACTTGCGACAGGCGACGCAGTGGGGCAACGAGCGACGCGCGGCGTGAGTGTTATGTGCGTTTCAGATGCACCAGGGCTACATGCCGTTTCCGGGCGCTTTTGCCGTGTGCCATCTGGTAATGGACATCGCGTTCGCCGAAATAGGCGAAATTGAAATTCGGTACCAGCAGGTATTCCGGGTGCTCCACATGGCTGTCTTCACAGACATCAACTTCCTTGGGCACTAGAAGTTGTCCTTTGGTGTGGACTTCCAGGTAGGCGACGCCCTGTCCCGCGAAGCCATACGATGTCAGCATGATGGACTTGGGTTTGGCGCATTTTGACGGCAAGGCAAAGAAACATTCGTAGTAGGTGCCTTCCTCGTATTTGTAGCAGCCTTTGGCGACATGATGGAAGCCCCCCTGGACATCAATCAGGTCGATTTCCGTTTGCTGGCTGCTGTATTCGTCGGGCAGGGCGAAGACGACGCGCACGAACTCCCCGCTATGGGCGAGGTTCAAGGTCTTGAGCAGGTCTTCTTGCCAGAGTATCTGTCCCTCCAGGAATTTGGCATCACCGTGAGGACCACGGAATTGGCGCAGGCTTTTGGCGTAGGTTCTGGTGATGATTTCCAATTCCTCAAGGATGTTTTCCGCCGGTTCGTGCTCCATGCCATGGAAGGCTTGCCAGCAGGCGCGCCGAGACCGCTGGTCAAGCAATTTCAGCGTGCAGTCGGCCAGGATGTCAGCCAGGATTTTCTGCCCGCGAAGGGGCTTCACGCTGACGCCAGAAAGCACGGAGATTAGGGTTTGGAGGGAATAAAAGTCGTTGTTGACGGGGCCGGGGAAGGGGAAATTGGTCAGTTCCGCCTGGGTGGGATGGGACATCTTTTTGACGATGTTCGTGTATTGGCAGATGGCCGACACGAGTGTCTCGTCGTCGCTGGCAAACAACTGGCGACAGGCCTGGGCGACCGCTTCTGGGACGGTGGCGGCCTGCCCGGACCAGAGCAGTCCGGCGATGGCCTTGATGGGCATGAACTTCCAGAGCGGGGAGATTCCCTTCTGCCAGGAGGTCAGCAGGGCTCCGTATGGCGCGTGCTGTATTCCGTAGGCGGTGTAGGTGGCGACATTGCTCAGGCAGTAGTCGGCAGGGGCCACGAGGTATTGGAAGCCCAGTTTGTCATAGCGGGCAAAATGGTCGTAGAACTCCTGGTTGCAGAAATGTCCCGTGAAGCCTGTGAGGTTTTCGCAGTACAGCCAGGAGACCATGATGATGTCGCGCGGAAAATCGGGCAGGATATGCGGGAACAGTTCGAACATGTCGTCCCACATCATCGGCTGCTTGCCGTGTTGGCGCACGAGGTCGCACACAAACAGGATATGGTCGCGGTAGAGGTGCTCTTCGCCACGCAGAGTCTTGCACAGGGGACGGCAGTCAGGGCAAACGCCCATGTCCCAGGCCTCGTCGCCGCCGATGTGGAACCAGGGGACTTCCTGGAAGATTTTCGCCATCTCCTGAAGGTAGTCCCGGATGACTTGGCGGGTGCGGGGATTCGAGGGGCACAGGACATGCTTCTTGTACGGCCCGAAGCGTCCGAATTTGCCTTCTTCGCGGCATTCGGCCAGGTCGGCGAAGGCCGGATCTGCCAGCAGGGTCTCGCAGTGGCCGAAGGTGGCGAAGCCGGGAATGACTTGCAGGCCTTGCTGGGACGCATAGTCGATGATCTCCCGCATTTCGGCGGCGGTGTAGCCGGAATCCCCCTTGTCGAAGACGCGGCAGCGCACGCTCCATTCCAGGTAGAGGAAGATGGCGTTGTAGCCAGTCTTGGCGAGCAGGTCAATCTGTTGCTTGATGGTGTCTAGCGTTTCCCGCACGCGGGAAATGTCCATCTGGGCGGCGCGTAGTTGGAGTGTGGACATTGTGGTTAGTAGTTTGTGGTTTGTGATGCGGGAGGGCGCGCCTCCGTGCGCGCCGTTATGCCCGTGGGAAAGGTTGCGGGAGGGCTTTGCCGAATTGCGCGGGACGGAGCCCGCGCATCTCCATGTTCTTTTCTGCGCCCGTGGAAAGGCGCACATTCGGTGCGGGCTTTGCCGAATTGCGCGGGACGGAGCCCGCGCAACTCCATGTTCTTTTCTGCGCGTCCCTCGTCTCACTCAGATGCGTGAGAGGCTTTGAGTTGTCCGCAGGCGGCCTTGATGGCCTCGCCGCGACGCAGGCGAAGGGAGGCCTGGACGCCGGCCTTGGTCAGAATGTCCAGGAAGGCGCGGCAGGCGGGCACGGGCGGCGGCAGGAAAGGCTCTTCCTGGTTGTTGCAGGGGATCAGGTTGACCTTGGCACGGTTTTCTCGGGCGAGGGCGGCGAGCGAGGCGGCGTCCTCAGGGCTGGAGTTCAGGCCTTTGACGAGCGCATATTCGATGGTGAACATGCGGTTGGTCTTCTCGCGGTAGTAGCGGGCGGCGGCCAGAATTTCCCGAATCTGGTAGCGATGTTGCGGGGGGATTATCCGTGCTCGCTGGGCATCGTTGACGGCGTGTAGGGAAATGGCCAGGTTCCAGGGCATGGCCTCGTCTGCGAGCAGGCGCATTTCCGGGACGATGCCGCTGGTGGAGATGGTTATGTGCCGAGCACCCAGCCCCAGGCCGTCTGGCGAGCAAATCAGATTCAGGGCGGCGACGAGATTTTCGCGGTTGTGCAACGGTTCGCCGATGCCCATGATGACGAGATTCGTGGCGGTCGTGCCGGATTCATGGTTGGCCAGGCGCACCTGGTCCACGATTTCGCCGGGAGTCAGATTGCGGATCAGTCCGTGCTTGCCGCTGGCGCAGAAGGCACAGCGGACAGCGCAACCGACCTGCGTGCTCAGGCAGAGGGTTATTCTGTCCTTGGCGGGAATCAGGACTGTCTCCACGGCCTTGCCGTCGGCGAGTCGCGACAGCCATTTGGTCGTACCGTCGTCGCTGCGCTGGGTGTCGAGGGGAGCCAGCGCGCAGGCCAGGAACTCCTGCTCGAGTTGCTGGCGCAGGGCCAGGGGCAGGTTGCCCATTTCCGCGAAACAGGTCGCACATTTCTTGTACAGCCAGTCGTGAATCTGCTTGGCGCGGAAGGCGGGCTGCTGGTGAGATTTCAACCAGTCCTGCAAGGCTTCTAGGCTCAAGTCGGCAAGGCAAGGTTTCTGGTCGCTCATGGTTCAACTTCCTCGGGCGCGGGCTTCTGCTTAAGGACACCACGGTACAGGCGCAGGTGCTGGTCGGCGGTGGAAGCATTCTTCGTTATCCCCTTTTTGGTCAGGGATATTTGCGGACTGACTGGCTCCCAGTTCCAGGACGGCGCGGCCGGCAGGCGTGGCGACAGCAGGAAGACGACCTCCTCGGTGGGCTTCAACTCTTGCGCGGGATTGGCCAGGCGAATGATTTGCCGCCGCAGGTAGAAGGTTTCCGTGAGGAAGGCGTAGCGGGAATGGAGATAGATAGTCGGGGGAAGTTCCTTGGGGGAGATTTTCCGGTAGTCAGGCTTCTGGTCTTTCTGCTTGTCGTCGGGGGGGACAACATTGGCGAGTTGCAGTCCGTGGTGGCGGCGCAGGTCGTGGCAGGCGGATTCGAGGGGCATGATGGCGGCGATGACTGACAGGCGGCTGACAAGCACGGCCAGAATCAGGCAGGCAGAGAGGCTTAACTGGGACATGGCACGCCGGTTCAGCAGGTACTTGACGCTCAAGAAGACGACGGGGAGCAGAGCGAGCAGAGTGATTGGCGGGCGGCAATAGGCGGGGATTTCCCCCAGTCTGGACATGACTTCGGGAGCCAGGAAAATATCACGAGGCGCGAGACAGACGAAGGTCACGGCGGCGACAGTCAGCATGGTCAGCCAGCCTTGGATCTGGATGAGCAGGGAATAGAAACGGTAATAGCGGCGACTGGCAATCTCGAAATGGAAGCCGATCAGTACGGCCAGTGGACCCAGGAGAGGCAGAAGGTTGAGCGGCGAGCCAGAGGGCATCAGCCAGTAGAGCAGGGTGTTTACCGTGATGACAGTGCGGAAGAAATGCGGAGAAGAGCCGCTTGGCTCGAACTGCCGGTGGGCTTCGCAGAAGGGTACCCAGGCGAAGAATGACCAGGGCAGCAGGTAGAAGATGGTCTTGAGCGGGAAGGTGCAGAGATGGCGGATGAAGCCTTGGCGGTATGGCGGTGCTGTGAGGCGGCAGAGGTCGTTCCAACTCCAGAATGGCTGGTTGCCCGTGAATTTGAACCAGACAATCAGCAGGAGGATGAAAACGCAAAGGCAGAGCCAATGCGCAGAACTCTGCATTTGCCGACGCAGTTGTGGCGGCTTCCGCGCAAAGAAATAGGGCAGGTAGAACAGCAATATCGCCTTGCTGCCGACAGTCAGAACGTCCAGGAAGACCAGGCCCAGGGCCGTCCCCCAGGCGGTTGCCCAGCGTTGCCGTTGCGGTCCCAGGTAATACCACGAAAACCAGGCGGCAGACAGCAGGAAGGCGTGGACGATTTCCGTCTGGGCGTGCAGGCAGGTGCGCAGAGTGGCGTAGGAAAACAGGACGACGGAGGCGGCGACGAAGGCGGCGAGGCGGTCTTTGAGGAAATTCGCCGTCCAGGCGGCGAGGGCGGCCAGTCCGAAGACGGACAGGACGGCGGGCAGCCGCAGGGTCCAGACCGTTGGTGCGCGGAGCCCCGAAAAGATACTGACGAGCCAGGGATAGAGCGGGAAGGTCTGGACGGGAATTCCCTGGATGGTGAAATTCAGCGGCGACCGGCTGTCGGCCAGGGCACGGGCAAGTTCCGCGTAGATGGCTTCGTCAGAGCCACGCAGTTCCAGGATTTCCAGTCCCAGCAGGTACAGGGCGAGTGCCGCGAGAATAAGCAGAAGCACTCGTGATTTGCCTGGCTGGGATTCCAGATGCATGGTGGATAGAGAGATAAAGGTGAGGGGAAATGGCCAGACAGATAATCGGACCAGCCGCGCGTGGGCGAGCGTTTCCCACGCACGCACCACAGCGGCAGCCAAGTGTCTTGCCGCCCATCGGTGTTACGGCAGCAGGTGTTCTGGCACGATGACGTTTCTGACCAGGTCGTCGATGGTTTCGCGCTGGCGGATGAGCCAATGCTGCTTGCCGGAAACGAGGACTTCGGCGGGGCGGAGACGTCCGTTGTACTGGTAACTCATGGCGTAGCCGTAGGCACCGGCGTTTTCGACGACTATGATATCGTTGAGGGTGAGACCGCGCGGCAGGAGGCGCTCCTTGACCCAGAAGTCAGTGTTTTCGCAGACCTGGCCGCAGAGGCCGAGGGCGATGCGCTGCTCATTCTCGCGTCCGTTGACGTAGATGTGGTGGTAGGCTCCGTACATGGCGGGGCGGGCCAGGACATTCATGCTCACATCGGTGCCGATGATGGTCGAGTAGCTGTGCTTGATGGCGTGGACGGTGCCGAGGATGTAGCCGGCATCGCCGACGAAATAGCGGGCGGGCTCCATCATCAGCCTCGGGGGCTTGAGGCCGTATTCCTGGATTTTCTGCTTGAAGACTTCGGCGACGAGTTCCGCAGCCTTGTCGATATCGAGTACGCTGTCTTCATGGCGATAGGGGATTCCCAGGCCGCCGCCGAGGTCGATGAACTCGAAGTCGAGTTGGAGGTCGCGGCCGACCTTGCCGATGATGTCCATGATGAGTTCAGTGATGAAGCGGAAATATTCTGGATCGCGGATACAGGAGCCAGGCATCATGTGGACGCCGAAGCGCTTGATGCCCGCTTCTTTCGCTGCCTTGTATGCTCCGTACACCTGGTCAGGGTGGACGCCGAACTTGGCGTTGGGACCGCCGTTGCAGACGAAGTCGCCGACCTCGCATTGCCCGTAGCCGGGGTTGACGCGGAAGGAAAGGAACTCCGGCGTGCCGAACTTGAGGACGCGCGGAAGGAGTTCGGGGTCGTCGAGATTGAAGATTACGCCTGATTTCAGACCCTGGCGGATATCCTCGTCGGAGAGATAGTTGCCGCTGAACATGACGTCCGAGCCGCCGAGCCCAAGTTTCTGGGCAAGAAGGATTTCGTTGACGGAGGCTGCGTCGATGCCCGCACCTTCCTGGCGGAGGATGTTGGCGACGGCGAGGTTGTTGTTGGCCTTGATGGCGTAGAAGAAGCGGAAATCAGGGTAGTATTTCCGGAACGCGGCGAGAGCGCGGCGGAAATTCTCCCGGATGCGGTTTTCTTCGTAAACGTAGGTAGGCGTGCCGTAGGTTGCGGCCAGTTCGGTGACTGGGACGTCTTCCAGATAAATCTGCTGATTGATGATCTTCATGGGGAGGTCGGGTGATTAGATTTCGTGCACGAAGAGGCCGTCGCGCAATTTCGGCTCAAACCAGGTGGACTTGGGCGGCATGATGCCGTTTTCGTCGGCGATTTCCATCAGTTGGTCAAGGGTAGTCGGGTACATGGAGAAGGCGGCAACAGCTTCGCCGGAGTCGACGCGTCGTTCCAGCTCTGCCGTGCCTCGGATGCCGCCCACAAAGTCGATGCTCTTGGAGGTGCGCGGATCCTCAATGCCCAGCATGGGACGCAGAACCAAATCCTGCAACAGGCTGACATCCAGCCGGTCAATCGCCGAGGCGGGATGGAAACTGCGGAAATCCACACCGTACCATTCGCCGCCCAAGTACAGGCTGACGGTCGCGGGAACCGTCGGCACGGGCGCCGCGCCTTTCGTGACGGGGCAGAGCTGGCCGAGTTTGTCGAGGAACTGTTGCGGCGTCAGGCCATTGAGGTTGAAAAGCAGGCGGTTGTAGGCGAGTATCTTCAACTGCCCGGCAGGGAAGATTACGGCCTGGAAGCGGTCGGCCTCGCCGAGTGGCTTTCCGGCGTCCTGGAGGGCGTGGAAAGTCCTGGAGGCGGAGGCAGCGCGGTGATGCCCGTCGGCAATGTAGAGGATGGGTATGTCCTGGAAGGCCTGGGCGAGAGCCTGGTCGTCTTCGGCAGGAACGCGCCAGCCCGTGTGCTGGATGCCGTCAGAGGCGGTGAAGGAGAAGATGGGCGCGGTGGCGGTTGTCTTGGCGATGAGCGCGGCGAGGGGCTGCGAGTCGCGGCAGGTCAGGAAGACGGGACCAGTCTGGGCGCGCAGGGCGGTTATGTGGCGGGTGCGGTCGTCTTCTTTCTCCTTGCGCGTCTTCTCATGCCTGCGGACGATGCCACGGTCGTACTCGTCGACAGTGACGGTGGCGACGACGCCAGTCTGGGTGCGCCCGTCCATCACCAGCGAGTAGACGTAGTAGCACGGCTTGGTGTCCTTGGCGAGCACTTCGGACTTGAGGCGCTGCCAATTCTTCGCGGCCTGCTCGTAGACGGCAGGGGAATAGGCGTCGGTCGTGGCGGGCAGTTCGATTTCCGAGCGCGTGACGCGCAGGAAATTGTCGGGATTGCCTTCGGCCATCTTGGCGGCTTCTTCCCTGTTCATGACATCGTAAGGCAGGGAGGAGACGCGGGCGGCGGTTGCGGAGTCAGGCGTGTAGCAGGCGGCAAAGGGGAGTACGGTGGACATGGTGAGATTTTAGTAACTTGTTCAGATGGTTCACAAAACAAAAAAGTCGGGAGGGCGCGCCTCCGTGCGCGTCGCGCTCAGCCAATCACTGGATCTTCTTCACGATGTAGGGGTGGTTTCTCTTGGAGACGACTTCGATGTTGAACAGGACTTTTTCCTGGGGCTTGCCGCTCTGGGTGCCGATGGCTTCCAGGGCGTCCAGGATTTCCTGCCCCTGGATGACCTTGCCGAAGACCGTGTGGCGTCCGTCAAGATGGGGCGTGGGGACGAAGCAGATGAAGAACTGGCTGCCGTTGGAGTTGGGACCGGAGTTGGCCATGGAGAGGATTCCGCGCCCAGTGTGGCGGAGTTTGGGGGTGAACTCGTCGGCGAAGCGATATCCGGGGCCGCCCGTGCCTGCCAGTCCCATCGCTCCCTCTTTGGAGTAGGGGCATCCGCCCTGGGCCATGAAGCCGTTGATGACGCGGTGGAAGGTCATGCCCTTGTAGAAGCCTGATTCGGCCAGGGAAATCATGTTGGCGACGGTATTGGGGACTTCGTCCTCGAAAAGTTCGCAGAAGATGTCGCCCTTGGACGTCGCGATGCGGATGACGGGGTTCTTTTCCTGAATCACTGCTTGTCCGTTCATTTCAGCCAGTTCCTTTTTGTCGAATTGAAAGATTTTGCCGTCCTCGCTCTTGACGGTGACGGTCGTGCCACGAATGATGACCTTGCCTTCGTATGCCTTGCCATTGAGCAGTTTAACGGTGTCGGCAGAGACAAACTGGATAGCCAGCACCAAGAGAATGGCCAGGAATCTGAAGTGTTTCATTGCCGTATTCCTTTCTATTTGAAGAGTTTTGAAAATGCTGTGTTTATCCCTGATTTACGTTGGCTAGGGTTCGCGCGCCGTCTCGTCCAGGGCCTTGAGCAGAGGATACAGGATGTATTCGATGACGCGGCGGCGGGAGCATTTGATTTCGCACTGTGCCTCCATGCCGGGAATCAGGCGGAAGGTGGAGGGCACGTTCTTCAGTTTGCCTCTGACAATGATTCTGGCGCGGTAGTACGAGGTCTGGAGACCGGCGTTCGTCTTTTCCAGCGTGTCCTCGGAGATATTGCGAACCACGCCGTCAAGCGTACCGTACCGCTGGTACTGGTAGGACGACAGTTTGATGCGGACATTGGCGCCGGGCTGGACCTTGGCGATGTCTTCGGGGCGGATTTCGCATTCCATCTCCGGAGCCCCGACCAGGGGAATCAGCGTAATCAGGGCCTCGGCCTCGCGGACTGCCGACCCAGGCGAGAAGGGGGCTATTTCATGCACGACGGCATCGCAGGGAGAGCGGAGATAGACGTATTCGATGAGTTGGGCAGCTTTTTCGTACTCCTTGCTGACGGCGATCAGGTTGCGCTCGACCTTGACCATCTCCTCGGAGATGCCGTTGCGCCATTCCTGGATGAACGAGTTCTTCTCGGCGATGGTGGTTCCGCGGCGGTGCTCCAGTTCCAGCAGGTCGTTGGAAATCTGCTCGACAGTTGCCTCCATCTCCATTCTGGTGATGGACGTCTGGATGAGGTCCTTCATCGGAGCCGCCTCTTTCTCGTACAAGCCCTTGTAGATGTCTTCCAGTTGCTTGACGGCGACAAGGCGCTCGCGCTGCTTGACCAGGTTGTCGGACCGGCTTTTCCTGGATGCTTCGAGCAGGTTCAGGGCCTCGGTGTAGTACTGCATCCTCTCCTGATAGTATTCGTGGCGCTGACGGAAGATGGCGGTCTGCCATTTCTGGAACTGGTCGCCGCCTTCCCCGTCATAGTCCTGTTCGGCAAACTCTGCCTTCAGGCGGGCAAACTGGGCGTCCAGGGCGAGGATCTCGTTGCGCAGGCGCTCGGCCTCGGCGTTGTTGATGGTCGGGTCGAAAGTGACGAGAATGTCATCCTTCTTCACTGTGTCGCCGATGCGGACGTTGACTTCCTTGACCACGGAACGCTCCAGCGGCTTCATGACAATCGTCGGCTGGTCGGTGACAATCTTGCCGTGTCCCTGGATGACGACATCCACTCGGGCGAGGCTCGCCCAGGTGACGGCGAGAATCAGCACCAGCAACGGAATCCAGACACAGAGGTTTATCAGCCATGGCAGGCGGCTGTTTTCGATTTCCTGGGCATCGGGCTGGAACTCGATGATTTCGGCAGGTACTTTCTCTTTGTCCATCTTAGTCCTCCACTCTCATCTGCTGGTTCCAGAACTCCTTGTAGATACCGGGCTGGGCCAGCAACTCCTTGTGCGTGCCAATGCCGCTGATGACGCCGTTGTCGATGACCACGATCTTGTCGGCGTGGCTGACAATGCTCAGGCGGTGGGAGACGATGAGCACCGTCCGCCCGCGCGAGATGTTGCGCAGGCTGCGGCGGATGACTTCCTCGCTTTCGGGATCCAGGGCGCTGGTCGCCTCGTCGAAAATCAGGATGGGCGGGTTGGTGAGCAAGGCGCGGGCGATGGCCAGGCGCTGCTTCTGGCCGCCGGAGAGGTTCGAGGCGTTCTCCTCAAGCACCGTATCATAGCCGCGCGGTAGTTTCTGGATGAACTCGTCGGCGCCGGCGAGCTTGGCCGCGTAGATGATTTCCTCCAGCGAGGCGCTCTGCTTCGGCAACGAGATGTTCTCGCGGACTGTCCCGCTGAAGAAGTAGTTTTCCTGCAACACGATGCCGATGTTCCGCCGCAGGTGCGCCTTGTCGATTTCGCGGATGTCGATGCCGTCGATTTTGACAAGCCCCTGGGTGACGGGGTACAGGCCCTGGAGTAGCTTGGTCAGCGTGGTCTTGCCGGAGCCAGAGCGACCGACGAAACCGACCATGCTGCCGGACGGGATGCTCAGGTTGAAGTCCTTGACAATCATCGGCAGGTCAGGGCGGTAACGGAAGAAGACGTTCTCGAAGTCAATCTGTCCGCGCATGGCGTTGCGGACGCCGTTGCCCTCGGGCTCGGCAGGGGAGTTCATCACTACGCCGAGCATCCTGACGGACAGGGCTATCTGCTGGTATTCGTGAATCAGGCCGACCATCTTGACCAGCGGCCCTGTCACGCGGTTGGACAGCATCTGGAAGGCGATGAGCGCACCAATTGTGATGATGTGGTCGAAGACCATGTGCGCACCGACCCAGATGACGCAAATCGTCATCATCATCTCTAGCATCTGGCTGATGCTCTGCGCCGTCATGGAAATCTTGCCGACGCGGAAATACGACTTGATGGCGTAGGCTGTTGAATCGTTCCAGTTCTTCTTCTCCACAGGCTCCAGGGCCAGCGACTTGACGGTGCGCACGCCGTGGATGGCCTCGACCAGCATGCTCTGCCGACGCCCTTCAGCCTGGTACAGCTCGTCCAGCCGCCGCTGGAACGGCTTGATGAGGCAGGCGATGACGAGCGCCATCAGTAGCGAGAAGCCGATGACGATGAGCGACAGGGTTACGCTGTAGCAGATGAGGAACGGGACGAAAATGCACAGCGAGAAGATGTCCAGCAGAGTGAAGAAGAGGTTTCCGGACAGGAAGCCGCGGATGCGTTCCGTCTGCTGCATGTGCTTGAGCAGGACGCCGGAGGGGATCCGCTCGAAGAAATCGACTGGCAACCGCATCAGGTGGGTGAAGGTCTTGGTGGCGGTGGCGATGTCGATTTTGTTGGTGGCGAAGAGCAGCAGATAGCTGCGGACGTAGGAGACGATGGCGTTGAAAATGATGACGCAGATGATGCCGACGCCGAGGACGTTCAGCGTGTTGTACGCCTGGTTGACGAGCACCTTGTCGACTACAATCTGGAAGAACAGCGGAATCACCAGAGAAAACGCCGTCAGGATGACGACCATCAGCGCAATCTTCCCGAACAGCGATTTCTGGCGCAGGAACTCGGGGATGAACCAGCGCAGGGAGAACGGCTGGTTGTCGTCGGACAGCTTGTACACGCGCTTCAGCAGGATGAACTGCGTGCCGTATTGCTCCAGAAACTCCTCTTTCCTCAGGAAGATGAAATGGTCGGGCGTGTTGAAATTGTCGGATTCGGGATCCACGACCACCGCGTCGATGGTCTCGTCCTGATTCTTGCGGAAGCCGCAGAACACCGCAAACTTGCCCGTGGACTTGACGATGATGCACGGCACGACCGACTGGCTGCGGTAGAGCTTGTCCCAGCTCAGCCGAGTCTTCTTCATCTTGAAGCCGTGCTCGCGCACGATGCGGGAGAACAGGCTGTCGCCGACCTCCTTGTCGCCGACGGCATACTCGTGCATCAGCTCGCGGATGTCCACGGGGGCGTTGTGATGCCTGGCCAGCGAGACGAAGGCGGTCAGGCGCGTCTGCTGCGCGGCATCGACCTGCGCCTGGTTGCGGAAGATGATGATCTCGCCGCTCAGCTCGGCCATCACCTTCTCCTTCGGCACGTTCAGCAGGTTGTTGCCGGCACCGGGCTCGTACAGCGTGACGACCTCGGAGTCCAGCTGGCGGCTGTTGACGATGACAATCCAGCCGCCGTTCTTCAGCCTGGCCAGCAGCGGCCCGTCATACGACTTCAGTGGGTCAAGACTATCGGCATGCTCGGGGCGGAGACGCTGGTCCTCCGCCAGTTTGACGAGTGTCCCGGCCTGGTCCTCCTGGTAGCTCTTCTGAACCTCCTCGGTCAGCAGGGCGGAAAAATTCAGCCCGCGCCGTATCTGGGACAACAGCATTTGCAGACATTGCAGTCCGCTGGGGTTATCTATGGTCATGACTAATCCTGGGGTTTGACGAGACAAAGTTCAGGACATTTGCCGGCAGGCCAGATGGCCCTCCGCCGACTACTGCTCGGGGTTGGAAAACTCCCGGCGCTCATGCTCCATGGCCAGGCGGATGACATCGGCTGGGGTCTTCGCCTTGGGCAGGGCCGTCTTGAAGACATTATCGCGGAGCAGGCTGGCCAGACAGGCCATCAGATGCAGGTGGAGTTCAATGTTCTGGCTGCAAATCAGGAAGAAATCATTGACGGGCTTGCCATCTGGCGCACCGAACTCAATGCCCTTGTCGGAATGGCCGTAGATGATGCAGCCGGCGCAGCGGAGCGTCGGCACGGGGTCGCGCGGATGCGGCACGGCAATGCCGTCGCCAATGGCCGTGCTCAAGACATTCTCGCGAGCCAGGCACTTCGCCTTCAGGTCGTTGATGTCCAGCACCAGGCTGTTCATGAAGCGGGGATCTAGGAGTTCGGCAATCGCCTCGTCCCGCGTCTTCGCCTCCATGTGCATGACCATCCTGTTTTCGTTCAGCATCCTGCTGACGGAAATCCCGATGTGCGTGCAGGGCAGGTCGGTGAACGAGAGGTTGTTCACATCATCTGCATCGTCATTCGCGCCGGCTTTGCTATCCTTGTCAACCTTCTCCCCGCTTTTCTTCTCCGCACCCTTGGTCGCCATGGACGGGAAAAAGGCCTGGTCAATCTCTTTGCCATTGAAACGCCACTGACCGCCAATTTTTTCCCCGTGAATAATATTCTTATCATTCATCCGCAGAATCGTGCGCTCGGACACACGCAGGTAATCGGCCAATTCCTTCAGGGTCAGAATCATGTTCGCTTTCTCCTTGTTTTGTCTGCCAATTGATTAGATGTGACAAGTAATGACAAAAATGTTGAATAACGCCAACATCTAGACAATAATGCATTTTTGCAATTTTTCAAGTTGCCAGAGGAAAAAAGGTAGTAGCCGAAGGAGCGATAACAGGGAATGAAGATTGAAAAACTAAACGCCCAAAACAAGAAAACACCTCGGCGTTTAAACCTGCAATGCCGTTTCCGTGCAGTAAAACTTGCAAAGGATCCTGGCGGGGTTATAGTCTGCCATGCCCACGGGG
>Ga0310786_10006122_pt1 | contig 16121 bp, 18 predicted proteins | sample AusTroGonzalo_MG_FD_203881 | JGI IMG/M metagenome (GOLD analysis project Ga0310786, IMG submission 203881) | Bovine rumen microbial communities from tropical cattle in Woodstock, Queensland, Australia - Gonzalo_03 (v2) (version 2) | ecosystem: Host-associated > Mammals > Digestive system >... | reverse complement strand
AAGATTTAATGACTGTAGATGTTATAGATGCAAACATTGGAGAGATGATGTATCTATCTGGGTACAGGAATATAATCAGTTACATACTTATCATCCAGGTGAATGCGATGATAATTTATGGGAATGTTATCCTGTTCATCACTTAACTGAATGTCTTAAACATAAAGAAATGATGAAAAAGATATCTGAAGATATTCCTCGCTTTACAAGATTTGATTTAGTAGGTACTGAATTTTCATATAGACCTTTTAACGATATAACCAGAACAGGACAGTTCCATCCTAACCCTACAGAACTTACTGATTGTCCTTATTTTGAAGATACAGGTATTACCTATGATGAATATATTAGACAGTTCAAGGAACTTGCTTAGTTTATATATTTATTATTATGAGAAAGATTCAAAACAGAAAAATATTTGAAGAAGGTGACAATGTAATCGTTAAGGGTACAGACCGTAAAGGTACTGTAAACAAACGCAAAGGCGATTTCTATAATGTTACATTGGATGCCGCTGAAGAACAGGAAAAAGATAATGTTTATAGTGGCGATATGGTGAAGGCTTCTAAGAGTATAAACTCAATGGCAATCAAACAGATTGAAAAATACTATAAACAAGGAATACTCAATAAGAGGGAAGTCATTGCCGTTCTTATAAAAGAGAATGGTTGGAGTTTCCCTGAGGCTAAACAGATTGCCGATTACTATGAAAAAGTGTTTACACCTGTTCATTCCTCAAGACGGATTAAATCTTCCCTTACAAAAGAACAGTATTACGATATGGTTAAGAGGCATATTTCAACAAATACCTCTACACCAGAATTCAGAGCAGAAGAATTACAGGCTGTAAAAGATTTTCCTATTGGTACTAAGATAGCATTCAGGGAAGATAATAGTTGGCATGATGTAAATGATGTTTATACAAAGACAGGAGAAGATTCCTGGAATTATCAAATGTTTATAAACAGTAAAGAGGAAGATTCATTTACACTTGACGATAATAGAGTTGCAATTCAGATACACGAAGAATTTTGTAGACACGCCACTCCAACTTCTTATGTTGGTGGTTATGGTTCTATTAGAAACTCAAAATCGCTTGTTTCTCGTTTCAATCAGAATGTAGAACATCTCTATACTCTTTCTGAGGCTGCTCAGTATCTTTCGGCTTTATTCTTCGACCTCAGAACAATTCACTTCCTTACGACAGGATCAGAGTTCTATACATATCACGAACTTGCTCAGGAACTTTATGAAAAGACTGAGGACTACTATGATGATATGGTTGAAACCGCAATCGGTTATGATAGTGATGTTTCTCCAATGTATGTACTTCCGGGCGATTGGCAATTCGTTGATGAATACGGTTCATTCGACACAAACGGTCAGGTTACTCAGACTTTAATTCTGGATAGACTTGAACGCATTTATGATATTCTTGAATCTGTAAATCAGTATGACAGTATGGTTCAGTCTAAGATTGATTCTATGCTTGAGTATTATGATAAAGAGATATACAAACTTAAACAGGCTATGAAATAAGGAGAAATATACTATGAGAAGAATACGCAGCGTTTATGAAGATGAAAAAGTTATCGTTATGGACTTCGAACCATATTGGAACTATTACAGTCCTGACTTGTCAGACCGTCAGATGGAAGGCGGTGATTGTAACGAACTTCAGGATATTGATTCCTGGGATGTTAATTATCAGAGTAAGATGATTGATATGATTGACGATGACGAAAACGCTCAGGATCTTGCCGAATATGTGGACGATAATCTTAAAGGTAAGGTTACTAAGATTGACCTTACTTGGAAAAAGGAATTGAATTATGGTCTTGGTGGATTGCGTACAATTACTCATGTTGCTCCTGGAGTAGACCCAGAATCAATTATTGAAGATTTGAAAGATTATCTCGAAGGACAAATGTCAGACGGTTGGGGTGAAGGATTTGAGCAGCAGGAAATTGCAGAATGGAGTTGCTATGTTGTTTATTCTGATGATGACGAGTGGTTCCTTGAGGACTTCGGTGGTGACTGGAGAGGTGCCGAAGACCGTGCCGAAGAATTGAACAGAGAATACAGTGAAGAAGAATATGATGAAGACGAAGAGTACGGTGAAGACGGACCGTATTTCAGTACAGAAGCCAGAGTAACGGCATACTGTTCATTCTGGAAAGCTCGTGGAAATGATAATCCTGTAAATATTCAGGTATTCGATAACGGTTATGACGCTGAGGGTTTTGACTTCACAGGCTACGATAGAGAAGGTTATAACAGAAAAGGTTATGACAAAGGCGGATATGACAGAGAAGGATTTGACCGCTGGGGTACTGATAGAGAGGGTTATAATAGAGAGGGCTATAACCGAGAGGGTCGTGACAGACAGGGCTTTGATAGGTCTGGTTACAGAGATATGAACAACAAACGACCTACAGACGGTAAAGGTCGTGAACAGGGTGGAAAGTTTAAGGTTGATAAAAACGGTAGAGTTTCCGTTTCAAATATCTTTGATGAAGGATACTAATTATGACAGGACACGAAAGAAATAAACACTCAATAAGAACAATCTTCAGTCGTGAAGAAGGAGAAATGTGGACTGATAAATCTGGTAAAAACTGGATGTATCACGAAGGTACACCTGATCAACCTTTAGATTATGATGTAAATGCTAATCTCCCTGACAGAGCAACTTTCAGAGCATATAAGATGTTCAATACAAAATACAATCCTGCCAATCCTAGAACATATCAGTATAAAGGATTGTTGTTTCCTCTTTATATCAATGCCAAACAGGGTTATGAAATCGGCAAATGGTATAAGGCGGGTAAAGGTTCTTTCAGAATATTGGTTGATGAAAACGGAGAACCTATTCTCGATGCTTCTGGAAATCCAACATGTAAATGTACTGATGTAGATTTGGCTTACAGACCTGGACTTCATATGGGTTCTTTACCGATTATGCGACACAGAGGAAGAAGTGATTATAACCACATTAAAGGTGTGGACTATGATTATTTTCATTCTCAGGAAGTTTTTGCAGAAGTTGAGTATGCTGGTAATTATGATTATACAGAGAAATCTCAGCAGCGAAGAATGAACAGTGCAAATCCTAACGACCCTTACGAAGCAGGATTTTACGATACAACCGATTTTGAAAATGGATATTACAGATTCAAAACAAATATCAATGCAAGTGATGATGAGGCTTGGTTTATTGCAGATGCTATGAAAATTATTCGTGTATTAACGGATGAAGAAGTCGACAGGATTATCGCTGAAAGTGGCACTACATTAAAACCTCAGATTAGAGGAGAGCCTAACGGTAAAGACGGCGATATGTTTATTGCCGATTTTACTCAGTTTAATATTCAGAGTTCTTTTAGAAGAAGATAAAGTTATATATTTTAATATGAGGTGTGCTATGAAAAAGTCAAAACGATATATTAAATCAGGAACATCTAATTTCGGTAGTAATGATAATATTTTCGGCTATAGTTTCCCACTCGTAACATATATTGCTGAGAATTATATGTATGATGAAGAAACAGATACAGAAACAGAAGAAAGAGATTATGACGCTGATCAATGGGAATATGAAGACGCTATGAGTGAAGCCGAAGACCTTGCCTATGAAATGGGTGTAGATTTCCGTGTAAACAATCCTGATAATTATGTTGATTCAGATAATGTTGATGAACCTTTTGCTGTTACAATCCGTAGTGGTTATTATGACGGTATATATATTAAAGTTTTAGAAGGTCATGACAGTTGGTGGGATGTTGAAGACGAAGAAGAAGTTCCTTATGATGAAATTCAAATGAATGATTTTGCCGATAAAATTAACGCATATCTTGATAAACTTTGTTCAGAATATGGTTGGCAAAAACTTGGGGTTACTGCAAGATTTGATAATGGTGAAACCTGGTATTCAAAGATTGATTCTGCAAAGAAATCTAAAAAATCTAAGAAAGAAAAGTCCGCTGACGAAAGGGCAAAAGATGAAGGAGCTGACATAACTTGCGCTCGTAAGCCTGTTAAATCAGGAATGAGTTATGAACAGGCTCTCAATGAATTTACATCTACAGGTAAACCTTGGGGCGATTATTGGTCAATGCAATCTGATTGGATGGCTTATATAGACAGTCTTGAAAAGGACGGTCTTGTTGATTATGAAGAATCTAAGAACTGGGATAACCCTTGTACACCTGAAACATTCAAAGAATGGATTACCAGTAGCGTAAAACCTGTAAAATCAGGTTACTATGACGACCCTGAGAATCACCCAGATGGCGGTGGTACTTGTGATTATTGCGGCGGAGAAGTTATGCCGGGAGATGGATACGAACCTGATTTTGAAAGTTCTTTTGATGAAGCCCGCTCTTGGCTTTATGTATATTTGTCTGCAGATCCTGAGAATGCCGATCATATGGATGCACCTCAAAGTGATTGGGAGTTTGCTCATTGGCTTGGTGGTGATTGGACTGATGATGATGTTCGTGATATGGAACAGGAAGTCATTGAAATCGCATTCGATAATGGTGATTATATGTGTCCTAGCTGCCATAAAGAAAAGATTAAAGAAGCTGCCAAAAAGTATGTTGATGATAACTTTGGTGATGATGACGATGATGAAATTGAATCTTCTTGTAAGAAACTCACATCAGGTCAAAAGAGAAACAGAGAATCACTTAAATCAATTATTGGAAGTGATATAAACCAAAACAAAGAAATAAAGTCTTCTCGTAAATCTGTTAAATCTTCCATTAACAATTCTGATACTGAACAGACACTTGAAGCTTTAGCTAATAGGTATTTTCCATTGAATGATAATCATACAAGAACATGTTATTTTATAAATAAAAATGGAGAATGGTTTCTTAAACTTAATTCTGCTTATGATTTTCGTAAAAGTCCTGATATAGGTGGTAAGATTGAAATCAATGGAGATGGTTCAATAACGGTAAGTGGTTATAAAACTTATGGTGAAGTTGTAATTAGTCCAGATTGTGATTATGCCCGTAGAAATATTGTCTTACGACCTGTATCTGTAACAATTACTAAGGATGAACTGGAAGCTGTTAAAAATAAAGATTATGGGGATAGAAGTTATGGTTCTATTAATCCTTATGATGAATTCTATAATAAGATACGGGATTTCTTCAGAGGATAATAATAAATAATTTGTTCACTATTTAACCCTGACTTTTATTAGTCAGGGTTTTTATTATTTACAAAATATAAATGTTAGTTTATAATGAACAAAGGTTATAAGTGCTGGAACACTTATAACCTTCTAAACACAAACAATTCAATGGAGGAACTGTTCATGTCTAATAATAATTATAGAATCAGGACACATTATATTTATCTTATTACAAACAATCTTAATAATAAAAATTATATAGGTCAAAGGTTATGTCCTATGAATAAAACACCTAATACAGATAATTATATGGGTAGTGGCGTCAGGCTTCATTGGGCTTATGATAAATATGGTATTAGTAATTTTTCAAAAGAAATTGTTGCTATATGTCACTCTAAAGATATTATAGATATTCTTGAAAAAGAATATATCAGCCTGTATCGTTCAATAGGTAAAGCTGAATATAATGTTGCAGATGGTGGACAGAGTTTTAGTAGTACGAGTGGATTATGGAAAGAAAATCAAAGAAAAATTATACAGAGTGAGAAATGGAAAATTGCTCACAGAAAAGCTATTGAAACAGAAGAATATCATCAGAAATTAAGAGATGCTCAACAGAAACGATGGAGTTCTGAAGAAGAACGAAACAGATATTCCGAGAATACAAAGAAACAATGGCAAGACCCCGAATTTAGAAATAAGATGTTAGAAAGTAGAAAAGGTCACGTCTGTACTGATGAATGTAGAAAGAAAATTGGTGAAAAGAATCGGTTAAATTATATTGGTTGCCATTGGTATACAAATGGAAAGAAAGATATATTATCAAAAGAATGTCCTGAAGGATTTGTTTTAGGTCGTTCTAATTTTCATGGAAAAGGAAAGAGCCATGGTAAAATGTCAGAAAAACAAAAACAATATTATCGTGATATTTATACAGGTGTAGTATGGTGGAATAATGGTGTCGAACAGGTTCGTTCTAAAACTCAACCTGAAGGATTTGTTAGAGGTACTTTACCAAAAGGGAAATATCATTGGTATAATAATGGTGTTATAAATACTCGTGCTAAAGAATGTCCTGAAGGGTTTAGAGAAGGTAGATTACATAAGTAATTTATATATTTATTATATTCTTGGAAATTTAAGGAGATAATAAACATATGAATCAGAAGGGTGTGTGGATTAAAGGTTCTTTCTTTAGTGCTAAATCGTTTGCTGAAAAGAAAACAAATCTTATAAAGTCTGGTTTAATGAAAACAGAAGATTTCATTATGCAGGGTTATAAACCGGAACAGAATGATACTGGTATACTTTATCATTGGGATAATATGCCCATTGGTTATTATGATATTCCTACTCTCAATAACATGGTTTTCAGTAAAAAACTCTGGATGGAAAGTATGCACGAAAACCAATTTGTAAAAGCAGCTCTTGAAAATAAGGCTTTTTATGGAGAAGATTGTCATAGAGATAATTCAGAAGTGTTTCTTGAGAATGTTGTGCTTCGTGTAAATGATTGGTGGGCTGATGAACATCAGGGCATCCTTGCGTCAGTGGACCTCCTTGACACGCCGAAAGGACTTATCGTTTATAATATTGCAAAATCAGGAATGGTTGGAACTTCAAGTCGTGGATTTGGAGATCTTGTTGATATTGGTTCTGGTCTTACAAGAGTTGATGAAGATAGTTACCTTACGGTAAGCCAGGATGCTGTCTGCTTTCCAGCGGTACCTTCCGCTTTTTGTCTTAACACTGGAAATGATGTTGTAAATCAGAGTGCTGGTGCTCTCAATGATTTGGAAACAGGTCTTCGTGAACAGATTACAAGTGCTATTGAAGAAGCCTATGAAAAGAATCCTATGAATGAATGGATTGCTGCTATGTTTAATTCTTTACACCTTAAAGACAAACAGGCTAAAGTATTCCCACTTGCTTCTTCAGTAAATCTTAAGAATAAATTCCCGAGTACAAAGTCTGTAAGAAATGCAATTAAGAAATATCCTTCTGTTAAAGAAGTTCAGAAGATATTCAGATAGGAGATAATATGAACAGAGCAAATATTCATATTGAGAACATTGAAGAACTGTGTGACAAACTTCGTGATTACACCATTAATTCAAAAGTTGAATACTGGATTGACGGTGAGGAATGTTATATTGATGTCACACAGGAAAATAGCGTAACTGGTAACTCAACAACATGGTCGTTCTGTGTAGATTACGGAACGGGAAAAGTTTACGAACTTGAACCTTACGGAAATGATTTGGATTCGTTTGAATACGATAATGAAGTTTATGACATTATCAAACGCTGCCTCAGAGGTGATACATCTACACCGAATAAAGACCACGCTGCCAGAAAGGGTATTCATATCGGAGCATTGCCAAGAATAAATCAGTCAAAAGAAACTGTTAAGTCGGCAAAGGGTAGCGGAACTAATGTTTATGAAATCCTTGCGAATATAAAGAAACAGTTGGAAAATTTATGTATCAATGAAAACCTGGATGATAAATTAGAGGACTATGTGAAGAAAGCCATATCAGCTGTAAGACTTGCCAGAGAACAGGCTTATGGTTTTAACGGCTATTTCGGTATATCTTCATCTCGTAAACCTATTAAATCGGGAAAGTTCCAGGTTGGATTTTATGATAGCGGCGAAGAATATTTGAGAACTGTTACCGCAGAGAATAAAGATGAAGCAATCGGAATGGTTGAGAAAGAATACCCCAACTGTGAAATAAAAGATTGTGTTGAATTAAATCCATTGGGATTGGAAGAATATGAATTCGAAGCGGTTCCTCAGGAAACAGGTAAAAAGTTAGACCTTACTACAGACAGATTTGAACCAAAAGCCGATTGGGGTAACTGGGGCGAGTTTACTGATAATAGTAGGGAACTTGAAACAGAACTCTATAAAGTGCTTGAAGAAAAAGGTCTTTATCCTGAAGATATTATTGCCAAAGAAAAAGATGGTGTAACAAAGGTCTACATTGATATTGGCGGTGACTGGAAACACGAACACGCTTATCTTAATTATGTAATGACAGATGAACTTGGTTATATGGAAATAGACCGTAAAGAACTCTATGATGATTTCTTCACAAAAGATAGGGGTGATGATTCTTATAAGGCAAGACATGTTTATATTATGTTCCCTGACCTTAGAGAGTTCAATAAAATGCGTGGTATAAATAATTAAAAAGGAGATAAACTATGAGATACAACACTTTGAAAGAATTACAGAATGTAATTAATGTTTTGTGGGAAATTGGTGATATTCTTAACGGTGAGTCAGGTGCGGCTGTAAAAGAAGCTATACAGGCTGTTCAAAAGGCTTGGAATGTTGTTAAGAAAGAAAAAGGCTTAAACAATTCATATATTCCGATTAAATCAATGGCTGCCGTAAATCGTGCCAATCGTATGGATTTTAACTCACTTCGAAATTTGGCAGGAATGTGTTTAGATAGAGAGGGTATAAAGTTCTATGAAACTAACGATGGGCTGCATGTTAATCAGTTTGGCGATATTGTAATTAACGCAGAACCGGCAGGAAAGACAAGCCGTTCAAGCGGTAGATATTCTATCGAACTTAAACAGAATGTAAAAAACGATGACACATATAGTCTTTTTGAAGCTGCAGAAGATGATTATTACGAAGGTACCGATGCTGAGGAATTCAGAGATGATATTGAAGATGTTATCCGCCAGATATTCGACATTGGTCACGATTTGGTTCCAGATGCCGTTGCGGAATATGAGGAAGAAGGGGAAGACTTCTTAGCCGATTATCCTGAGCTTAAGATATTTATGTAACAGTAAATTACTTGACTAAATCAACAAACCCTCTGTAAAATACTACAGAGGGTTTTTCTTGTTGTCTGCCCCGTTATTCTATTATTACTGTAAGGAGTTAAAATTACAAATGGAACTTAACAAGATTTGGAACGAAAGTAACGATGTTACAATGAGAGAACACATTGATGAAAAGTCTATCGACCTCGTTCTCACATCACCACCTTACAATCTTGCCCGTGTAGGTAAGAAACAGCGTCATACTGTATCTTATGATGAATTCTCAGATAATCTTCCTGTTGAAGATTACTGTAAATGGATTGTATCCATATTCCAATTGTTTGACCGTATCCTCAAGAAAGATGGTGTAATTCTCTGGAATGCCAATTACAATGTTGAAAAGGTTGAGGGTGAACTGTGGTTGTCAATTGCAGATGTAATCAGACAGACACCGTTTATGATTATGGATCAAATGATTTGGGAAAAGAAAGTTGGACTTCCTATTACACAGCAGAACAAACTCACCCGTCTTTGTGAGAATGTATTTATATTTGCCCGTCGTGAAGAACAGAAAACATTCAAAATGAATAAGGAATATTCTTCAACATCTCATACAGGGCAGCATTACTATAAACCTGTAAACAATATCATTAAGGCTGCAAACAATGATGAAGTATGCGAATTGAACAGCGCTAACTATTCTACAGATTTGTGCTACAAATTACTTCGTCTTTACGCACCTGAAAACTCAATCGTATATGATCCTTTTATGGGTACTGGAACAACAGCTGTTGCCTGTAAAAATATGGGGTTGACTTATATCGGTTCTGAATTGAGTGCTAAACAATGCGAGTGGGCTGAAAACAGACTTCTCTATGGTAAAGGTTCTGTAGATAAGGGACCTGACAAGCGTTCATTGTTCTAGTGAGGTAGTTGTTTTGAAATCTCCAATTGCTTATTACGGTGGTAAATCATATATGACAGATATTATTACATCTAAATTCCCGAAACAATTCAATTGCTATGTTGAGGCATTCGGCGGCGGAGCTTCAGTTCTTTTATCAAGACCTCACGAATGTATGGAAGTCTACAACGACCTTGGACAGAATGTTTACAGTCTGTTCAAGTGTCTGTCTGATGAAAAACTGTTTGAGGAATTCTTAAAGAAAGCTTCAGTTACACCTTATAGTCGTGAACTGAATGCCGAATATAAAAAGGACTTAGAGCGTAATGATTTGTCAATCGTTGAAAGAGGATACAAATTCTTTTATGTGAACAACACTTCTTTCAATGGTGTAGGTGGTTTTTCAACAGGTATTCAGGAAAGAATGAATGTGAGTAAGTTTCTCAGTAGATACCTTGGTAAGATAGACGGTCTTGACAGGTGGCACGAAAGACTTATGCAGGTTGTAATTGAAAACAAGGATGCTATGGAACTGTTTGACATTTACGACAGTAAGGAAACATTCTGGTATCTTGACCCGCCTTATGTTGTTGATACCCGCGTATCACCTGATATGTATGAACACGAAATGACAAATGAGCAGCACATAAAGTTCCTTGAAAAGTGTATGGCACTAAAGGGTAAAGTGTTGATCAGCGGATACAATCACCCTATCTATGATGTTCTGATTGAGAACGGTTGGCACAGATTTGACTTTGCAGCACCTCACGATGAAAGACATACTGAATCTTTATGGTACAATTACGAAATTACTGATTACCGGTTGTTCTAACTTTTATATATTTTGTAATATAGTAAAATAGGAGAACTGATATATGAGAAAATCTCGTAGACTTATTAAATCAAATGCATATACTGACGGATATGATGCTTATTACAATCGTCTTGAAAAATCAGATAATCCTTATTTCAAAGCAGCTAACCCTATTGAACAGCAAGAATGGGAAAGAGGTTGGGATGTAGCAGAACAAGATTATAAGGCTCGGTTATTTGGTGCTCAGGAAGAAGATGAAATGCTTTATAATTCTCACAGACCTGTTATGTCTGATTTGAATGTTGAAGATGAGGCTGCTTACTGGGATGGTCTTGAAGATGCTGCTTGTGGTCTTGCACCAGCTGATGAAGATGACCCTAGTTATATGAAAGGTTATCGTAATGGTAAGAAGCGCAGCGGTCGAAAGAGTTATGCAGATAAAATTTGTAATGATGAACTTGCCTCATCACGCAGAATAAATTCTTCTCAGAAAGGATATGAAAATGTTGTAGATGGTACTCCTTATGATGATTACCATATCGACACAAGAGGTATGGGTATCCTTGATGTAGAACATATCATCAATGAAATTGAGGGCAGAGGTAATCAGGCTGTTCTTACAGTTCAGACCTCAGACGGTGCAACACAGCATACACAGTTTAATGCTAAAGATTGGAAAGCATATAAAGATGCTGTAAACGGTGTTGATGAGTTTAGCCGCAATAGTGGTACAAAGGGTGCTGCAATTACTGATGTTTGGGTTACAGAAGTTCAGGGTGGTTCTTATGTTCGTAATTCTCGCAGACCAGTAAAGTCAGCTCGTTTCCTTGTGGAAGATGAAAATGGTGAAGTAATAGCAGAGGCTGATACATATGAGGAGGCACAAACAGTGAACGGTGCTACAATTATTGATACACAGAATGAACAGGAAGAAGGTGGATTGTTCCAGTCTAAGAAAGAAACCACAAAACAGACAATGACCCGTATACTTTCATCAATTGTTTCCGGCGAAATGACTGAAGAAGAAGCCGCTGAAGAAATTGCAGAAGCTAACGATTGTAATATCGGTTATGCAAGAACTATACTTTCATACTATATGGAAGATAAGGAAAGATACCTCACATCAGGTATGCTTGAACTTGGCGAATCATTGAATGTGGACTTTGATCCTGACGGTAACCTTGATTCATGGTCTGTAGATTTCGCAACAGATCCAGAGAAACCAGCACCAACACTTGGTGGTGAATTAGTTCGTGCTGCAAGACTTATCATCCGTTCATTCAGAGATAATGCCGAAAAGATAGGTTGGGGATATGCCCGTGAATACTTAAACCCAGCAGCAAGATTTATTATCGACAATACTGATTACGATGGAAACAACGTTATTCAGGACTTCCTTAATGGCAAAGTTTATGATGATGACAAGTATGAGGAATGGATCAATGATTTCGAAACCGATTTCGCAGATTATCTTCGTGATCATCCTGAATATTTTGAAAAACTCAACAAAGAGGATTTCACTCAGAATACAGAAGAAGGTGATGAGTATGGTAGTATTGATTACTTCGCTGTTAGTAATGAACATTTCGATTATTGGTTCTCGTATGAAGATGGTCAATATGTTTGTGATAGTGTAGATAACGGAAATGACCCTGAATTCCAAGAGGGTGATGTAATAACCAGTGAGGATTATCTTTTTGACGGAATAGATTTCGATCAGGAATATGGTAGTTTCTCAGAAGATGGATTTACATACTGGTGGGAAGATGGTGACGGAGAATCAGTACGCATTTCAGATGTAGAAATGGACGGTGGGGAATTTGAGGAAGGAGATGTTCTTAAACCTGAAGAACTTAAAGAACTTGCAGAAGAGGGATATAAGTTCCGTGATGCAAATGGTGTTGATATAAAAATATCAGACATACTTTAATCGGCTTTAATAAATGATTCTGATGAAAACACCTGAATATTTTTCAGGTGTTTTTTTTATGTTTACCCTTTACAAAGGTTTTATTTTCTGTTATTATAATATTAAATAAAACATTGCTTTAGGAGGCAATTTATGAATGCAAAGATTATCGCCAGAATTAACAAACTTATGGCTCTTACACAGAGTTCAAATGAAAACGAAAGTTCAGTAGCTGCTCAGATGGCTCTCGAACTTATGGAAGCCAACGGTATTTCAACAAGAGACCTTGATATTGCAAACCTTGAAGAAGATCTTGGTGTTATTGATTCTGAGGTTCTTAAAGAAAGTACATATGTACCAGCTTGGGAAAAGGCACTCTCTCATGCAATCGCACAGTATTTCGATTGCGTATCTTATATTCAGAACAGTTGGAACTGGAAAGGCAGAAAGATGTATGCCGTTGGATTTGTAGGACACGAATCAAACAGAATTACAGCAATCGCAATGTTCGAATGGCTCAAGAAATCAATCCTTAAAGAAGCTCGTGCAAAGTTTTCTGTGTACTCAAATCAGATGTCATTCTGTGTTGGTGCTGCTTACGGTATTGCAAATAAATATAATAACAAAGAACAGAAAGCCACAGAAGAAAACGGACTTGTTGTATATGACGAAGTTAAGAATTGGATTGATAATAATATGAAAATGGGTGAGGGTAAGGCTAGTCGTTCTTTGTCTATAAACTCTGCAGCATATCACGCAGGTAGAATTGCAGGTGGTAATTACTCTCTTAACCGTCAGTTCGGATTGAAATCTATCGGTTGCTAATGGAGGTGAAACTATGGGATACGAATCAAAATTAATCGTTGTTAAGAAATGGAATTGCGAGGAAGCAAGTTCTTTCGGTCAAACAATTGCCGAATTAAACCTTTCAGGTATGTTGCCTAGATTTTTTCCGATTGAAGAAACTTTTGAGAATGAGATTGAAAAGCCCGTCTTTATGGATTCAGAAGAAGTTACGGAAGATAAGTACGGTGACAAACTCCGATACACATCAGTTGAGAAACTTATTGATGTTCTCGAAGAATGTGAATCCAATGAACATTATCGCAGAACAGTAATGGCAATAAATCTTTTGAAATCATTCCTTTCAAAAGATTGGGATAGTGACGACGTAGTAGTTGTTCATTACGGTTATTAACTATATAAACTACCGGTTCTTATACCGGTTTTTATATATTTATAAATAACTAATAGTGAGGTTGATATGAAGGCAATTAAATCATCAGCAGAATCTGAGGAATTATTTCTTTATGCTGTAAATACATCTGAATTGTATCATGGTATTGTTCAGTCTATAATTCAAAATCTTAAAAAGAAAGTTCGTAAAGGTATGTATGACAAAGAACTTGCCATACAGGCTTGGCGATATGCCGCAGATGCAGCTGCCAAAATGTACGATAAAGAATTTGGTTCTGGTCGTGGAAGTCTTACGATGTTCTCAAAGGCTGATAGAACAGAATGTGCAAAGAAAATGCGTGACTACTACGAAGAAAATGTCATGGAAGGTGAGAACGTAAACAGTTCAAGATTATGGAGTTCACCTGCAAGAGGCAGCGGACAGAGAAATGTAAAACCAAGTAAATCTGATGTTGAACAGGGATTGAAAGATTATCTCAAAAGGAAAAAGGTTCACATTGACGATGACGCATTTGGTGAAACTGTAGATTATATTCTTACAATGTTCGATGAAGTTGAATATCCACCAGCTGACATTGAGGAAGCCGTTGCAGATTGGTATAACGATACTAAGCAGCATTTTCCTGATGAAATTAAGAAAGGTGCTATCGGTGCTGCATACACTCGTTGGATAAAGAGTAAGCGTATGATTATGTCTGCAGTTCAGAAAAGACTTGCACATGCGGCTTCTCTTAGAGCAGCTGTTAAATCAGACTTGGATAAGATTGTCAGATCTTCCCTTGAATCTACAGAACTTGCGTATGATGTAACAGAGTTCTGTTATAAAGGACTTACCGCTGACGGAAGTACATATAGAAGCGGCAAATATGGTTGGTTTATCTCAGAGGCAAATTATGAATATGACTACGGTTGGTTTACTGCTTCTCATACCGATTATTCAGTTCGCCTTTATATCCAGTTTATGAATACCGGATTTGTTTATATCGATGGAACATTCACAAACGGATCAACTTACGATAAGAAAACTATCACAAGCTGGCGTTATGAAACAGAGCCACACGAAACAACACTCGAGCGTATCAAAGATGTACTTGATAGTTTCTTTGATCAGGGTATCGATGCTCTCAGAGGTGAATAATGAATTACGAGGAATTGTGGACTAATATAGCCGCATTACTTCCCTCAGGTGTAGACCTGACTTACGATGACGCTAATGCCGTTGTAAAGTCAGGCGACACAGAGATTTCTGTTATCTGCAATGACGAAAAGACATTCGTAGTAAACGGAACAACACTTCACTTTGAGGATGAACTTTCTGATATTATCAATACAATTCTTGTTCCTTATATTCTTCAGGAACTGGACGGCAAGAAAAGGATTTAATATGAAAGTCGAACAGGTTCCTGAAACGAGAAGAACAGATATATCGAAACAATATCCGCCGCGTAAGATTGAAAAGTATAAGGCTGGCAAATCTCAGTTCGATAAGTATTTGGAACAGTATCAGAGTCAACCTGTAACATTAAAGAACGAAGAAAACAATGTTACAGATGTTCCAAAGAACATACCAGTTACAACCATAAACATAGATGATTTTACTCAGCCTGCTGTTGATTACGGTAGAGAGCGTCATAAGAAATTATTCCTAGAAAATCTATAAATTTCTCTGATTTACCCTTTACAGATGTTTTACTATGTGTTATTATTACATTAAATAAAACATTTGCTTTAGGAGGCAGATTATGAGAGTAGAAGAATTTAGCAGAATGGGTTCAAGAGAAGCCCCAAAGGTTGGTGACAAGTGTACAATGCACCTTTACAGCGATTCACACGCCTGTCAGGTTGTAAGAGTTTCAGCCAGCGGCAAGACAATGTGGGTTAGAAGAAATGTTGTAACAGCCGATAAGACAAAGGAACTCGGTATGGGTCATCAGGACTGGATTCTCCACGAGAATGAGTTTGAGGGTAAGGAAATGAAAATTACACTCAGAAGAAACGGTGATTGGCGTGAAGAATATTCTGGTACATATGTGGCACTCGGACAGTGGCACGAATACTACGACTGGTCATTCTAGGAAACAAAGGGTGAGTATAATGCTCACCCTATTTATATTTACGGAGGCATTTTATGAAAAAAGCACAGATTCTGGCAACAATTAAATCATTGGCTAAGTCACAGGGTTTCTATTGCCGTATATTAGAGGAAATAGAAGATGATCCTACTATTCTGGATAAACTTGAGGCAAAGAACTTCAAGGACGAATTAGATATGATATTATTCTTTGAGTGCTAATCGGGAGGAAACACTTATGGAAAAGACATACACAATCTACAAGTTCAATGATGAGGCTATGGAGTTTAT
>Ga0310786_10006121_pt1 | contig 16121 bp, 8 predicted proteins | sample AusTroGonzalo_MG_FD_203881 | JGI IMG/M metagenome (GOLD analysis project Ga0310786, IMG submission 203881) | Bovine rumen microbial communities from tropical cattle in Woodstock, Queensland, Australia - Gonzalo_03 (v2) (version 2) | ecosystem: Host-associated > Mammals > Digestive system >... | reverse complement strand
ACACAAAGACTGAACATGGCCGTCGATATCAAAGGCGTGGAAATCCGGCCTGACTTGGTGCTGAAAATCAACGAGATAATCAATGCCAACCATTTGAAAGGTTTGGAGTTTGTGGAGAGCAGCATTCAGGATTTCCACCCTGAAAAACTGGATGTTTTGATTGCCCTTCACGCTTGCAACACAGCCACTGACGACGCCATCGCTTCAGGCATTAAGGCGGGTGCGAAACTCATCGTTTGTGCCCCGTGTTGCCACAAGCAAATCCGGCAGGAGATGGAGCGTTCGGGCAAGGTGAATGCTATCATCCAATATGGTATTTTCCTCGAACGTCAGGCGGTGATGATTACCGACACCATCCGCGCTCTGATTTTGGAATATTTCGGCTACAAAACCCAAGTGATGGAGTTCATCGAAATGGAGCACACACCGAAAAATGTGTTGCTTGTTGGGCGGAAAACCTCGAAAGAAACCGACAAGGCGAGAATCCTACAGCAAATCAATGAGTTGAAGGCGCAATACGGCATCAAGAATCACTATCTTGAAACGGTTCTAGACTTAAAATCGTGAAAAAAGGTAAATTTTGCCGAAAAAGTGTCGCGCATTCAGAAATTATTCGTAATTTCGTGGACTTTTCAGAAACAACAGAAGTCAATTACCTAAAAAATAAAACATTATGCAAAACATCGATTGGGCAAACTTAACATTTGGTTATTATCCAACGAATTACAATGTCCGCTGCTACTTCCGCAACGGCGCATGGGGCGAACTTGAGGTCAGCTCCGAAACATCCATCAACATCCACATGGCCGCTACCTGCCTGCACTATGGTCAGGAGGCTTTCGAAGGCATGAAGGCTTTCCGTGGCAAGGACGGCAAGGTGCGCGTCTTCCGTTGGGACGAGAACTGCAAACGTTTGCAGCGTTCGGCTCAAGGCATCATGATGGCCGAATTTCCTGATGACAAGTTCAAGGAAGCCATCGAGAAGGTCATCCGCCTGAATGCCGATTTCATCCCGCCTTATGAAACGGGTGCTTCGCTCTATCTGCGTCCGCTGCTCATCGGCACGGGTGCCCGCGTGGGTGTGAAACCCGCTGACGAGTATCTGTTCCTCGTGTTCGCCACGCCGGTCGGTCCTTACTTCAAGGGCGGCTTTATGGCTAACCCTTACGTCATCACGCGCAAGTACGACCGTGCTGCCCCACTTGGCACCGGCACCTACAAGGTGGGTGGCAACTATGCTGCTTCGTTGCGTCCGCACGTTGAGGCCTGCCACGGCGGTCAATACGCCTGCGAGTTCTATCTCGACGCCAAGGAAAAGAAGTACATCGACGAGGCTGGCGCTGCCAACTTCTTCGGTATCAAGGACAATACCTACATCACGCCTCAGTCGTCGTCCATCCTGCCTTCCATCACCAACAAGAGTTTGATGGTGCTGGCCGAGAGCCTTGGCATGAAGGTGGAGCGTCGTCCCATCGCTGAAGAGGAACTGGCCACCTTTGAGGAGGCTGGCGCTTGCGGCACCGCTGCCGTCATCAGCCCCATCTCGCGCATCGACGACCCCGAAAACGGCAAGTCGTACACCTTTGGCGACGGCAAGCCTGGCCCGTGGAGCCTGAAACTTTACAACAAACTTCGTGGCATCCAATACGGCACCGAGCCCGATGAATACGGTTGGGTTACGGTCATCGAAGGCCTCTAAGCGGAAAATTTTTCGCTTTCGTCAAAAAAAATGCGTCGCAATACGGCGCATTTTTTTGATATTGTGTATTTTTGTCGCGGAAAATCAGATTAATCAACAAATAATACAAACAATGAAAAAACTTACTTTTGCCTTAATGGCTTTGCTGGCGTTCACCTTCTCGCTGAAGGCCCAGCAGTATGTGTCGACGGAGCCTTCCAACAGGAATGTCATCCTCGAAGAATTCACTGGTCGTGGCTGTGGCTATTGCACTGATGGTCACCGCATTGCCAATCAACTTATGGCCGCCAATCCGGATAGGCTTTGGGCTATCAACATCCATGCTGGCGGTTATGCCTACACTTCGTACCCGAACATGATTACCCAAGATGGCAACACCATCCACGGCGGTTTCCAAATCAGCGGCTATCCCACGGGCGTGGTTAATCGCACCACGGCGGCTGGACAGGATAGAGGCCAATGGGGCAACATTGCCAACCAGCAGATGAACCAACTCTCGGAATGCAACATCGGCGGTATGGTGATTGTCAACCCTGAAACCCGTATGGCCACCATCACCGTTGAGGTGTACTACACGGGCAACAGCGGCTACAACGAGAACTACCTGACTGTGGCCATGTTGCAAGACAGCATCCTCGGCTCGCAGGCCGACTATGGCAACTACAATCCCACGCAATGGCTGAACGGCCAGTATGTGCACATGCACATCCTCCGCGATGTCGTTAGCGAGAGCGCATGGGGCGATGCCATTTCTCCCACCACGGCTGGCACCTTGATTACCCGTACTTACAACTATGAGATTCCCGTCAGTATCGGCAGCCCCAATGGTGTGGATGTCGATTTGAACAACATCTTCTTCTTGGCTTGGGTGGCTGAGCGTCAACAAGGCAACGCCTATCGCCCCATCCTGACGGGTTGCGAACTCGATATGGTTCAAGGTGTGGATGAGCCTATCTATCCCTCCATCAAAGGCGTAACCCAAGTGGGTGCCGCTACCTGCTCTCATGCCAAGGACATTGAGGTGAACATCCAGAACATCGGAACGGAAACTTTGACTTCCATGACCCTCGTGGTTGAAGTGGAAGGCGAGAGCCAGACCATCAACTGGCAAGGCGAGTTACCTCAATATGGCGTGGAGAAGATTCCGGCTAAGGTTGAGGTTCCTTTCGGCACTTACCCTGTGCATATCACCCTCACCGAGGCCAACGGCCAGCCTTTGGAAAAGAATGCCACTGGCACAGTCGAGTGCATCGAATGGCAAGACTTTGAGATTGAAGGCGATGAGGAAGAATTGAGGCTTGAGGTGATGCAAGACAAGTTCGGCAACCACATCACTTGGCAGTTCACTGCTTCCGATGGCTCGGTGCTGGGTTCTGGCGGTCCTTACACCATGCTGGCTGCTGGTACTGGAACGCAACTGCATATCGAACATGTGACTGTTCCCGCCAACGAATGCGTGAAGTTCACCATTTTTGACGAGATGGGCAACGGCATCTGCTGCTCTTACGGCCATGGTTATTACATCGTCAAGGACAGCCAAGGCAACGTGATTTTCGGTGATGAAAACAATGGCGAATTTGGCGAGTCTGCTTCCCATTTGATTTCCGTCAAAGGTGCGGTGCAAGCCACTGTGGGCCAGACCCAAGTCAGCGGTGTCGACTACACGCACGCCGATTTCATGGCTCCGTTGGAGTATTCGGTCTATCCCGATGAGGTGGGCTTCATTTACAGGAAGGTCACCAGCCCCGATGCCGTCACTTTGGTCGGACATTTCAATGAGTTTGGCAACATTCTCGGCTTCACCGACGACCTCGAGCATTCTACCATTTACATGGTGAAGGCATACGCCATTCTCAGCGGCCAGACCTTCTATGGTGCCGAAACCACCTTCCAGACTTGGATGGAGGGCGTCGAGGAACTCGAACAGACCCTGAAACTCTATCCCAACCCAACCTCGAATGTGTTGAACGTCGAAGGCGAGGGCATGACCAGCATTGAGGTCTACAACACTGTAGGTCAGCGTGTCATGATGCAGGAAGTCAATGGCGACAAGGTTCAAATCAGTACCGAAAGCCTGAACAGCGGAATCTATTTCATCCGCATCCATGCCAACGACGGTTCCATGTTGAACCGCACTTTCTCGGTGGCCCGTTAATCGGCCAACCGACTGAAATTGAAAAAGCCATCTCGATTGAGGTGGCTTTTTTCATGTGTCATTGCGAGCGAAGCGAAGCAATCAAATCAAATAAGACCTTTCTCCTTCAGCAACTCACTCATCTGCATCTGCAATTTCTTGGCTTCCTCACCTGCACGAACAGCAAAGTCGCTACCATTGGAAGCATAGATAATCCCTCTTGATGAATTGACGAGCAATCCGCATTCGTCGTTCAATCCATTGTGGGCAACGGCCTGCAAATCACCGCCTTGGGCACCCACCCCTGGGACGAGGAAGAAATAGTCGGGCAACATTTTACGAATTTCACCTAATTCTTCAGGATGTGTCGCCCCGACCACGAACATCATCTGCTCAGAAGTAGCCCAAGTGGTGGCGGTTTGCAGCACTTGTTGGTGCAACATCCGCTCACCGACATTCAGGTATTGGAAATCCTGAGAGCCTTTGTTGGAGGTCAAGGCCAGAAGGACAACCCATTTGTCCTCGAAGTTGAGGAAAGGCTCGACGGAGTCCTTGCCCATGTAGGGTGCCACGGTCAGGGCATCAGTTTTCAAAGTGTTGAAGAAAGCCTTGGCGTAGTTGGTCGAGGTGTTCCCGATGTCGCCGCGTTTGGCATCAGCGATGATGAAGATGTCGGGGTGGTTGTTGTGCAGATATTGGATGGTGCGTTCCAAACTTTGCCAGCCTTTGGCACCATACACTTCGTAGAAAGCCGTGTTGGGCTTGTAGGCCACAGCGTAAGGTGCTGTGTGGTTGATAATCTGCTTGTTAAACTCAAAAACAGGGTCATCCATAGCCAACAGTTCCTGCGGAATCTTGTTGATGTCGGTATCAAGGCCAACACAAAGGAACGACTGCTTTTTCTTGATTTGCTCAAATAATTGATGTTTATTCATGGTGTTGTTTTTTTATCACAAAACCAGCAAAACCCTCAAAACCTCTTTTCAAAGTTGTGGGAAGCACGCCAACCGGCTGCTTCCCAGCGGCGACACGGTTGTGGAGCCGCTTCAGCATAGTTTTGTAAGTTTTGTAGGTTTTGTTTCATTAAGATTCGATGTTTTCTTTCAGTCTTTCAGCGTTTTCCGCCATTTGCAAACGGTTGATAATCTCATCCAAGTCACCATCCATGACGGCGGCAAGGTTGTATACGGTTAAACCCTCAACGCGGTGGTCAGTGACGCGGCCTTGGGGGTAGTTGTAAGTGCGAATCTTCGCCGAGCGGTCGCCGGTGGAGACCATGGTCTTGCGTTTGGCGGAAATGTCGCTGATGTATTTCTGGTACTCCATGTCGTAGATGCGCGTGCGCAGGCGCGACAGGGCGCGTTCCCTGTTCTTGGGTTGGTCGCGGGTTTCGGTGCACTCGATGAGGATTTCCTGCATCTCGCCCGTGTTGGGGTTCTTCCACATATAACGCAGGCGCACACCTGATTCCACCTTGTTCACATTTTGACCACCTGCACCTGAGGAGCGGAAAGTGTCCCACTTGATTTCGCCCTCGTTGATTTCCACATCAAATTCCTCAGCCTCAGGCAAAACCGCCACCGAAGCGGCAGAGGTATGGATGCGGCCTTGGGTCTCGGTCTTAGGCACACGCTGCACACGGTGTACTCCTGATTCAAATTTCAAAATGCCATAGCAGCCGCTGCCCGTCACGGTGAAGTCGATTTCCTTGTATCCGCCACTGGCACCTTCGCTCACTGAGGTTACTTCCACTTTCCAGCCTCGGTTTTCGCAGAACTTGGAATACATGCGGAACAGATCTCCAGCGAAAAGGCAGGCCTCGTCGCCGCCCGTGCCCGCACGGATTTCCATGATGGCGTTTTTGCTGTCTTGCGGGTCTTTGGGAATCATCATCACGCGGATGTCCTGCTCCAACTGCTCAATGCGCGTTTGGGCGGTTTCCATTTCTTCGACGGCCATCTTGCGCATTTCCTCGTCCTTCTCCGTGGCAAGGATTTCGCGGGCTTCCTCCATGTTGGCTTTCAGGGTTTTGTATTCCTTGAAGGCCATGACGATAGGCTCCAAGTCCTTATAGTCCTTGTTGAGTTTCACGAACTTCTTCATGTCGGCGGCCACAGCAGGGTCGGCCAGTTGTTCGCCGATTTCTTCCCAACGGTGCTTTATTGTTTCGAGTTTTTCAGTGATGTCCATGGAACTTCGTGGTGATAGATTTAATTGTTAATGAACTAATTATTTTTAAAACACAGGTGTAGTCGTTTCGCTTTGATTGTTTTGTAATTCAATAATTTGATTGTTCTTTTTCAACTTTCTGTATTCAGATAATCTCATGTAAACTGGAATCGTTTTTTGAATTTTATCCTTTGTTTCATAGGTATAAACTCCAATACGAAAAAAGTTTCCCTTGATTCTTTTTCCGTCATAATATGTTTCTTCAAAAGACTCTAATTTGACAATATGAAGTTTATTGTCAACTGCTAAAACTTCATTTTTATTTAATGTTTGTATTATCTCTACATCTAAAGGCCTCCGCTCACGACTTGTAAAATCTTTTAATGCTGAACATGAAGAAACAAGTAATAGCGTTAATGCAAATAGTAGTGTTTTTTTCATGGTTTATGTGTTTATATTGATGTATAATTAATATTCAAATGTACCATATTTGCTCTTGATAGTCAGCCGTTTTTGCTTCGAAGTCTCCACATATCCAATAATTTGACTATCAATATTGAACGCCTTTGCAATAGCAATCATCTCATTGGCAGCCTTTTCGTTGGTGTAAATCTCTAAACGGTGGCCCATGTTGAAGACCTTGTACATCTCGTGCCAGTCGGTGCCTGAGGCGGCCTGAATCATTCGGAACAAAGGCGGCAGTTCGAGCATGTTATCTTTCACAATGTGCAGTTTATCAACGAAATGCAGTACCTTGGTCTGGGCACCGCCGCTGCAATGGATGATGCCGTGGATTTGCTTGCGGAAGTCCTTCAAAATCGGAATCATCAGCGGGGCGTAGGTGCGGGTGGGAGAGAGGATGAGTTTGCCCACGTCCACGCCTGGGACTTCGGTCGGGTCGGTGAGTTTGTGCGGGCCGGAATAGACCAAACTTTCAGGAATGCTGTGGTCGTAACTCTCATCGTATTTCTCGGCCAGATAATGGTTCAGCATGTCGTGGCGCGCTGAGGTGAGGCCGTTGCTGCCCATGCCGCCGTTGTAACTGTCCTCGTAGGTGGCTTGTCCGTATGAGGCAAAGGCCACAATGACATCATTCGGCTGGATGTTGTTTTCAATCACCTCGTCGCGTCTGATTCTTGTCGTTACGGTGCTGTCAACGATAACGGTGCGAACAAGGTCGCCCACATCGGCGGTCTCGCCGCCAGTGAGGTAGATGCCGATGCCGAGTTTGCGCAGTTTCTCCAAAAAATGCTCCGTCCCGTTAATCAAGGCGGAAATGACCTCGCCCGGAATCAGGCTCTTGTTGCGCCCGATGGTGGAGGAGAGGAGCATGTTGTCGGTCGCGCCTACGCAAATGAGGTCGTCGGTGTTCATCACCACGGCGTCTTGCGCCACGCCTTCCCACACGCTCATGTCGCCGGTTTCTATCCAATAAAGGTAGGCGAGTGAGGATTTCGTTCCAGCACCGTCAGCGTGCATGATGTTGCAATATTCATGGTCGCCGCCGAGGATGTCGGGGATGATTTTGCAGAAAGCGTTGGGATAGAGCCCTTTATCGAGGTTCTTGATGGCGTTGTGGATGTCTTCCTTTTCGGCGGAAACGCCGCGCAGACTATAGCGTTGGTCCATTATTGTATTGTTTGAAACGGGGCTTTCGACAGGCTCAGGCACCCGTGGCCGTTGAGCCTGTCGAAACGCCACTTTTATTTAAACTTTAACTTCTTTTCCTTGGTGTCAAACTCGAAGTTGCCCATCTGTTTCAGGTTCTTTTGCCCGATGACCCATTGCTCGACCATGCGCTTGACTACCTTGCACTCCACATTGTAGAGCGAACGGCCTGCAATTCTCACTTCTTTGATGACAAAGACAGCGTCGTTGGCGATGCCACCGGTAGTGAGAATCTTATCCACATCGCCCTTGAAGTCGTCGGCGGTGATGCGTCCGTTCTTGAGCAGTTCCAAGGCGCGGCTCTCTGTGACGCAGAAGTCGGCGTTTTGACTGTAGGTGAAAGGCTCGTTGTAGCCATCCACGTTGGCAAAGAAGGTGAAGTAGCCAGCCTTTGTGATCGTAAACATCTCACTTTGTTCCTCTTGCGGGTTGATGGCAATGTTGACGGTGCCGCCTTCAGCGATGTTGGTGCGCGGCACATAGTCCTTGCTCAAGATGCGGAACTCGGTGCGGCGGTTCATCTGGTGGGCGGCTTCCTTGACCTCCGTGTTGGGCAACGAATTGATGAAATCCTCAGTCAGTCGCGTGCCTGCCTTGAAGGTGTAGCCCTTCACGGTGACATCGTTTTGGAGGGTGCGCGGCACTCTTTCACCATAGCCCTTTGCGGTAAGGCGTAATGGGTCTATACCTCTGATAATCAAGTAATCGACCACGCTTTGGGCGCGTTTTTGCGACAGGATGTCGTTACGCTCGTCAGTGTCGCGCAAGTCGGTGTGGGAGGCCAATTCAATCGTGATGGTCGGGTTGACTTGCAAGGTTTCAATCAGGCCTTGCAACGAGTCCTCAAACTGTGGCTTGAGGTCCCATTTGCCCAAATCATAAAGGATGTCGGGCAGCATGATAGGCTCTTGCGGGATGGGTTCGATGTCGTATTCCTTCTCGAAGTCCTTGCTGAACTCCAAGCCGATGGTCGTTTCTTGCGCGGTGAGGGTGAAGTAATTCTCCTTGTCAACAGTGATGTCGTAAGTCGTGTTCTTGTTGATTTGGCTATCGCTGAAGTTGAAATAGCCCTTGTCATTGGTGCGGGTCATCATGTTCGAGCCGTCGCTACCTATGAGGCGCACGGCAGCGTTGCTCACAAATTGCTTGGTTTTGGCATCCTTGACCGTGCCCGAGAAGGTGAACAGGATGGGCGGCTTCTCAAAGTAATAGATGTTGTCGACACCACGGTTGTTGCCACGATTGGAGGAGATGAAGCCGCGTTCCTCGGAGGGGTGGAAGACAATGCCGAAGTCGTCGCCCGTCGAGTTGATGGGGTATTTCAGGTTGCGCGGCTCGCCCCATTCGCCGGCAGTGTCCATCGAACTGACGAATATGTCGAGTCCGCCCATGCCGCCGTGACCGTCGGAGGCGAAGTAGAGTACCGTGTCGTATCTTAGGAACGGAAACACCTCATTCCCAGGCGTATTGATGCGTTCGCCGAGATTGAAGGGGTGTTTGAAAGGCTCATTGGCGTTGTCGCGCATGGCCACCCAAATGTCGTTGCCGCCAAAACCGCCCTTGCGCTCAGCGGCAAAGTAAATGACCAGTTCGTCATTGGTGAGGGTGGGATGGCCCACAATGTCAAGGGTATCGACTCCCGCAATCTCCACGGGATGGGCCTCGGAGAAACTGCCGCCGCTCTTGCCGGCCACCATGATTTGGCAACCGTTCTTGCGGTGGGCACCATTCTGGCAACGGGTGAAGTACATCTTGGTGCATCTCTCGTTCATGAAGGGCGTGCCTTCGCTGGCTGCGGTGTTCACGTTTTCGCTCTCGTCGGCGAGGACTGGCGTGCTCCAGTCGCCTTTGCGGTCTTGCTTCGAGGTGAAGAAGTCGGCGAATTCCTGTCCGGTGATGCCGTCCTTTTCCTTGCCGGTGGAGGCATCGCGGTTGGAGGTGAAGATGATTTCGTTGTAGTTGTTGTTGAGCCACGTGGCGCAATAGTCGGAGTCCCTCGAGGAGTTCACCTTTTTCAATTCGGTGAGTTCATATTTCGACGGATTCTCCATCCATTCCTCGATTTGCCTTGTGGTTGCCGCGCCCAAGGCACCTCGCGGGTCTTCGGGCACTTTCTCGGCGTAAATCTCATACATCTCTATGGCTTCCTTGAACTTCTGGTTGGTCTTGTAGGTCTCGGCCAGATAGAGATACACCTCGGGATGGGTGTTGGGATATTCGGTTTTCAGCAGGCGCTTGTAGAAAGGCTCGGCGCGCTTGGTGAGGCCGATAAGTCGGTAGCATTCACCCATTTGGAAATTGATGCGGTTGCGTTCGTCCTTGTTGCGGCGCACCTTGCGGTAGGCTTTCTTGTAGCGGTCGGCGGCCTCGGTGTATTGCTTGCGCCCGAAAGCGAGGTCGGCGTTCTTGGCTGGATTTCTTCTTTGTGCGTAAAGGTCGCTGCTCATGAAAATGAACAGGGCCGACATGATAATCAGGATGTATCTTTTCATAGACATAAATTCTCTTTTTGCAAACGCGGAAATGGCGTTTTTATTATCGGGCAAAAGTACAACATTTCAATCATACAATCACTCAGTTTTCACCACTTTTCTGGTCACGAGATGCTGGCCGATGACGGTTTGCAGGATGTAGGTCCCACAAGGCAGCCCGCTCATGTCAATTTGGATGTTGTCCTTGCCTTCAGTGTTGATGGTTCTGACCAGCACTCCGAGCGGATTGAACAGCCTTATCTCTTTTGCATCCATACAGTTGATATTCAGGACTTCTCTGACAGGATTCGGATAGATGCTGAAAGCGGTTTCGTCCGATTCGTCCACGCCCGTCCCGATGGCGACATGGATGTTGAGCAAATAGGTTCCCGTCTTTCCCTCGAAATAGGGCATGACGCATAGATACAAGATGCCGCCGCCCATCGTAATGTTCGACTGCATCACATCGTCATAGAAATCTGACCAGTTGGAGCCGTCGGTCGAATAGGCGAATTTGGCGTCCACGGTGTAATAGGTGCCTTCGTCGCTGTTGTATGAGTCGTTGAGGCGGGGCGTGATGGTATAGGTCTGGCCCGGATTGAGTTGGATTTTGTAATAGTCGATGTCGGTGCCGTTGTGGAGGTTGGAGCCGGTGGTGCTGATATTGGCCGAATTGCCGTAGAAGTTGCAAAGCAAGGCATAGGCACTGCCGGCGGTGTTGTTGGTTTCGTAAGGGTCGGGGCTGACGGGTGCTGCCACCACCTCAACGCGCACGGGGTTTTGGTAGCGCGAGGCTCCGGCATAATACCAATCGCTCTCTCCCGATTTTTGGTAGCCCAATTCCATGTAATAGGAACCGGGTTCAACGGTGATTTCGCCTGTAAAATCAAGACCCTCAATAAAGTGGTAATTGGCTTGCAGGCCATCCGTACAATCAAGGACGTCGATGTTCTGCGCCCATGTGCCGTCTTGGTTCGCTAGGTTGACGCGGAATTTTCCGTAGAAAGTCGAACTTCCTGAATTCCAAATGTCTACATTGATCGTGGAACTCATACCATAATACAGGTAGTCGCCCGTCAGGATGTTGAAATCGGAGAAGGTTTCGATGTCGGTGGAGTAGACGATGTTGAAAAACACGTCGTGATAGTTGTTGCCCTCGATGAAATTCCAAAGTTGGAGGTCGAAACTGTAAAGCATGGCAATGCCGTAAGAACCGGGGGTATAGGGCGGTCCGCCCTCGGTTTGCAAGGTGCCGTAGGAGTAATAGTTGTGATGCAGGGGATTGGAGGTCTTGTCCCAATAGCCCATCACATTGAGGAAATGGAACTCGCCATTGTCGTCCCTCCTGAACACGCCCGCGCCGATGTAACCGCTGAAATCGCCTTCGCCCGAATTGAGGACTTCGGCATACACCGAGAAATCGTCATGAAACCAATATTGATTGTAATCCATTGACAAGTTGCAGTGATAAACCAACTCGAAGGCACCGCTACTGCCGCCGCCGCCGCTGTATTTGGGCTCGATGCCGACCAAGGCCTGCTGGTTCTGTGTGTAATTTTGCGAAGCGGGATTGAGGCTGTTGATGTAGTAATAGTCGTCGTATGAGCCGCCCCAGCCCCAGTTGAAGTGGATGTAATTGTTGTTGTCGTAGCCGTCGCAAACGAAGGCATGACCTCCCGAACCAAAACCGCCATAAATCATGGGTCTGGAGTTGTCGAGTTCGGTTTTCAATATGTTAATCCATTGGGAATCAGAGTAGTCTGACTTCAGTTCGGCATGTAGTGAGTTCTTGTAGTCAAAATAGTACTTCAGGGCGTTCTCGGCGCAGGGGCGACCGCTGCCGTTGTCGATGATGTAGGCCGCGCTGCCGTAGTCGGGGCTTCCGCTGATGCCGTAGTTCATATTGACGCTCACGCCGCAATGGTACATCAGCGTGGCTACGGCATCGTTGCTGCTGTTGACGCTGGTGGGCATCGAGTTCCATGGGTAGTTGACTGCGCTGAAATCCACATAGAGGGTGCCGTATTCGGGATGTGATTCAGGCACATAGGAATGGGAGCCGAAGCCGTGTTCGGGATAGTTCCAGTATTTCATAATCTGAGCCATGGCGGTCGCCACGCAGCCCGTCAGCGTCCTTGAGTTGTAGTTGTAGTCGTAGGGACATTTGTCATTGTAGTAGGGGCTTTGGCTCCATCTCGTCGCGACCAAGGGTGGCACTGCCGTTTCCGATTTGATGGGCAAGGTCTTTCCCTGCCGCAGGCATTCCCAGTCGGCGCGGATTTCCTCGGTGGCGGCGGCACGCATGGCCACGGTCTGGCGGATTTGTTCGGCATAGCCGTCGAGCCAGGCCTTCAGGTTGGGCGGAAGGGTTTCGGTGCCGAAGTTGTTCTCGTAGGAGTAACCCAAAACGGGAATCACGCTCTCGTCGGCGGCAATGATGACATAGCCTTTGCCCGCCATATTGTTGAAAATGAAGAACTCAGAATAGCCGTGCTGCGGGGCAACGTTGACGAATTGCGCCTCGCCGGTCTGGTTCTTGTATACTTGGCCGTTCCTGACACCCATGATGTTGTTCTGTTTCCAGAAGTTCTCGGCCAATTTTTTCGCTGCCGTTTCATCAATCGGGCCGCTCATCATGGAGAGGCTTGTGGCCAATAATAATACGAGGGTAAGGATGCGCTTCATAATATTGTAATTTAATGATTTTTAGTGATTTATTACGGTGATTCGAGGTTTTTCCTGTCTTAGTATGTCGCAAAGATATTCAAAATTCGGGAAAAACAAAAAAAATCCCGCCGTCACCAGCGGGATTACAGTTAATATAAAAATCCGAATGCCCAAAGAGGAATTCGCCGTGCTGTGGCGCTGTCGATGTCATCAACGGCAAGGAAGGCATTCGTTTCGCCTTGCACTTGTTTGAAACTCTTGTCGGGGCCGCCCACTTCCACGATAAGGTCACGGTCGATGCGGAAATCACCTGTCTTGATGCCTCCGTATTCAACTTGATGCTCCGCCGAGTGGAGTTGGTTGCAGAAAAAGGTTTCGCGTACTGTCCCGATTTCAGGTGGCGTGTCGGAGAGGGTGTAGAGTAGGTTGCTGTTGTCAAGCAGTATCTTGTCAGGCTTTTGCAGGTCGCTGATGGTGTTGAGTTGGGTAAAAAGTCGGCGAATGAGTGCAGCTTCTTCTAAATGTTTTAGGTATTTCAATGTGGTCGGCCTTTGTATGCCGATGGTGCGCGATAATTTGGAAATGTCTACTTCGTAAGGAACAATGTGAGAAAGAATTTGTAATAACGCTTTGATGTTTCGACAGTTACCGACCTCAAGGCCACGAAATTTCGTCAATTCGGTGTCGATGATGTAGTTGATTACGGACTCGATTCGACTTTGGTAGATGCGCTTGCTCTCGAAATAGAATGGATAATAGCCCGCTTTCAGATAGTCGCCGAAATGTTCCAAAGGATGGCACAGTTTCTTGACTTCCGTGCAGAATCTGTTTGGTGACGAGAGCAAACCATCAAGTGTAATGCATTCGATATGGATTCCTGCCTCCATGCAAAGGTATTCGCGGAATGAGAGTCCGGGCATCAGGTATTCTGTCAGGCGGCGTGAGAGGTCTGTTTGTCCGTCATTGATTTGCAGCAACGACGACCCGCTGATTACAATGTGCAAGTCGCGATGCAAATCATAGATTTCCTTGATTTCCCTGCTCCAGTTTTCATATTTATGGATTTCGTCGATGAACAGGTAACGACCGCCCAATTTGCAGAATCGATCGGCCGTGTCAACCAAAGTATGAGTGGTGAAATAGTTGGTGTCAGCCGAGCAATACAACACATGCCTGTCGTCTGGAGCGAAGTTGAGTTTGATGTATTGCTGCATCAGGGTTGATTTGCCTACACCTTTGGATCCTTTAATGGCAATCAGGCGGATGGTCCAGTCAATCTTGTTGATGTAGCCTCTCACGAAGTCAGTCGAAACCGTGGAGATATACTCGTCATGTCTTTCAAATAGTTTATCCATAATGTATTACATGTTTGTCTTGTTTCACGTTGCAAAGATAGTTGTTTTTTCAAAATACAGATCAAGATCAAAAATATATTTTATAAAATACAAATTGACATCAAATATGTATTTTGCAAAATACACTTTTTGGGTGGCAACAAAAAAATCCCGCTGTCACCAGCGGGATTTTCTGCAAGCAGTTTAGAAGGTTAATATGATGTTAAATCATTTCCTCTTGGGACTGTCTTCAATTTCTTGGTCTTTCTTGTTGCCCTTCATCAAGACGTAGGCGAACGGCGAAGACAAGAACACTGACGAGAACGTACCGGCCAACACACCGACCAACAGGGCGAAGATGAAGCCACGGATGGTGTCGCCGCCAAAGATGAAGATGGCGAGCAACACGACCAAGGTCGAACCCGAGGTGTTGAACGAACGGGTCAAGGTGCTGTTCACAGCGTTGACCATGTTCTCCTTCCACGAGGACTTCGGGTGCAGGTTGACATTCTCACGGATACGGTCGAAGATAACCACCGTAGCGTTGATGGAGTAACCGATGACGGTCAGCACGGCAGCGATGAAACTCTGGTCGACTTCCATGGTGAAGGGCAGCACATTGTAGAACAAGGAATACATACCCAACACGATGATGGTATCTTGCGTCAGGGCCATGATGGAAGCCACACCATATTGCCACTTCTTGAATCGGAGGGCGATGTAGCAGAACATCAGCGCCAAGGCCACGATGATGGCCCAGATGGACTTACGGGTCACGTCGCTGGCGATGGTGGCACCCACTTTCTGCGTGCTGAGGATGCCCACAGTCTCGTCTTCGGATGAGAACTGGTTCATCGTCAGGTTGTTGCCGTAAAGGCCCTTCAGGTTGTCGTAAAGGATGACTTGGATGACAGAGTCAACAGCGGGGCTGTCGTTGTTGATCAAGAACTTGGTCGTGATTTTCACTTGGCCGTTGGTGCCGTAGGTCTTCACTTCAGGCGTCGACCAGTCTTCCACTTCTTGGTCTTCTCTCATTTCGAGGGCGCTGTGGATGTTGTCTTTGTTGATGCTGATGTCGGCCAAGGCTTCGCGGACGGTTTCAACCTTCATGCTCGGGTCGTCGAATTGGACAACATAGTTGCGGCCACCCTTGAAGTCGATGCCGAGGTTCAGGCCACGGATGGCGAGCGAACCCAAACTGACCACCAAGAAGCAGATGCAGATGATGAAGGAGGTCTTGCGGATGCCGATGAAATCGTAGTGCTTGTCCTGCAAGAAGTCGCGGGTCAAGTTGGTCGAGAAGGTGATTTCCTTTTCCTTGTCGAGCATACGTTCGAAAATCAAACGCGAAATGAAGATGGAGGTCGCCAAGGAGGTGAGGATACCGATGCAGAGGGTGACAGCGAAACTGTGGACAGGACCCGTACCCAAAATGATGAGGATGATACCGGTAATCAAGGTGGTGACGTTACCGTCAATGATGGCGGAGTAAGCGTTCTTGTAACCGTCTTGGATGGCGAGTTTGATGCCCTTGCCAGCCTTGATTTCTTCCTTGATACGCTCGAAGATAATCACGTTCGAGTCAACAGCCATACCCAAGGTCAACACGATACCAGCGATACCGGGCAAGGTCAGCACTGAGCCGAGGCAAGCCAGCACACCGAACAGGAAGAACACGTTGACCAACAGGGCAATATCGGCAACAAAACCGGCCTTCTTGTAGAAGAACACCATGTAAGCCAGCACGAGGATGAAGGCGAACACCATCGACCACATACCTTTTTGCACGGCTTCCTTACCGAGCGAAGGACCAACGACCTGCTCTTCCAAGATTCTGGCGGGAGCGGGCAACTTACCGGCCTTCAGGATGTTGGCCAAGTCTTGTGCCTCTTCGATGGTCATGCCGCCGCCGCTGATGGACGAACGACCGTTCGGAATCTCACCATTGACCACGGGGAAGGAATACACATAATCGTCGA
>Ga0310786_10006120_pt1 | contig 16122 bp, 15 predicted proteins | sample AusTroGonzalo_MG_FD_203881 | JGI IMG/M metagenome (GOLD analysis project Ga0310786, IMG submission 203881) | Bovine rumen microbial communities from tropical cattle in Woodstock, Queensland, Australia - Gonzalo_03 (v2) (version 2) | ecosystem: Host-associated > Mammals > Digestive system >... | reverse complement strand
GCAAGTTCTGGAGCATGCGGTCTATCGCATAGCTATCCTCGCCGACATCCTCGATGAAAAGGATCGCATCCTTCATGTCCAGATTCATCGGCGTTCCCTGCAAACTGTAGATCAGCGACAGGTTACCGCCCACCAGCCTTCCAGTCGCCTCACCTTCGCGGCAATAGAAATTGGTGGTTATAGAAAGCCCGGGAGCCTCCCCGAACAATGCGTCATGGAGGAAGGCCACGGAGGTCGTATCCCCTTGCAGGCGCGTAGCCATCGGGCCGTGAATAGTTTCGATGCCGATATTGTTGAGAGCTATGTGAAGGGCAGTCACGTCGCTGTAGCCGATAATCCATTTCGGATTCTCGAAGAGCGAAGAATAGTCCAGATATGGAATAATCTGAGCAGCACCGTAGCCTCCGCGGGTCGAAATCATTGCCTTGATGTCCGGGTCGTCAATCATTGCCTGGGTAGCACTGATGCGCTCCTGGACAGTACCGTCATAGCGGCCGTTCTTCTTGAATAGATTGTCGGCGAATTTGACTCTCAGACCCCAGTTCTGGAACACTGACACTCCATATAGGAGATCCGTGCTGTCGATGTAATTGGAGATGCCGTAGATGCCTATGCAGTCGCCCGGCTTGAGCGGTGCGGGGCGGATGTCGGGCCGCTCCGGGACCACCGGTTCCTCAATCACTACCGAGTCGCACTGGCAAACCATCGTAGAATCGGGCTGTTCAATAACAGTCACGACAGTGTCCACTTCGTCAATCGGGATTATATCCACCTGAGGCTTGTAGGGCCTCATGGCGCTGGCGAAAAAGCAGCTGCAGACAAGAAACACAAGGGTCAGAAGGATTATTCTTTTTTGCATCATAGCATCCTGATAATGTCGTTGAAACTGTCGGCAAGGAAATCGGCCCCTGCCGCCTCAAGGTCTTCGGCAGTGCCGTTGCCGTAAGTCACTGCAATCGTCCTGCAGCCAGCCGCCCTGCCCATCAATATGTCGAAAGGAGCATCCCCCACCATCACAGCTTCGCAAGCCGGAACACCCATCGCAGCGAGGATTATGTTAACCGGCTGGGGGTCGGGCTTGGCCTTCGTCACATCGTCTGCCCCGACTGTCATGTCAATCAGCTCCGCAAGGCCCAGCTCTGCCACATAGCGGTCAAGAGTGTGGCGGTGGCGGCTGCTTGCGATGGCCAGCTTAATGCCGGCAGCTTTCATCTGCCGCAAAGTATCGAGCACTCCGGGATACAGCGTCACCACACCTTTCTTGTCCAGCTCGTCGAACATCTTGCGGTACGCCGCGGCATACCTGGCCTCTCCCTCCTCATCCATCGGAATCAGGGCGCTGAAGCACTTCTCGAGAGGCAGGCCGATCACACTGCGGTACTGCGCCTCGGTCATCTGAGGCTGTCCCATGGCCTTGAAGGTCGCGGCCATAGTGGTCAGAATGATGCCCGTGGTATCCCCGAGGGTTCCGTCGAAATCGAAGATAACGAGGGATGTTTTCATCTAAATGATCTTGTAATAATCGGCTTTGCGGGGACGGGGAGCCGGAGCAGCATGCTCGATGTAGCCAAGCGACACGCTGCCGACACCTTCATAGCCCTCGGGAATGCCAAGACACGGAGCAAGCTTCCTGCCCTCTTCCAACTCGAACATCTCCTTGCAGCGGTTGATCCAGCAGGCGCCAAGGCCGATGCTGTGGGCTGCCAGAAGAATGTTGCCGATGACGAGGGAGCCGTCCTTCACGCAATTGGCATTGTCGGCCTTCGAGAAGACAAGGATGATGGTCGGAGCGCCGTAATACGGGTCGAAATCCGTCCTGCCCCAAACCTCAGCGTTCAGCCTCCTCAGCACTGCGCAGATTTCAGGGTCCTGCACAGCGATGATTATGGGATCTTGGGTACCCTTGCCGGTCGGAGCCCAAGTGCCGGCCTCCAGCACGGCCTTCAACTCTTCTTCCTTTATCTGGTCAGGCAGATAGCGGCGTATACTTCTACGCTCGCGTATCGCCTTCAAAACTTCGTTGTCCATAAAAGCTACAATAAATGGTTTTCTGCAAAATAACGCCAGAGCGGTGCGGTCATCAAAGCCTGCTTGCAATGGCCGCCCACCAGCAACTCCCTCACCTCATCGACAGTCATCAGAATCGGCTCGATGGCTTCAGTGGGGTCGAGATGCTGGTCGCCGACCTTCTCTACCCCGGTGGCAAGGAAGCAGTGGCTGAGGTTGTTCTGGGAAGACGGATTGGCACAGAGAGTCATAATCTCCCTCCATTCCCCGCCTGCATAGCCGGTCTCCTCCAGCAGCTCTCTCTTAGCCGCGGCGAGAGGTTCCTCCCCCGCCTCTATAACACCGGCGCAGAGCTCATATTCGGTGATGCCAAGGCCGTGACGATACTGCTTTTCCATAAGGAAATGGCCGTCAGCTGTCCGGGCGATAACATTCACCCAGTCGGGGTATTCAAGGACATAATAGGCAGGATTGCGGCGGCCGTCGGGCAACTCCACGCAGTCACGACGCACAGTCATCCATGGTTCTTCCTTCAGCAGATACTCGCTCGAAAGAACCTTGTACTTGCCGTCCTCAGAAATGTTGAAATCTATCATCTGACTATTCAGCCGGGCTGAACTGGTCTTTACCTACTCCGCAGAGAGGGCATACCCAATCTTCAGGAAGGTCTTCGAAAGCTGTGCCGGGGGCGATGCCGTTGTCAGGGTCGCCGACTGCGGGGTCGTACTCATATCCGCAGAGATCGCAAACGTACTTTGCCATATTGGTAATGATTTGTAGTGATTTGTAATGATTTGATGTTGCTAAGATAGCAACAATCCTTGCAAAACACTAAATTTGCCGGCGTAAAACTGCAATAAAAATCCAATGAAAAAGATAGTTACTTTCGGAGAGGTAATGCTCCGTCTCGCCACCCCCGCCTACGAGCGTTTCGGACAGGGGAATATGCTCAACGCCACATACGGCGGAGGAGAGGCTAATGTGGCCGTATCGCTTGCAAACTACGGCATGCCGGTGGCCTTCGTCACAAGGCTTCCTGAGAACGACATAGCAAAGGCTTGCGTCAGGGAGTTGAAAGGTTTCGGAGTCGACACATCTCAGATTGTATATGGCGGCGACCGAATGGGCATCTACTTCCTCGAGACGGGAGCTGTCAGCCGCGGCAGCAAAGTCATCTACGACCGCGCCGGCTCTTCGATAGCTACTGTAAAACCCGGGATGATTGACTGGGACAAGGTGCTCGAGGGTGCAAGCTGGTTCCACTGGACAGGCATAACCCCCGCCATCTCCGAAGGTGCCGCCGAGGTTTGCCTCGAAGCTGTCAAGGCCTGCAACGCAAAGGGCATCACAGTTTCCTGCGACCTCAACTATCGCAAGAACCTCTGGAAATGGGGCAAGAGTGCTATGGAAGTAATGCCCGAACTGGTGGTATGCTCCGACATTATCCTCGGCAACGAGGAGGACGCCTCAAAGGCGCTCGGAATCACCCCTGAAGGTGTAGACGTAGCTGCCGGCAAGGTTGAGGCTGAAGCTTATCTGTCTGTTTCAAAGCAGATCATGGCCCGCTTCCCCCGCTGCAAGAAGGTTATCACAACCCTCCGCGGCTCGATCAATGCCAACGACAACACCTGGGCAGGAGTGCTCTACGACGGAAAGCAGCTCTTCAAGTCTAGAGAGTACCGCATCTCCCACATCGTCGACCGCGTCGGCGGCGGCGATTCTTTCATGGGCGGCCTCATTTACGGACTGCTGACATACGACAGCGACCAGAAGGCTCTCGATTTCGCAGTGGCAGCTTCTTGCCTCAAACACACCATCTACGGCGACTACAACCGCGTGACGGTGGAAGAAGTGGAAAAACTAATGGGCGGCGATGCCTCAGGGCGTGTTGCCAGATAACATAAAAACTACAATTATGAGCAGGTTCAAAAGGCTTCAGGTTCTCAATACCTTTATCGAGACAGGTATCGTTCCCCTTTATTATAATTCCGACGCTGAGATTGTCAAGAAAGTGGTAAAAGCTTGCTATGACGGCGGCGCCCGCGTATTCGAATTCACAAACCGCGGCGACTTCGCGCACGAAGTTTTCGCCGAGGTCAACAAGTGGTGTGCAAAGGAGTGCCCCGAGATGATCATGGGCACGGGTTCGGTCTGCGATTCCGCCACTGCAGCCCTCTATCTGCAGCTCGGCAGCAACTTCATCGTCTCACCCAGCCTCAACCCCGAGCTGGCGAAGGTCTGTAACCGCCGCAAGGTTGCTTGGATTCCCGGCTGCGGCACTCTGAGCGAAATAAATATGGCCGAGGAACTCGGCTGCGAGATCGTAAAGATCTTCCCCGGCGCTGAAGTCGGAGGTCCTTCTTTCGTCAAAGCCATCAAGGGTCCCTGCCCGTGGACTGAGCTCATGCCCTCAGGCGGCGTAACTCCCGAGAGGGACAGCCTCGAAGCCTGGTTCAAAGCCGGTGTGGCTTGCGTAGGCCTCGGCTCTAAACTCACCCCGAAGGATGTTATCGCCAACGGTGACTTCGCTTTTATAGAGAAGAAAGTCCGCGGCGCTATCGAAATCGTCAAAGAAATAAGGAAGTAAACGATGGTAAAACTTGAGAAAGCCTGGCGCTGGTTCGGTGAGAAGGATGCCGTAACTCTGGATAACCTTGTGCAGATGGGTATCGAAGGTGTTGTAACTGCCCTTCACAGCCTTCCTACTGGCGTCGAGTGGCCGAAGGAGGTTATCCGCCGCCGTAAGGAACGCATCGAGTCCAAGGGCATGCGCTGGACTGTTGTCGAGAGCGTGCCGGTGTCTGAAGACATCAAGACCGGCGGCAGCCGCCGCGACGAGCACATCGACCATTACCGCAAGACTATCCGCAATCTCGGAATGGCAGGCATCGACACCGTCTGCTACAATTTCATGCCGGTGCTGGACTGGTGCCGCACTATCCTTGACTTCCCCCATACCGGCGGAGGCATCGGACTTTGCTTCGATTACCCCACTTTCGTGGCCTTTGACGTCTTCATCCTTCAAAGGCCCGGGGCTGAAAAGGATTACAGCGAGCAGGACCTCGCCGATGCCGAGAAGGTATTCTCTGCAATGACGCCCGAGCAGGCTGAGGAGCTCTGCCACAACATCATCGTGGTGACGCAGGGTTTCATCAACGGTGCTGTAGACAGCTCTGCCAGTGACTACAAGGATATCTTCCTCTACTATATATCAAGATACAAACACATCGACAAGGAGCAGTATCGCGCCAACCTCAAATATTTCATCGACAGTGTGATCCCCGTCTGCGAGGAATACGGTGTCAATCTGGCCATCCATCCTGACGACCCGCCCTACCCCATCCTCGGCATGCCCCGCATCATGGGTTGCTACGACGACATGGAGTGGCTGGAGAAGGCCAACCCGTCGCTGCACAACGGCATCACTTTCTGCACGGGTTCGCTTTCGGGCAGGCAGGACAACGACATGGTTGCAATGGCTTCACGATTTGCCGACCGCATCCATTTCCTCCACCTTCGCAACACAAAATACATCGGCAACAGCCGCAGCTTCTACGAGTCAGGCCACCTCTACGGCGACCTCGACATGCCGGCTTTAGTGGAGATTTTCATGCGTGAGCAAAGGCGCCGCATCGCCGAAGGCCGCACTGACTGGCGCATGCCCGTCCGTCCCGACCATGGCATCCGCATCCTCAATGACCTGGACGCCGACAAATACAACATCGGCTACCCGCTCAACGGACGCCTCCGCGGCATCGCCGAGCTCGACGGCCTGATGGTCGGTATCGACAGGATGTTGTCTAAAGAATGATTATTCTTTGAACAGATCCGGATTAGATTTGTAGAACAGCGCACACTCGTCAGGACGGTCGGAATTCATGTAATCGATTCCCAACGAGTAAAAAACATGGTAAACCGTTTCGCTCTCGGGAGCTCCCCAGAAGCGGAGCGGTTTTCCTTGTGAATGGGCTTTCTCCACTGCGTCCATCACCTTCTCCCATCCAGCCTTGCTTCCACGGCCATGGCCACGCCAGAGCGTATACTTGTAGAACGGAGCGCTGAACAGGGCTATGCGCTGGAGCTGGGCCTCGGTGTAATCCAAATCGAGGTTGCCGTCGAAAAATATATAGTCCGGATATTTGCCGAAATCAGCCGGAGCCGGCACATTACCGGTCATCACGACTCTTACGGCGTATGGATTCACAGCGGGGTCGAAGACATCGCGGTGCTCCGCGAGCAGTTTTACAAGAGTGCCCAGGGTCGGCTCTGTCGTCTCCTTTATATCGATGAGCAGTTGCAGCGTCTGCTCGCTGTCCGCCCAAGCTCTGCCGCCGTTCAGTTCGAAAACCTTCAGAATCGGCTGCAGATACAACGCCTCGAAGGTCCGCTCCGGCTTTACGTCCTTGCGGTCGTGGCTGACGAACAGAGTGCCGTCGATGCAGTATACATCCGCCTCCACGGAATCGAAATGCTCGCTGTAAGCCGCCCAGAACGGCGCAGTGCGCTCATAGTCGTTGTGCGAATGCAGCAGCACCGGATTCTGCGCCCCCATCTGCGCAGAGCAGATTACTATAACCGCCAGTAAAACAATTATCTTTTTCATACAGTATCAAAGATAATAAAAAAAGGGGTGGACTAACATCCACCCCTTTTGCATAGTGTCGCAAATACTTAGAATCCGAAATAATTCTTGGCGTTGTTGTAGGAGATGTCTGACACCATCTTGTGGATGAACGGCATCTCGCTGCGCGGCAGTTTGCCGTCCTCGATATCCTTGCCGATAACGTCGCAGAGGATGCGGCGGAAATAGTCGTGGCGGGGATATGACAGGAAACTGCGGGAGTCAGTGAGCATACCGATGAAACGGCTCAGCAGGCCGAGGGCCGACAGAGAGTTGATCTGCTTGCGCATACCGTCTTCCTGATCGAGGAACCACCAACCGCTACCGAACTGCATCTTGCCGGGAACGGTGCCGTCGTTGAAAGTGTAAGCCATAACGGTGAGCACCTCGTTGTCCTTCGGGTTGAGGCAGTAGAGGATGGTCTTTGCCAGGGCGTCGTTCTTCGCCAGACGGTCAAGGAACTTGTGGCCGGCAACTGCCATAGGCAGGTCGTTGATGGCGTCGAAACCGGTGTCAGGACCAAGTTTGTTGAACATCTTGGAGTTGTTATTGCGGATCGGGCCTACATGGAACTGCTGTGCCCAGCCGCTGCGGGCATCCATAACTGCCATATCGTAGAGGAAAGCGCTCTGGAACTTGTCGACCTCTTTCTCGCTCGGGGCGATACCCATGAGGACTTTCTTGAAGATGAGTTCTATCTCAAGCTCTGTGTAGTCAGCTGCATGGAAGGTATCCATGCCGTGGTCACTCAGGCGGCAGCCCATTCTCTCGAAGAAATCGTGGCGTTTCTGGAGCACCTCTACAAGGTCGGCGTATGAGTCGATCTCTGTGTCGGCAGCTTCACCGAGTTTCTTGAGGTATGCTTTGTAAGCTTTGGGATTCTCGATGGCCATTGCCTTGTCAGGCCTCCATGCGGGAAGCACCTTGACTCCGAAAGGATGTTCAGCAATCTGTTTGTGGTATTTGAGGTCATCTGCGGGGTCGTCAGTAGTGCAGACAGTCTCAACATTGCAACCCGTCATCAGCTTCTGGGCGCGGAAGTCTTCTGTGGCAAGCTTGGCGTTGCACTCTTCGAAAATCTCGCGGGCTGTTGAAGGATTCAGAACTTTGTCGATGCCGAAAATATGTGACAGCTCGAGGTGAGACCAGTGATAGAGCGGGTTGCGCATAGCATACTGCAGAGTCTCGGCCCATTTCTCGAATTTCTCCCAGTCGGATTTGTCGCCGGTGATGTATTCCTCTGAAACGCCGTTGCCGCGCATTGCACGCCACTTGTAGTGGTCTCCGCCAAGCCAAACCTCAGTCATGTTCTTGAACTGGGTGTTCTCGGCAATCATCTGGGGCACCAGGTGGCAGTGATAGTCGATGATGGGCATCTTCTCGGCACTCTCGTGGTAAAGTTCACGGGCAGCATCCGTAGTCAGCATGAAATCTTTTGTGATGAACGGGGTCATGATATTCTTATTTTTTAAAATGTTAATCGATTCTTACAAATTTATTCAAATTCTGAATATCAGGCAAGACAGAAATCGAGTTCTTCAGTGAGTTTCTCGCGGTCGAGATGCTGCCCGATAAATACAAGTTTTATCATGCGGTCCCCACATTCATCATCCCAGTCCATAGCAAGGGTGGGGTCTTCCATCATCAGTTCTTCCAGCTCCTCGGCCGGAGCGGTGGCATACCACTGGCCGATTTCCTTGAGCTGTTTCTGCTTTCCGCTCTGCTCGAAGAGGTAAGACATATCGTTGTTGTCGGTAAACCAGCAGATGCCCTTCGCACGGATGATGTTGGCCGGCCACTTCTTTATCACGAAGCGGTCGAACTTGTTGACGTCGAACGGACGGCGGCGGTAGTACACGAAGGTGCCGATGCCGTATTCTTCCTCTTCCTCGCTTTCCTCCTCGTCCTCAATCGGCTTGCCGAGCTCCTTAATCCATGCTGCGGATAGGCTGGCTTTGTCGAAATTGAAGCTGTTGGTGTTCAGTATCTGCTGCAAAGGCACATCAGCGAACGTACACTCAACAATTTGTGCCGTCGGCTGGATGGCACGCACAACGGCCTTGATCTGTTTGAGGTCTTCTTCCGAAACCTGGTCCACCTTGTTCAGCAGGATGATATCGCAGAACTCGATTTGCTGGATTATCAGATTCTCGATATCCTCGTCGTCGATGTTGTCGCGGGTGAGGTCCTTCGCTGCGTTGAATTCATCCTTCAGCCTCAGCGCGTCGACAACCGACACTATGCAGTCCAGACGCGGAATACCATGCTTCGTGTACTCCGGTGGCATGCCGGCAATCGAACAGATGGTCTGGGCGATCGGCACCGGCTCGCAGATGCCGCTGGCCTCAATGACAATGTAGTCGAACGTGCCGGCCTTTATCAAGTCGCACAACTGGTTTACAAGGTCCATCTTGAGGGTGCAGCAGATGCATCCGTTCTGCAGTGCGACCAGACTGTCGTCCTGCTGCTTTACCACACCACCCTGCTGAATCAGGCTGGCATCTATGTTCACCTCACCGATGTCGTTGACAATGACGGCGAAGCGAATGCCTTGTCTGTTCGTCAGAATCCTGTTAACGAGGGTGGTCTTACCGCTGCCCAGATATCCGGTGAGCAGCAATACCGGAGTTTGTTTTTGATTCATTGTATTTGCGTTTTCTTTCCTGACAAAAATACAAATCAAAACTGATATTCGGAGAGATTTTTAATACCTGGCCATGAGCCCTGATAATTTGCAACTTTTCCCCTCACATATATCTTTTTGTATTTGAGCTGGGGGTTGTCCTTGAGGTTGAGCGCGGACTTCATTGCTGCCTTGCTCAGCTCCACTGCCATACATTCAGACCTCTTCGATGCCGTCAGCGACGATGCGATGGCGAAATGGGTAGTGGAAGCGATCGTGTCGGTGAAGAAATTCACATCATCCTTGGTGCAGTCGCCGCCTACTATATATCCCCAAACCCACACTGTGTCACCAACATGCTGCGCGGCTGCTTCTACGCTGAATGCCGTTTTCGGGGTCAGGCCGTCTTCCTCGAAGAAGGTGCCGTCGGTCACTATATCTTCGGTCTCATATACAGCCTGGGTGTCGACGACGACTGAAAATGCCGACTCACCGGAGTCGGACGAGGCGTCCAGATTGATGGTCAAATTGACGCCGGAGCGCAGCGTCCTTTTGAATATCGGTTTTGTCTCGGTATCGGTGACGATATCGAAACGGACTTCGCCGGGCGGGAAGAAAGCGTATCTGCTGTCGCCGACAGGATAGTCGAGGCTTTTGTCTCCCTGCACGATTCTGACGGGACTTGTGCCGAAGAGTTCCTTATAACGACTTCCATACATAATCCTTAAGCCGCAGTTTATCTGGGAGCATTCAAGTTGGACGCGGGTTGTTTCGTCCGCGACTATGTCTACTTGCGTTTCTACTCCCCACTGAGGCGAGTCGAAGGCCGGGACTGAATAATCTGCAGACAGCAGCGATATTGAGTATGTGCCCTCTGTAAGCAACATGGACTGCGGCCTTTCTCCGTACAGACCTTTATAATATACCTTTCCTGCCAGGTCTGTGACAGTAAGGATGAATGTATTCGTGTCCGGCGGAGCCACAGACTTAATCCCGGGCACATCATTGTAGAAGCTGGTTATTCCCAGCACCAGGCCGCCCTTCCGCTGCGTCTGGTTTTCATTTTCCGGCAGCACATTGCATGCCGTGGCAAGCATCGCGATTCCGATGCAGATTGCAGCAAATCTTTTCATTTCTTTTTTCCTCCATTGGTTTTTATTACGGGTCGCAATGTAGCCTGCGAATATTTTTCTATCCGCTTTTAAGTACTTATATCCGCTTAATTTCAAGTTTAGGCCTTTGGAGAAAATTAATATTTGGAGATTTCAAAGTGATTACATACTTTTGCAGTCCCCAAAAGGGTCTTGACTCGTTAGCTCAGTTGGTAGAGCACAGCACTTTTAATGCTGGGGTCTTGGGTTCGAGCCCCAAACGGGTCACGAGGACAAAAAAATACCGCAACGAAAGTTGCGGTATTTTTTTGTCCTCGCACCTACCGAATCCTAGAATTGCTTCTGGACGCCGATGAAGGTGATAGCGCCGGTAGAGACTTCGCTGATGGCGTAGATGAACGGGCGGTCTACTTTGAAATCGATGGGCTCTTCTCTCGGAATCGCGGTGGCAAGCTCCATCCCGACGTATGACACGGCGGCAGCCTCTGTGCCTTCCTCGTTCACTTTAATTTTTGCCTTGTGGATAATCTGGCTGATGTAAAGTGCTATGTCGCTGATGCCGGAGAAATCCGCAGAGCGTTTGAAGGCCTTCTCCATACCCATCTCGTTGAGTGTCTTGATGCAGAGATCTGCGGCTGAGTATTCTGTCTCGAATTTGGGGAGTGAAAGGTTGACCTCGCGCTCGTATCCTCTGTAGAGATACTGTCTCCAACTTTCGGCATCCAGGCTGGCGACAACCTTGTCAACATCTACGCCTTCCTTCGGTAGGATAATCGTCATGCGGTATGCACGGTTTCCGTAAGGCAGGCTGAGCGACCATGCTTCTTCTCCCAGATAGACGTCCATATCGTCAGTCTTTCTCATCATGGTAACCTCCTTGGTCGAGCCGTCATGATTGTGGAATTTCTCGTCACGGCTATAGCGCTCGTTGAACTTGTCGTTCCATTCGCCTTTGAAATAAAGGGCATTGATGAGAGCCACCATCTGATCTTCAGAAACCTGGTCGACAACCCTGTTGATCATCCCGTGGGTCTTCTGGCTGCACCATGCGTTCACTTCTCGTGCTGCTTCAAAAGGATCTGTGAGCAAAGTACGGCACTCTGCGTAATAGTTTTTCTGCAGTCTGGCGGAGAAATCTTCTTTGATCTCGATAAACTCTTTTGACCATAGAGAATTTGCGATTTCCATCACGGTTTTCTTGTCGACGCCCTGCAGGGCGGGAATAATCACCTTATAGAATTCGGCAATATCCGCTTCGCTGAAATCTGACAGACGCAACGCCGTGAGCATTTCTTCCTTAGTGTCTCTGGCAGCACCTTCGGCAGTCATAGCCAAGACGGTCTGCAGGCTGAAGGGCGATGCGAAAATGTTCACATCCTTATCTTCCTTCCCGGCCAGGATTTTCAAAAAATCGAAAGTAAAAACATTTGCAGTGCGGCAAAGACCTTTCTGTGTCTCTGTCAGTTCGATATTCTTGCGGACATTTTCTTCCTGTTGCTGCGGCGGTTCATGCCTGTCGCAGGCTTTGTTGAATAAAAACATGGCGGCTATAAGTGTAACGGTAAACATTTTCGTAATCATTTATATGGTTTTCTTAGAATTGCTTCTGAACTCCGATGAAGACGATGGCGCCTGTGCTGATTTCGCTGATGGCGTAGATGAACGGGCGGTCGACTTTGAAATAGACGTGCTCCTGCGGCACGGCAGCGCTACCCAGCCTCATACCGATGTATGAGACGGCGGCTGCTTCAGTACCTTTCTCATTGACTATCACCCTGGCTTTGTGAATTATCTGGTCGATGTAGATGCTGGTATTGCTGATGCCGGTGAAGTCCCCTGTGGGGTCGAAGGCTTTCTTCATGCCCATGTCCTTCAGGGATGAGATGCAGAGCTCTGAGGCAGTATATTCCGTCTCGAATTTGGGCAGTGAAATGGTAACTGGATGTCTTTGGCCGTAGAAGCGGTATCTGTTCCAGCTTTCCGCGTCAAGGTTTGCGACAATGTCGTCCACATTGACACCTTCGTTCGGCAGGATGACGGTCATGGCGTAGGCCTCATTGCCGTAGGGCAGGCTGAGAGCGGCGACCTCCTTGTCGCGATAGACGTTCATGGTGGTCTCCCTCTTCATGAGGGTAACCTTCGTCGTAGAGCCGTTGTAGTTGTGGAATTTATCGTCGTAGTTGTATTTCTCGTCGAAAGGAGAGCTCCACTCGCCTTTGAAATAAAGGGCATTGATTAGAGCCACCATCTGGTCGGCAGGAACCTCGTCGACTATTTGGTTGATCATTCCGTGGGTCTTCTTGCTGCACCAATTGTTGACATCATGGGCCGCTGCGAAACTGTCCGGCTTCAAGGTCTGGCATTCAGCATAGTAGTTGGCCTGTAGCTTTGCGATATAATCCTTCTTGATGGCAATAGCCTTCTTCGACCAGAATGAATTGGCTATTTCCATTACCGTGGTCTTGTCTACTTCCTGAAGGGCCGGGATGAGCATCTTGAAATAACCCGTGATTTCCTCGTCGCTGAAGCCTTTCAGCTTGAGGGCAGTGAGCATCTCTTCCCTGTTGTCGCCGGCAGCGCCTTCCGCAGTCATTGCGAGGACGGTCTGGAGGCTGAAGGGCGATGCGAAAATGTTCTCATTTTTCTGCTCCTTGGAGGCAAGGATCTTCATGAAGTCGAAGGTAAAATCATTTGAAGTGCCGCAAAGGTCCTGCTGGGCCTTTGTCAGCGCGATATCATGGCGTTCGTTAGCTTCATTCTTCTGCGGCTCGCTCTTGTCGCAGGCTGTGGTAGTAGTCATCAACATGGCAGCTAAAAGTGTAACGGTAAACATCTTCTTCATTATTATAGGGTTTGGCAGATTGTATGGCGAGAATCGTGCCAGCTTTTGCATATTTAAAGTTATAAAACTATTGATTACTTATCACTATCTTTGGCGCATGAATTCCAAACTGGCTGGACATCTGGCGTGCGCGGGGGCGTATGCGATATTCGGGCTGAACATCGTGTTCTGCAAGGATATAGCGAATGCTACGACGGTGTCGCCGGAAGCGCTGTTCGGGACGAGGATGATCCTGGCAGCGGCTATTTTCTGGCTGATGTCGCTCTTCACAAAGAAGGAGAAGGTGCCTTTCAAGGATGTGTGCCTGATGGCGCTGGCAGGCATTGTGGGTCTCGTGCTGCCGCAGTATACTTTTCTAAAGGGCATCACGATGGCTTCGACCATCGACTGCTCGATCATAGGTTCGCTGACTCCGATGTGGGCGATGATTTTTGCCGCCATTTTCCTGAAAGAGCCGATTACCGGCAAGAAAGTTCTTGGCGTGGTGACTTCGCTGGCCGGCGCGCTGCTGCTGATCTTCACTTCGCTGCATTTCAAGGGCGGGCTGCAAAGCTCCACCCCGGCCGGCATTGCGCTGCTGGTGGCGAACTGTTTCACCTTCGGTGCTTACCTGGGCATCTTCAGGCCGCTGACACAGAAATACGGCATCGTCACTCTGATGAAGTGGATGTTCTTCTTTTCGATGGTGGTGGCTCTGCCGTTGTCGCTGAAGCCCATCCTGGCGGTGGATTATGCCGCCATCACGCCAAAGGTGGCTCTGGAAATAGCATATCTGATCGTGATGGCTACTTTCGTGGCATATTTTCTGATACCTGCGGGACAGCGCAGGCTGAGACCGACGATTGTCAGCATGTATACCTACCTTCAACCGATCATAGCTGTTGTAGTGAGCATCATCGCGGGGATGGATGTGCTATCATGGCAGAAGGTGCTTGCAATCGTGCTGGTCTTCATCGGTGTGTGGATTGTCAACAAATCAAGGGCGGCTTCGCCTACTGAATAGGATATGGACGTACTCTGTGTTTTTGCATTGATTCTCGGGCTGGCCGGTATCGCCGGCAGCATCATTCCCGGCATCCCCGGACCTCCGTTGAGCTGGGCGGGCCTGCTGTTGGTGTATTTTTCCGGACAGAGGGGCGTGGCTGACCCCATGACTCTGCGCTTTTTGCTGATATGGCTGGCCGTAACTGTTATCGTCACTATCTTCGACTATTTCGTGCCGGCATGGTTCACCAAGGTGACTGGTGGGCACAAAGCAGCCAGCGTGGGTGCGATAGTAGGCCTTTTCGTAGGCATGTTCTCGCCTTTCGGCATCATCATCGGCTCGCTTATCGGCGCATTCGTCGGTGAGTTCTTCTTTGCCAAGCAGGGCGCATGGGATTCCTTCAAGGCAAGCCTGGGCGCTTTCCTCGGTTTCATGTCAGGCACCGGTGCCAAGCTCATCGCGAGCGGCATCATGCTTTACGACATCATCAAATACGTTTTCTGATTACTCCTTCGAGAACGAATACGGTAAGTCCTCAGGGGCTGTGCCGCGCTTGTAGTTCGGCTTGTCGGACATACGGACCTTGACGGTACCGCCCTTTATCAGGTCGAAGTGGTCGAAGTAGTTCTTCGTGTAGGGCTTGCCGCGGAAAGTCATGGCATCGATGTAGTAATTGTCGGGGCCGTTTTCCGGAGCGTCGATGGTCAAATCGTTGCCGTTCTCGAAGTGGAGCACAGTCTTTTTGAACAGAGGAGTTCCGATAATATACTGGTTGGTGCCGGGAGCGACGGTGTAGAAACCGAGGGCCGACAGCACATACCATGCTGAGGTCTGGCCGTTGTCTTCATCGCCGCAATATCCGTCGGGTGTGGCACAGTAAAGCTTGTCCATCGTCTCCCTCACCCGGTATTGGGCCTTCCATGGCTCACCCGCATAGTCGTAGAGATAGATTATATGCTGGGCAGGCTGGTTGCCGTGGGCATAGTTGCCCATATTCATCACCTGCATCTCGCGGATTTCGTGGATCACGCCGCCATAGTAGCTCTCGTCGAACAGCGGCGGCACATTGAAGACAGAGTCCAGCATCGTCACAAAATTCTCTCTGCCACCCATCAGGTCGATAAGGCCCTGAGGGTCATGGAACACGCTCCAGGTGTAGTGCCAGCTGTTGCCTTCGGTGAAGGCGTCGCCCCATTTCAGAGGGGAGAACGGAGCCTGGAAACTGCCGTCGGCGTTGCGGCCGCGCATCAGACTGCTTTCCTTGTCGAAGACATTCTTGTAGTTCAAAGCCCTTTGGGCATAAAGTTCAACTTCGGCTTCGGGCATGCCAAGAACTTTGGCGAGCTGCCAGATGCACCAGTCGTCGTAAGCGTACTCAAGCGTGCGGGCCACGCTCTCATTGATACCGACATCGTAAGGAACATAGCCCAGGTCGTTGTAATACTCAAAGCCAAGACGGCCAGTGGAGCGCACCCTCGGGTGGACAGCGTTGCTGCCGTGGAGCAAGCCTTCGAACATCACGTCCGGCTCTGCCACCTTCAGGCCTTTCATGTAGGCATCGGCCAGCACAGCTGCGGAATTGTTGCCGACCATGCAGCTCCGGTGGCCCGGAGACGCCCACTCGGGGAAGAACCCGCTCTCCTTATATACATTTATCAACCCTTCCTGCATCTGCAGGGCCTCGGTGGGGTACATCAGGTTGAGGAAGGGGAAGAGGCTGCGGAAAGTATCCCAGAAGCCTGTGTCGGTGTACATATAGCCGGGCAGCACCTCGCCGTTGTAGGGGCTGTAGTGCATGATATCGCCGTCAGCCGTAACCTCGTAGAACTTGCGGGGGAAGAGCAGCGCACGGTAGAGGCAGGAATAGAATGTACGCATGTTGTCGACATTCTCGCTGCTGACCTCGATGCGTCCGAGCACATCGTTCCATGC
>Ga0310786_10006118_pt1 | contig 16125 bp, 14 predicted proteins | sample AusTroGonzalo_MG_FD_203881 | JGI IMG/M metagenome (GOLD analysis project Ga0310786, IMG submission 203881) | Bovine rumen microbial communities from tropical cattle in Woodstock, Queensland, Australia - Gonzalo_03 (v2) (version 2) | ecosystem: Host-associated > Mammals > Digestive system >... | reverse complement strand
CCCCGCAGACAGATGGACGCGTGCTGCGCATCACCATCCCGGAGCTGAACGAGGAGCGCCGCAAGGAGATCGTGAAGGTCGCCAAGAAGCAGGCCGAGGACCAGAAGATCGTCATGCGCAACGTCCGTCGCGACGCCAACGAGGCCGTCAAGAAGCTTGAGAAGGACAAGAAGATCACCGAGGACGAGCGCGATCAGGGCCTTGAGAAGATCCAGAAGGCCACGGACGACGGCATCGCCAAGATTGATGCCGAGCTGAAGACCAAGGAAGCCGAAGTGATGGCCGTCTGAGGCGGCGACCAGAAGAAATCTTGAAGGAATTCAAGGGCGAGGAAGAAGGAGAGTTGACATGAGCGATGAAGTTGAGATGACGCCAATCACGCCGGAAGAGGGCGGTGCAGAACCGCCCAAGGTCGCGCCGTCCGCTGCGGCGGTCGCCTCGGCACCCACCGTCAAGCTGAAACCCGTCATCCGCAAGCCGTTGATCCGCAAGCCGGTCATCGGCGGCGCGAAGCCGGTCACGCTCAAGCCCGCGACCGGGACGCCTCCCGCACCTGCAGCCGTTCCGGAAGCTGCCGCCCCTGCCGTCGAGACGCCAACGCCGTCGCCGACCGTCAAGTCTGTGACGGGTCCGATCCCGGCGCAGGCGATCCTGCACAAGACCGGCATCATCGCGGAGGGCATCCTCACGCCCGCGCAGGCACAGGCCGCCAAGACGAAGACCTCCCGCATCTCTTTGGAGTCTGCCATCGGCGTTGCGCCCACGATGAAGAGTTCGGCGCCGATGAAGACGATCAAACTTCGCCGTCCGACCGACATCCCGCCGGCTCCTGGCGCGGTGAAGATTGCGCCAACTCCAGCACCGACGCCCGCGCCAACGCCGACTGCGGCACCCGCGCCTGCAGCGCCCGCGACCGTCGATACGGAAGCGACGACGGTGGCGACCATTTCGCCTGACGAGCCTGCAACGCTTCCCACGGCAGAGTTTGACAAGCCTCTTGAAAAGCCCACCACCGTCACACAGAAAAAGACGCTCAAGCTCCAGCGGCCGGGATTCAAGCGGCCGACGGTGAGCGGTCTTCGCCGCCCGGGCGAGACGGCGGCGGCTCCGGCGACGACAGGCGAGAATCCGCCATCCGGCGATGTGGCGGACATTCCGACGGTTGCCGACATTCCGGACATCAAGCCGCTGTCACCGGTTGAGGCGGCGGGAGAGGATGTTTCCGGCAAGGTGGCCGGTGCGCCGCTTTGGCTGAACGTGATGACGTGCCTCACGGGTCTTGCCGCTCTTGTCGTGTTGGGATTCTGCACCTGGACGCTTTTCCGTGAGGCGGTCGGCCCGGCGGCGGGCCCGAACGACCTCGCTTCGTTCCATTCGGAGACCGACTACCGCCGGTAGGCGCACATGCGGCGCTTTACGGCCATCGCACGGACGGCGGCGATCGAGACGATGTCTCAGCCGCTTTCCGCCATTCTGTTTCCTGTCGCCGTTCTGGCGATCCACATTCTGCCGGCTTTCCAGTATCACCGGTTCGGCGCGGCCGGACGTCTTGCGCGCGAGACGGGGCTTTCGTCCCTGTTCGTCTTCGGACTGTTCTTTGCCGTGCCGGCGGTCGTGCGGGGAATCGGGCGGGAGCTTGAGACGGGGACGGCGGCTGCGGCGCTGGCGCTGGGCGTTTCGCGTTCGCTCTATTTCTTGGCGCGGCTGACGGGGACGTTTGCCGTGTTTCTGCTCTTCCTCTTTGCGGTTGCGGCGGCGACGGCGCTGTCGTCCTTCTCCTGCCTCAAGGCCTCTGCGATCGTTTCGCAGGCGGGCGTGGTGCGCGTTTGGGGGCCTGCGATCCTCGTCGGCGTGGCGGGGTCGTTGGCGCCGTTTGGGGTGGCGGCACTGCTCAACCGGTTCGCCAACCGGCGCTTCTGCCTGTGGACGTGTCTGCTGACCGTCCTGTTCCAGCTGCCGGGGCTTGCGCTTCTGGAGGATGCCTCCCCGCTGCGTGTGATGGCGCCGGCTCTCAGTGCGCTGGCGGCGGCCTGCCTCGTGTACGTGGCGATGGCGGGGGCGCTGGCGACGCGCCTCAAGTCGAACGGCGTGACGGCGTGTGTGGTGGCGGCGGTGTTGGCGGGCTTTCTGTCGCCAGTCAAGTTTCTGGCGCCGGACATGCGCGTGTTCTGGTTGGAGGAGGGCTCGACGTCCGCCGGGGGGCCGATTGTCGCGGGTGTGGCCCTTGTCGCCCTGTGGCTTTTGATCGGCGGCATCTCCATGGAAAGGAAGGAGCTTGAGTGATGGCGGAGGAAAACGTAATCGAGCTGAAGGGCGTGGAGAAGACGTTTCGCGATTTCTGGATGCGTCCTGTCGCTGAGGCCGTGCGCGGATTGGATCTGGAGGTGGCGCGCGGCGACGTGTTCGGGCTGATCGGACCGAACGGCTCGGGGAAGTCAACGACGATCAAGATGATTCTTGGCTTGATTCGCCCGACGAAAGGCACGGTGCGGTTGTTCGGACTCGACCCGCGCGCGAAGGCCGCGCGGGCGCGGCTCGGCTATCTGCCGGAGCTTTCGCACCTGCATTCGTTCCTCACCGCCGAAGAGACGGTGCTGTACTATGCCGGGCTTTCAGGGATGAAGCGGACGGAGGCGCGCCGACGGATGCTGGGCCTTTTGGAGGAGCTGAAGCTAGCGCATGTGCGCCGCCGGACGGTCGGAGGATTCTCCAAGGGCATGGCGCGCCGCGTGGCGATCGCCGCTGCGCTGGTCTCGTCGCCGGAGCTGCTGATCCTCGATGAGCCGACATCCGGTCTGGATCCGATCGGCACGCGCGAGGTGAAGGAGCTGATCGCGCGTCTGGCCGCCGGCGGAATGACGGTACTTCTGACCTCGCACCAGCTTTTCGACGTGCAGGACATCTGCAACCGCGTGGCGGTGATCTCCGAAGGGCGAAAGGTCGGCGGCGGCGTGGTCGCCGACATTGTCGCGAGCGCACAGGATAAGCGGCATGCGCTTGAAGAGTATTTTGAGGCGCGCCTGAACCTTCAGAAAGGCGGGGCGTGAAGGACGCGTTCCAGATTGCCTGGCGTGGCCTTTGGCGCGGCAAGATGTTCTGGACGCTCTTGGCGGCGGTCGTGGCCGCGCATTTTCTGCTGCCGGGGCTGGTCCGGTCCGACGGGACGTTCGCTGGACGCTTCGAGATGCATGTACGCGTCGTGTTCGGTGCCGTCACGGCGCTCGTCTGCCTCTCATCCCTCGCTCTCGCCTGCGGCGCGCTAGCGCGGGAGCGCGAAGACGAGCTGTTGCCGCTTTCGCTCGTGCGCCCCGTCTCGGCGTTCTCCCTTGCGGCGGGGCGGTGGCTGGCGTTTCTGTCGCTGGCCGCCTGCATTCTCGCACTCCATTATCTCCTGCTGCATTTCATGCTGCCCTCGGTCGGCCTCTCGCCGGAGAACTGCCGCATCCATCATGCGCCCGCGCTTCCGCCGGCGGAGGTGACGGCGGCACGGATGATGGAAGCGTTCCTGCGCAGCGAGAAAACGCCTGAGGCGGTGAAGAAGGCACCACGCGCCGCCGTGCTCGCCCTGCTGACCGCCAAGGAGAACGAACGCTATGAAGTGGTGCGTCCCGGCGAGACGCTTCGGTTGCCGTTCTCCGTCCCGGCCGACGAGACGTTGACCGTGCAGGTGCGCTTCTCCACGCTGTACAACATCAAGGAGCCGTTATGTGGCGTGTTCCGCTACCGGGATAGTGAAGGGCCCGTAAGCAACAGCACGCAGGCCATCCTGGAGGTTCCGCTCCGGGCGCCGCTATCTGATTCTCATGTTGGCTTTGAGCCATTGACCAAGCCGATCTCGCCCGATCTGACTTTCAAGAACACCGGACGGTCGGATGTGATGCTGCGCCCGCGTCGCGACGTCACGCTTCTTGCGCCCGGCGATTCGTTCGCGGCGAACAGTCTGCGCGCCACACTGGAGGCGTTGGCCTTGGCGGGACTTCTTGCAGCCTTCGGGCTGTTCCTTTCCGCCGCGCTCTCACGCCCCGTTGCGCTCTTCACGGCGGCAGTGCTGATGGCGGTGGCGCTGATGGCGCCCGATGCCGTGTCGCAGTTCCCGGACGAGTTCAACGCCACGATGGGCGAGAAGATGGGGCTCGCGATCTCGCGCGCGGTCACGCGGTTCACGGCGGCGCTTTCCGATGTGTCGCCCGTCTCCGATCTGGCGTCCGGTCGCGCCATCCCCGTCGGGGAATTGGGGCGCGTGATCGCCACCGATCTTGTGGCGTGGCCGTTCCTGTTCCTTTCCCTCTCCGCCTTTCTCCTCCGCCGCAAGTCCCGATAACGCACTAGGCACCGAGACATCGGTCGGTAAAAGAATAAAATCACCACTTGATTTTCAAAATGGTTTTCTGTATCATACACATTGTTTTTCACACCACAGACTTTAAAAACAGAAAAGAGGAAAGAAAATGAAGTTCTCAAAGACGATGATGGCTGTCATGGGAGCGCTCGCGCTCACCGTAGTGGGCTGCAAGTACGACGATGCCGCTGATGGCGCAGATGCCGACGGCGCGCTCGCCAATTCCGGCAGGAACGTCCAGGGGCAGGATGTCGAGACGGTCGGTGGTGCGGCTTATGGTGAAGATGGCACGGCCGCGACGGAACTTCCGTTCGACAAGGATCCCAACTATACCCGTTGCACGGATGTCGAGTTCGAGCCGGTCTATTTCAGCTTCGACGCCTCCAACCTTGCCTCCTCTGAACTCGCGAAGATTGAAGTGGTGGCGCAGCACCTCAAGGAGAACGCCGACCGTGTGGTGATCATCGAGGGTAACTGCGACGAGCGCGGCTCCAACGAATACAACCTCGAGCTCGGCAGTCTGCGCGCCATCTCCATCCGCAAATATCTCGAGACGCTTGGCATCGACGGCAACCGCATCCAGACGAAGAGCTACGGCGAGGAGAAGCCGGCCGTTCAGGGCGCGGGCGAAGACGCCTGGGCGCGCAACCGCCGCGGCGAGTTCGCGATCTACAAGCACAAGTAAGATCTCGGTTGACGGATGTTCGCTTTCGTGTTTGAATCCGTCGGAAGCGGCGAGTGGCTTGTGCTGCTCGCCGTGATTCTTATTATCGTCGGTCCGAAGAATCTGCCGTCCGCCGCCCGCAAGATGGGGCAGGTGATGAGCAAGCTCCGCCGTGCGGCGGACGAGTTCAAACGGCAGCTGATGACGATGGACGAGGAGATGAAGAAGACGGCGGACGAGATCAAGCGCGACTACATCGACATCCCGGAGGATTCCGCCGGCGACCGGGCCCTCTCGGAAGCGAGCGAGGCCAATGGCGCGGCGGATGAACCTATGGCGGAATACGAGGGACACGATGACTATCCCGAGGGCTATCCCGAAGAGGATTACTACGGGCTGACGGACGAGAATGGGCTGGAGGTCGCTTCGCCTTCGGAAGAATCAGGTGCGGCGGCACCGAACGAGACGTCGGCGGAGCCTCCCAAGGAAACGGCGCCCGAAGCGCCGGAAAAGACGAATGGGCAAGATACGGGAAATACTCAAGGATCCTGATGCGGTCAACGATCCGCCGCGTCCGTTCTTCGAGCACATTGTGGCGTTGCGCCAGTGTCTCGTGAACGCGGCGACGGCCTGGGCGCTTTCGTGCGTGGTGGCCGGCATCTTCTCCCCACAGGTCCTCGACTGGCTGAAGTCGCCGGCGGCGGCGCTCGAGGCGGCGAACAAGCTTCACATTGAGGGCCTTGATCTGATGAGCGGTTTCTCGGCGATCCTCTCCATTGCGATGTGGGGCGGCACCGCGCTTTCGTTCCCGTTCGTGATGTACTTTCTGCTGCGGTTCATCTTCCCGGCTCTCACGAAGCGGGAGAAGGTGGCGATTCTCTTCTACCTTTTCGCGGGTGCGGGCTGCTTTGCGGTGGGCGTGTGGTTCTCCTACTCCCGCATTGCGCCGCGTGCGGTGGAGTTCTTCGACTGGCTGAACGGGTGGGTGCATCTGCCGGTCACGACCGTGCGGATCGAGGGTTACATCGCGATCGTCCTCAAGCTGATCATCGCCTTCGGTATGGTGTTCCAGATTCCGCTGATCCTTTTCGTCCTGGGATGGTTGGGCGTGATTACGTCCGATACGCTCCGCAAGTACCGCCGGTTTGCGATCGTGATCGCGTTCTTCCTCGGCATGGCGCTTACGCCGCCGGATCCGATGAGCCAGATCCTGATGGCCGTGCCGCTCTGCCTCCTGTACGAGGTGTGCGTCTGGGCCGTCTGGGCCAAGGAGCATCTGGGGATCAAACTCTGAGGCGGAGACCTCGCCGTGAAAGCGAAATACGCAATACCGCTGGGATTCATCGGCGTCATTCTCGCCGGCGCGGGATTGTTCTGCCTGCCGGTCGCCGGTGGTCTCGGCTTCCTCGATGCGTTGTTTACGGCCTGTTCGGCGGTGTGCATCACGGGGTTGACCGTCATTGATCCGGGCGTTTCGCTTACGCCGTTTGGACGCATCGTGCTGCTGACGCTTGTGGAGATCGGCTGTACCGGAATCATGACGTTCGGTACGTTCATTCTTGTGGTGGCGGGACAGCGCCTCTCGCTGGCGCAGGAATTCTCGCTCTCCAACGCCTATGGGGTAAAAGGTGTGAAGGGGTTCCGCGGTCTGGTGCTGTGGGTGGTCCTCTCCATGCTGGCGATCGAGGCGCTGGGCGCCTTTGCCTTGAACGCCGAGCTCCACGACCCGTTCCGTGCCTGCTACTATTCCGTCATGGCGTTCTGCAATGCGGGCTTCACGATGGATCCCGGCGGGTTGGAGCATTTTGCGCACCAGCCGCTGTTCCTGATGGAGATGGGGCTGCTTATCGTCATCGGCGGACTCGGCTTCATGGTCATCTACAACTTCTGCACGATCAAGTTCTGGCGGCGTTCCCTGATCAAGCAGGGACGTCTTTCGCTCCATACACGTGTGGTCGTCTGGGCGACTCTCGCGTTCGTGGCGGGAGCCTACGTCATCTTTCTGGCGAGCGAATACGGCCGATCCCTCGTTGATTTTACGTGGCAGGAGAAGCTGTCCATCACATTTCTCCAGGCGGTGACACCCCGCACAAGCGGCTTTACGGTCCTGCCGCTTGAGGCCCTGCATCCGTTTACGCGCTTCTTCTCGGAGATCCTGATGTTCATCGGCGCGGCGCCGGGATCGGCGGGTGGCGGCATCAAGATCACGACGTTCGTCGTGTTCCTCTGCACCGTGCACTCCTACTGCCGCCGTCGCCGTGAGGTCGTCCTCTCCAAGCGCACGATTCCGCCGGAGACGATTCGTGAGGCGCTCATCATCACCTTCACCTTCTTTTTCAGCATCGCCCTCACTACGGCGGCGCTTCTGGTCACCGAGCATGGGGGGGCAGCCTACGACTTCGAGAAGCTTCTGTTCGAGGCGGTTTCGGCGGTGACCACGACGGGCCTTGCCTTCTCCGATACGACCGTTCTGCTGTCGCAGCCGGGACGTCTCGTGGTGATGATCGCCATGTTCGTGGGGCGCTTGGGCGCGTTGACCGTCGTGCTGATGATCGCCGGCGATGATGCGCCGGAGACGGTCCGCTATCCCAAGGAAGACGTTCTCGTCGGTTGACAGGCCGTCAGCGGCGCAGGGTGCCGAGAAGTCCCGTTTCAGCGGTTTTCAGCATTTCCAGCATCGTCTCCGCATCCGGCGCGGCGCGCAGATCGGGAAGGAGCGTGGTGCCGTGCGCCAGCAGGCAGAGACGTGCAAGCACATGGAGATGCAGCGCGCGATCCGTGCAGTTGATGAGGAAGAAGATGTCGGTGCCGTTATCGTCCGGCGCGCCGAAGAACACCGGGCGCGCCGTGCGGCCGAGCGCGAGGAACGATTCCGAGACGAGGTACTCGTCATGGAACTTCACATGCAGGAACGCGGCGCCACCGCCCACCGCCGTCGAGGCGGCCTCCTCGCGTTCCGTCAGACCCTGGAAGAGCGCGTCCTTGTCATAGACCTTGCCCGTTGAATCGGCCAGTTCTGTCATGTCGCGCAGCACACCGCCCTTGTTGCGGGCGCTCAGGCAGGGGTTGATCGCGTCGAGGCTGAGCAAATCGGAGACCCTTACCTCGCCCGTCGAATGGGCGCGTTCAGTCATGTCATGGGTGTGCTCGCCGGTCAGCTGCTTCGGAGGCAGACCGATCGTCCGCCGCTGCGCCCATTCGTCGAGAAGGTGCTGCGCGAAGAAGAAGTCGTCCCCGCGCTTCTGCGCAGGGACTTCCTCGCGCTGCGCAAAGTGCTTGAGCTCCAGCTCGTCCATGTGGAGACGGGCGGCGGCGGCTTTGAGATCGAGGAATCCGAAGTCCATGTTGCGTCAGCCGTCAGCGGTAGCGGCGGCACTTCACGCCGGACTGCCGGAACATCTGTTCAACGGTGTCTAAATAGGGATAGTCGCCGCCGTACACGACTTCCTTGATGCCGGAATTGATGATGAGTTTGGCGCAGGTCAGGCAGGGCGAGATCGTCACGTAGATCGTCGCGCCGGCGGTGGCGTGTCCGTAGAACGCGGCCTGGCAAATGGCGTTCTGCTCGGCATGCACGCAGAGGCACTCCTCCAGATGCTCGCCGCTCTTGACGTGCCCGGCGCAGCGGGGGCATCCGCCGGCGAAGCAGTTCTTCACGCCGCGCGGGGTGCCGTTGTAGCCGGTGGAGATGATGTGGTTCGACTGCACGATGACGGCGGCGACCTGCCGCCGCGAGCAGTTGGAACGCTTCGCCACCACCTGGGCGATCTCCATGAAGTATTCATCCCATCCCGGACGCGGATCAACGGTTTTCTTTCTTTTCATGGCGCGATATTTTAGCATATTATGGTATAATCTAGAGCATGAAAAATATAGTTTCTTTTGCGATGGTCGTCGGCCTTGCGGTGATCGTCCTGGAGGGTGAATGCGGCGAGAAGCCTTATGACTTCCGCAAGCGGCTGGATGTCGTTCATGAAAGCGGACGGCGCGATCCGGCGGCGAAGCCGGCAGCCGCCGAGTTTGTTGTGAAGGATGGCGCGGTGGTGTCGGTGCCCGTCGCTGCGGATGATGTGCTGGTGACGGCTGCGAAGGACTTCTGCGATTACCTGGATGTCTCCATGAACGTGAGCGTGCGCTTTGCGCGAGGGGTGAAAGGGTCGCGATCCTGCGCGACTGGGAACACGGCGGACGCGACGGAGCGCGTCCCTCCCGCAGTTGAGATTTCGATTGATGGGAAGATGGCGGCTCGGGCGTGCCGCATTGAGACGAGCGAGGGCGGCGTCAAAGTGCAGGCGGCAGATTCGCGTGCGGCGGCGCAGGCGCTGTACCATCTCGAGGATCTGATGAATTTCCGGGCGGCGCCGTTCCTCAAGAAGGGGACCGAAAACCGCCGCTCGCTCTTCTCGCCGCGCATGACGCATTCCGGCTGGGGCGTGGATGTGTTCCCGGATGCGCATCTCGCGCAGATCGCCCACGCCGGCATGGATGCGATCGTCATCTTCATCAAGGATGTGGATAAGACCAAGGGTGCGAATTATCAGGACGTGAACGATGTGATCCGCCGCGCGAAGCGACACGGTCTCGACACGTATCTGTATAGCTACATCGTGGCGTTCGTCCATCCTGACGATCCGGATTCAAAGGCGAAGTTCGACGCCACCTACGGACGCGTCGCCGCCGCCTATCCGGAGGCGAAGGGCATCGTGTTCGTAGGGGAGAGCTGCCAGTTCCCCACGAAGGACGAGCGTGCGCAGCCGGTGACGAACCGCAACCGGATCCCTGGCGACAAGCGTCCTGTCGCGGGCTGGTGGCCGTGCCGCGACTATCCCGACTGGGTGAAGGCGGTTAAACGCTCGATCGATGCGCAGAGTCCGGGGATGGAGATTGTGTTCTGGAGCTACAACTGGGGACGTCAGCCGGTTCAGCCGCGTATGGAGCTGATCGACGCTCTGCCGCAGGACGTCACGCTTCAGGCGACGTTCGAGATGTTCGAGCCGCAGGTGAAGCGCAACGGGCTGAATGCGCCGAGCGCGGACTATTCGCTTTCGTTCGAAGGGCCGGGACGCTACTTCGCCTCCGAGGCGGAGCGGGCGCACAAGCGGGGACTGAGGCTCTTTTCGATGTCCAACACCGGGGGGCTTACCTGGGACTATGGTGTGATTCCGTACCAGCCGTGTCCGTACCAGTGGGCGCGCCGGTACGCCGGAATCCGCAAGGCGCAGGCGGATTGGGGCCTCTCGGGTCTGATGGAATGCCACCACTACGGTTGGTGGCCGTCGTTCATCAGCGAACTGGAGAAGGAGGCGTTCACGGAGGGCGGCATCCCGTTCGAGAAGCATCTGCGGATGATCGCGGTGCGTGACTTCGGGGAGGCGAACGCCGACCGCGCGCTGGAGGCGTGGCGGCTTTGGAGTGACACCGCGCGTGACTATGTGGCGAGCGACGACAACCAGTACGGGCCGTTCCGGTTGGGGCCCGCCTATCCCTACAACTTCGGCGGCAAGCGGATTGAGAATAAGGATTTCCCCTGTCCGTCCTACGCCTCGTTTGGCGTGCGGATCGCCCGCCTGAATTATCTTGATGTGTGTGGTTATCGCCCGGAACTGGGCGAACGGAAAAAGCTCGACGGCGAGAGGATGGCGAAGGAGATCGAACTGCTTGAGTCGATGCAGGAGAAGCTCGGGAAGGGCGCGGACATCTTTGACGCGATCACGGCGGCGCTACCGTCGACGCTTGCGGAGAAGGCGCGTCGCATGGCAGGACTCGGGCGTTTCATGCAGCGGACGGTGAGCACGGCGATCAACGTGAAGCATGGCGCGCTGGCGTACCTTGCCGGGGACAAGGCGGAGGTGTTCGCTTGGGCGAAGCGCGAGTACGCCAACGCCAAGGCTGCGCTTCCGCTTGTGGAGCAGGATTCGCGTCTCGGCTGGGAACCTTCGATGGAATATGTGGGCGGCGTGGAGCAGGTGCAGTGGAAGCTTAACCGCATGCGCGAAACGTATGGTGACGACGTGACCCGCTGACCCACACCACTCTAACTGCCAACTGCCAACTAATATGCTAAAATGCGGTGCCAGAGGGAGCAAGCTTTCCGTCGCGCAGGCGACGGGTGCGCTTGAACTTTTGGCGTCGCGTATCCAGGGGTTCCGGGCAAAGCTTCGCACATTCACGACACCGGGCGACCGTGATCTTTCCACGCCCATCGAAAAGAGTGCACCAGATTTCTTTACGCGCGATCTGGATGAGGCGGTGCGGACGGGCCAGATTGATTTTGCCATCCATTCGGCGAAGGACCTGCCGTCCCCGCTGGCGGAGGATCTGGACTGGTTCTGGCTCCCAGAGTGCGCTGATCCTCGCGATTGCTGGGTGATGCGCGCGGCGGTGTCGCGGCAGATGCGCGTGATCGGCGTCTCCAGCGCGCGGCGGGAGACCTATGCGCGGCGTCGCTACCCGAAGGCGAAGCTGTTGCCCCTTCGTGGCGCGGTGGATGCGCGATTGGCGCAGGTGGCGGAGGGACGGTTCGATGCCGCGCTGATGGCGATGGCGGGCTTGAAGCGTCTGTTCCCGAACTGGCGCGAAGAGGAGCCGTTGCCCGTTTCTGCAGGGGGTGTTTCGCTCAAGGTGCTGCCGATTCCCTTGGCGGAGCTGCCGCCACCGGAAGGGCAGGGCGTGCTGGCCGTTGTGTTCAAGAAGGGGCATGCTCGCATGACGATGGTACGGCGCGCGTTCATCAAGGCCGTGCGTTTCACGAGCGCGGGCGTGGGCGAGGCCGGACTGATGACGGTGCGCGGCGTGCGCGATCTTCAGGAGGCGGATGTTGTGTTGGCGGATGAACTCTCGGGCGTGACACGTTCCTCGTTCGCTTGCGCGGCGCGATGGGTGGACGTGGGGAAGCGGTGCGGGGCTCATTCGATGGCGCAGGACGAGATCACCCGTCTCATCTGCGACGAAGCGCGGAAGGGTCGTCGCGTCGTCCGTCTCAAAGGCGGCGATGCGGGGCTTTTCGGGCGGATCTCCGAAGAGACGGCGGCGCTTGAGGCGCTGGGGATCCCGTATCTCGTGCGGCCCGGCGTGAGCGCCCTCGTGGCGGCGACAGCGCCGAACGGTCTGCTGCTTACGAAGCGCGGCGAAGCGCGCGGGTTCGCCGTTTCGACGCCGCGCGCGACGGGGACGAAGACGCCCCAGGTGTTCTTTATGGCGACGCGTCTGGCGCGCGAGGTGCTGAAGTCGTTTCCGCCCGATACGCCCTATGCAATGGTGTGGGAGGCCGGTGGACCGTATGAGCGCGTGGAGACGGGACGTTGCGGCAGGCCGCGTCTCCATCCGGAGGGTGCACCCGGATTGCTTGTGGTGGACGCGGCCGGTACGCTTTTGGTGCGGCGGCGCATCCTGCTCACTTGTTCGGAAGCGGTGATGCCGCGTGCAATTTGCCACTTTGAGGACTTCGGTTGGCGGGCGGTTGAATGGCCGATGATTGAGCTGAAGGCACGTGAAGCCGTCGCGCAGCTGCTGGAAGGTCTGGAGAAGCGTTTCGACGCGGTTGTTCTCACGAGCCCCAGTTCGGCGCGGATCTTCTTTGAATTGTGGCGGGGCGACCAGCGGCGTCTGCCGCAGTTTTGGACATGCGGAGCCGGTACGGACGCCGAACTGCGTCGTCAGGGCGTGGCGAGCGACATTCTGCCCGAGAGCGACTTCTCGGCGAAGGGGCTGATCGCGCGTCTGAAGCAGGAAGGAACGAAGCTGAAGGGGCTGCGCGTCCTGCGCTTGCGGAGTGCGAAGGCGGGACGTTCCGTGGCGGCGGCGCTCCGTCGGCAGGGCGCATCGGTCGAGGATGTGGTCCTTTACGATAATATGCCGGTGCGGCGGGAAAGGTGCCCCTTGCCGCCGTGCGATGCCGTGTTCTTTGCGAGTGCGAGCGCCGTCGAGGCATTTCTGGAGCAGTATGGTGCGAAAGCGCTCGCCCGAAAGGAACTGTACGTCATGGGTGAGCCGACGCGCCGCGCGCTCGTCAAAGCCCGCATCTCGCCGACCCGCTGCAAAATCACCCCCATCGTCTAACCACCAGCCTTCGCTAAAGCTACGGCTCGGCAAGCCAACCACTAGCCACTAGCCACCAATCACTAACAACTCTAAACTGGAAACTCTAAACTAGCCACTAACCACTAGCCACTAACCACTAACATGAACAAACTTATCGCCTCTTTCCAAGTTGATCACACGCGCATCGGCTACGGGATCTTCGTGAGCCGCCGCGACATCGTGAACGGCGCGTACATCACCACGTTCGATATCCGCATGAAGCGTCCGAACGTGGAGCCAGCGATCCATCCGAACGCCATGCACACGCTTGAGCATGTGGTGGCGACGTATCTGCGCAATTCGTCCTTCAAGGACCATGTGGTGTATTGGGGACCGATGGGCTGCCTGACCGGCTTCTATTTCATCACGAACACGGCGCATGCGATCCTGCCGCGCGAAATTGAGCCGCTGATGCGGGCGGCGTTCCGCCATCAGGCGAACTACCGGGGGGAGGTGCCCGGCGCCACGCCCGTCAATTGCGGGAACTACCAGCTGCACGATCTGGCGATGGCGAAGTACGAGGCGAAGGTCTTCCTTGGGCAGAAGTGGAAGTTCGACTATCCGCCCGCCCGCCGCATCAAGGCCGGCGCGCGCACCTTCTACGACGCCTAACGGATCCGCCTCTCATTTGAGATCTCAGGCGGACGGTTTAAATGTCCCTCTGACTTTTCTGATTCACGTTTAAAACGTGATATAACACAGCCGAAATTGTAGAGCGGTACAATCTCAAGGGCGACGCCCTGCTTGGGAGGATTTGCGATGTGGTGGCAAGTTCTATTGGCGGGCTTATGAGCCGTAGGGCCAGCCCCCAAATCTTGCCTCAGTAGCGTGTCCGTGGTGGGCCGCCACACTTACACTAAATTGTGGTATAATGCCGACAGGAAAAAACAAGAGACAGGCGTTATGACATCAAAATCCACACGTCGTTGCGGTTCGAGATTGCCAGACAGGTCTTTACTTGTTGTATCCTGCCGATTGGGAGTTGCACATGAAAGACATTCTCTATTTTCAGTCTTCACTGAATGCTGGTAATAACTCCAGTCTGGAAGGTGTGAGGCGCTTTGCCAAGTCGTCCAATTGGCGTGTTCACGTCACGCCCTATGCGGACGCAGCCTATCATCACGGAGACCATACGGCATCAAGTCAAGAGCCAGATGTTAAGAATCTTTTGAAGTTTTGGAAGCCGGTCGGTGTCATTGCTGAATGTGGTGCGGCTCCAAAGTTGCTCAAACCACGCGACTTCGGTGCCGTGCCGGTTGTCTTTCTCGATCAATTGCCGATCCCCGGAGCTATTTGTGTCACATCTGATGCTGTAGCCATTGCGGAACTGGCGGCACGTGAGCTTTTGTCTTTAGCCTTTAAGACTTATGCCTATGTTCCGTGGATGGAAAAGGTCTATTGGAGCGAGGAACGGGGCAGAGAGTTTTCTCGTATTGTCAGGATGAGTGGATTCAACTTTCTTCAGCTCAAGAAGATTCCGTCTGGTGCCGGTACCGAAATCTATCGAAACTGGCTTTGTACATGGCTCAGGAGTGCCCCTAAACCATTGGGTGTTTTCGCGGCAAACGACTATGTCGCTTCGATCATCCTTTCGTGTGCGGAACGGGAGAAAATACGAGTCCCAAACGAGTTGGCGGTTATTGGGGTGGATGACGATCATGAGATATGCAATCATGCAAACCCGCCGCTAACCAGTATCCAGTTGGATCGCGAAAGGGCGGGGTATCGTGCGGCGCAACTTTTGAATGAGCGAATGCTTTGTCCGTCCGTAGAGGTGAAAGGTAGGACCTTCGGCCCCATTTGTGTCAACCACAGGCAATCTACATTCGCTTATTCGAGGCGAGACGCTCGGGTGTCCATTGCCATGAAGATGATTCGGTGTAAGGCTTGTGAGGGACTGAAGGCACGAGACGTGATTTCGAAAATGGGATGTTCACGACGGTTGGCCGAATTGCGTTTCAGGGAAGCGACAGGGCATTCCATCCTAGACGAGATTTTGTCTGTTAGGATTGAGCGGGCGAAATTCTTGTTGGAGTATTCATCGCGGCCGATTGCAGATATAGCCAAGAGCTGTGGTTATGGTTCTGCGGATGCGCTTCGTAGAGTTTTTGTCTCCGAATGTGGTATAAACCCGCTTGTATGGCGAAAGAGGGCTGATCAATAATAGCCCGCCGACATTTTATCACCTCCCCAAACTTCTCCTGAAGGTATCGGGTGCGGTGCGCAATCGGACGGTTATTTTTTTTGCGCAATCGTTCGTTTCTTGATTGTGGCTGAGAGGGATGCTGTGATAAAATAGCGCGCATTGACCCAATTAGAAGTTTAAAATGACAAACCCTAATTCCATAGAGAGGCGGTGGCTCATTCGAGGAGCATGCGCTGCGGGAACTTCGCTGTTTGCGGCAATGACTCCGGTCGCGGCAAGTGCGGCACTTCCGGCATATGACACGCTGATTGCACATCGCGGCGAATCAGTGGATGCACCGGAGAATACCTTACCCGCCTACAGGACGGCGCTGGGGCGCGGTTTCGGCTTCGAATGCGACGTGTATCTCTCGAAGGACGGGCGCGTGTTCACGTTCCACGATGATACCCTGACGCGAACTACGGGCGGCGCGAACACGAACAAATGTTCGGATATCACATGGGATGAAATTTCGCGGCTTGACGTTGGCCGCTGGGGCAAGTGGAGAGGGTCGAAGTTCGAAGGAACGCGTCCCGCGCTTCTTGAAGAGGTTCTTGCGCTCGCCCGCGACGGAAGGCAGATATACATCGAAGTGAAGTGCGGGCCGGAGATTGTGCCATACATCAAGGACATCCTGGCGAAACAAACGACGGCCACGCCTCAGAATGCGCTCTTCATTTCAGGGAATGTTGGAACGTGCCGGGCACTCAAGGAGCGGATCCCCGAATACAAGGTCTATTATGTGACGTACATCAGGACGGAATGGGGCGATACCGCGCCGCTCCTTTCGCACGAAGAGATATTCGAGAGGGTCAAGGCGTCACGGGCTGACGGCGTAGACTGCTATTTCGACCCTGA
>Ga0310786_10006117_pt1 | contig 16129 bp, 22 predicted proteins | sample AusTroGonzalo_MG_FD_203881 | JGI IMG/M metagenome (GOLD analysis project Ga0310786, IMG submission 203881) | Bovine rumen microbial communities from tropical cattle in Woodstock, Queensland, Australia - Gonzalo_03 (v2) (version 2) | ecosystem: Host-associated > Mammals > Digestive system >... | reverse complement strand
GCATAGAATAGTACCATCTTTGCAAAATAATGTAGTCGGCGTTGTTGATTTGTATAATATGTCATTTCACGCAGCAGTTGGAACTGGTACATCTACTATCCCGAATATTATATATTAGATGAAACCCCTGCGTAACATATGACAAGCGAAGAAATTATACAAAGACTTCTCGATGAGAAGAAGATAACTGTAGCGGATGCTATGGTTATATTGAAAGATTTAGCAAAGATAGGGATTAGTTATGTCCTAAAACAAGAACAACCGACTATTCCTACCGCACCTACAATAGTAATGTACGGAGTTGGAGTAACGACTTCCACTGGGGATGGACAATCTATTAGTAACTACAGCCACACTAATGAAACCCCTGCATAACATATTGCTCTTGTTCTTGTTGGTAATGACCTCTTGCAAGGTATGCCAACCAGTCATAGAGATACACGATAGTATCAGGACAGTAGAGGTACACACGCACGACACGGCTATTATAACGAAAGCAGATAGTGCGCAAGTGCAACTGCTATTGCGTTGTGATAGTGCCAATAATGTCCTCATCGACGAGATAACAACAGCCAACGGAGAGCGGCTCACGCTACAAGCCAAACTAAAGAAACTGCTCAATGGCTATAGCCAACTCTCGGTGGACTGCAAAGAGGATAGTCTGATGAATATCATCCAATGGCAAGATAGCGTCATAAAGGAAAAGACCAACCACACATATGTTCAGAACATAGAGGTCATACCTCCGTTCTACAAACGCTGCACATGGGCTTTGTGGATATTGGTAGTCCTGATTATATTGGGCATAGTGGCAAGGGTGCTGATAAAAGTTTACTTGCATAAGTGAATATTTGTGCGCTTATGCAAAACAGCAGTAGTTACGGAGGATATTAGAACACCCGATTCGGGAGGTCGCAGGTTCGAATCCTGCCTGCTGTGCAAAGAATAAAGCCACACGCTTATACCTTCGGCTTTCGGTCGGAGGTTGGAACAGGCGAAAGTCTATTCCGTAAAGCGCACCCGGTGGCTAAATAAAGCAAACAGACAAAACTTTTAATAATATGAAAGACTTAGTACGTTCATGGAAATTTTGGCTTGTAGTAGCCATCGTAGCAGCCATCATCATCGCTGCTGTAGTATGTCACTTGGTTCAACCTAAAGTAACCTACGCTTGGTTGGAGATTGTAGCTGCCTTTACCTTTGTGTTAGGCGGTGTATGTGTATGGCTTATTGCTAACTACATACTGAAGAAATAGGGTATAGGGCATTGGTTTGCCCTGCACTCGCAAAGAAAGGAAAAGATTATGAGTATAGGTGCAATAACAAGTAAGTTACATGCAATGGCAGGCAGCGTATGGGGGTGGCTCATACTTGTTGGCTCTGCCGCGATGGAGTTCATAGGTGGGTATGAGACAGAGATAGTGTCTGTCGTGATTGCTATTGCTCTTGACCTCATATGGGGTATAGCCGCAGCAGTCAAGCAAGGAAAGTTCACAAAGAGCGAACTCATGCGCGAGACGGTTGGTAAGATAACTGGCTATCTGTCTGTAGTATTTCTATTTATCTTGGCGGAGAAATGTATTCCCGGAGACACGTTCTGGGTAAGTGGTATCGTTACTGCTATCATTATCGCCACAGAAGCGTGGAGTATATGCGGTAATGTGCTTATTGTCTATCCCAATGCTGTATTGTTCAAACTGCTCAAGCCTGCTCTCAAAGGGGAGTTGGCAAGTAAACTCGGAGTAGACGAGGACAAGGTAGACGAGATACTGAAAGAATCGGAGAAGAAACGCAGAAGCAAGAAGAAATGAATAACACTTGGACTAAAGAGGACTATACAGAGTACAAGAGACAACTTGAGTTGCTTGAGAAAGCGTGGGGTTATTGCATACCTATCACTAACCTCGAGCGCATGGCAGCAAATATTATTAACGCACAGAAAGGGCTATAGTATGGAAATGGTCGTTGACAGAAAATGGAAAAAAGATACCTACACGATAGGTAATGTGTACATTGACGGAGAGTTTTTCTCCAATTCTATAGAAGACAAAGACAGAGGTCTTGCTCAATGGATGGATGTTGGCGAGATTGCCAAGAAGAAGGTCTATGGCGAGACGGCTATCCCTACTGGCAAGTACAAAGTGACTATGACTTATAGTCCGCGTTTCAAAAGGAACATGCCGCAGATTATGAACGTGAAGGCTTATTCGGGTGTTCGTATCCACTCGATGAATACAGCAAAGGACTCTCTCGGTTGCATTGGCTTGGGCAAGAACGACAAGAAAGGTTGGATAAGCAATAGCCGTAAGTACTGCAAAGCGTTTGAGGAGAAGCTTATAGCCGCAGGCGGAACATGTGATTTAGAGATTAGGTAATATGAAAGTAAAATTCTATACTTGTTGGGATTGTTCTTTTTATAAGGACGGACATTGCGAGTTGAAAGATGAGCGTGTATCTTCTCAGAAGATGCCATGCAGAGATTTCGAATTAGGATGAAAGAGCAGATAGTAGTAACATTAACCTCATGGACTGGTCGCATAGCTAATGTGCCTACAGTCCTTGATAGTATCTTTGCGCAGACGATACAGCCGGATGCTATTGTGTTGAATCTTGCAGAAGAGGAGTTCTATGGTCGTAGGATACCTGAAGATGTGCAAGAATACATAGATGCCAACGATAAGATACAGATTAACTGGCGAAGATATAATACGAAGGTCTATAAGAAGTTTCTTCCGACACTTTTGCTCTATCCAGATGCACTTATCCTTCCGATAGATGATGATTTCATTTATCCTCCTACCATGATTGAGGAGTTCATGAAGGTACATAAGAAGCATCCTAATAGTCCTATAAGTGGAAATCATTATTATCGTAATGGAATAAAGTGCCATTGCGGCTGTGCAAGTCTCGTGCAAGCGAAGCATTTCGAAGGGTGGCAACAGTATGCTAATAAGAACGAGTTCAGAGAAAAATGTACATCATCTGACCTATTCTATACTTATCTCGCAGCAAAGAATGGCTATTTGTACGAAGAAACAGAAACTGATTTCCAATATCAGATGCAATCGTATAATTCTGTAGAAGAATATTATACATACAATAAGGGAAGATTGGGGATTAGTGCATGTGTATGCTATAAGTATCTCGGAGTAATGTACAAGCATTTTGAGAACAAAGGGAAACCATACTGTGTTCTCGGAGCAGCGCAGACGGAAGAAGGAAAGAAAATAGAACGAGCAATGATAGAGTGGTTATCTCCGTGTTATGACTTGTATGTTGTAGAGCATGACGGTAGAGACTTTGAGTATACTGCTATCAAATTTGCGAAGGAGATAATGACCGAGAAGAATGCCCCATGCTTGTATCTACATACTAAGGGGGCGTATTATAAACACGGTTGCACTCTTCGTGTACGTAGAATGTGGAAATATGAGTTCTGCGAAAATCAAGAGGCATATTTCAAAGCGGTTGATGTTGACCATGCAGCAGTAGCAACCCCTTATACTGGTGAGTGTAAAGTCACATGGTTTAACGGATGGGTGGCTAATCCACAAGCATTTAGAGAGATGCATTTTGAAAAGACACGTAATAGATTCTTCTATGAATATAATATGTTTACAGATGTAGATGTGATAGGCATTCGCATGAATGATATAGAGGAGGATTACCAACATAAAACTATGCACGAAGACTTAAAAACATATTTTAATAGCTGATGGATATACTATATATAGTCGGAACGGGCAGTAAATGGAACGATAATGAGTTGCGTTACAGCCTTAGAAGTATAGCCAAATACGGGAAGAACGTAGGGCAAGTATATATCGTTGGGCATAAGCCGGATTGGGTTAGCAGCCAAGTAATACATATAGACTGTGCAGACCATTTCGAGCGAAAGCACAAGAACATGATGTATAAAGTGATAGTAGCTACCGAGCGTTGTAATATGAGCGACCATTTCTTGCTGAGTAGTGATGACCACTTCTACATCAAGGAGACAGATTTTGATAACTATCCTATCTATAGCAAGAGCGACACTATCAAAGGTGGGTCGAAGAATTCCTATGAGAAGTCTATGTATTGGACAGGAAAGTTCCTCAAAGAGCATGGACTGCCGTGCTATCAGACTAATCCGCATTGCAATACACATTTCGATGTGGAGATATACAAGAAGAACAGCGAGCTTTTTGCGAAGGGTATACAGTTGGAGTATGGCGCAGAGATGAATTGTCTGATGGGCAATCTGCTGATACAAGCAGGGGCGAAGCCTACTCCCTACAGAGATATAAAAGTGCGAGAGTTCCGTTCTCGTGAAGAACTCCTTGAGAAACTGGGCGATACGCATTGTTTCTCTATAGGAGATGATGCAATACGATGCGGCATAGGGGAATACTTAGAGGAGCTATTTCCCGAGAAATGCCGATATGAAAAATAATATGGCTTAGACCATACACTCACGTGCCGAACATTCACACAATGGGGATAATAACTCCGTCGTGCGAATGTTTTTTTTGTACGCGGGCAAATGATATAAGCCTATGAAAACGAAAACATTAAACGGCATCCTCGATACAGTATCGGAGGTATGCGAAGTAAGCAGGGAAGAATTGCTCTCCCGTTGTAAGAGACAAGAAGTCGTAGATGCACGTTGTATCTTCGTGCATTTCTGTAAACAGTATGGATTTCCGAGTAAGGTAATAGCTGATTTTCTCGGAAGACAGAGAGCGTGTGTAGTTGATAACTATGCTCATAACTACCATTATTTCAGCAGAGTATCATATATCATGCGCGTATATAGTCAGCAAGTATCCGACAAGTTATCCGTTATCTTACCTGATACTCACTCATAATTCTTTCTGTGGGTCGTAGATTCGCAGTACTTTTGCACCGTGATTCATATAGATGATTCATACCAATCGCAAAAGGTGTAAGATGCGACCAAAACCATACGTACTATGGCAGAAGGAATGAGTATGAGTGACTACTTGACCTTAGAGAAGGTAGGTAATCGCAACAGAGGTGTGGCTAACACAGCTCTTGGTTTGGGTATTGGTCTCGGTGCTGCTGCTCTTGTTGGAGTAATAGCAGTCGGTTGGGGTCTGAACAGCGCTTCTAAAGCACGTTCTCGCTCTGCTGAGAAACTGGCTGAGGCTTCTACTATCCGCACGAATGATGTTATCTCGTTGCTTGCAACAGAGCGTGCATCGCGTGAAGCATGGCAGTCTCAGAACCAACCTACATTGAGTCAGGTTATTGAGCTGCAAAACAACCCGAGTCTGCAAAGCACCGTACAGGACATTGTCAGCGCAATGGCAACTGCTACTGCGACAGCTAACAATAGCGGTATCAACTCCGCTATCGGTGGCGACCATTTCCTGCGCGTACAACGCTACAGCGCTCCGCAACCTTGTGGATGTGACTCGTGTCAAGGCTAACACCAGAGAGGAGGTATAGGTGCGAAAGCATCTATGCTTCCTCGTTTTTGTAGAAAGGACTATTATGATTTGGAGTAGAGATTATGATTACTCGCTTATACGCACATCGAGCAAAGATGCGTTAAAGAGGACTGCTCTTGCAGCGAGTGGCAATGACATAAAGAAGGCTTCGGAGATATACGATTACTTCATCAAGGACCTAAGCGACTTGCCTGATTTTGACCCTGTGCCGCCTACGGCAATGGAGCAGTTTAAGAACACCGCGATGCAACTGATGGAGTTCGGAAAGGAACACGAAGACCAAGTTAAAGGAGTGATTAACATCGTGATGCAGTTATTAGGCAAAGGAGCGCCTATGACTACACCACCGCCAATAGAAGGATAATATGCTTACACCTTATAATATAACATTGCACGTGTACGCGGAAAGCCCGGAGGAGGCTATAGCGTTACAGAATGCGCTTAGAGATTTTGTAGTAGAGAAGTATAATCAAGGCATCTATCCTCGTGCTGCTTCGTTGAACAGCCTATTACAGAGGTTTGGAAACAGTATGATGGTTAATGCGTTAATAAAATAAGTACTATTATGGAAGAGAAGAAACCAAGAAACATCCTTGAGAGTATCTTTTACGGAGTAGGAGTCGTTAATGACAATGTGCTTACTCTGTCGGAGAATCTAAAGGAGATGCAAGATGCGGTAGCGTCTATGCAGCAAAGGGTTGATGAGGTGTTACACGTCTTCAGCCAACCAGCACCGGAAGAGCCTACTGTTCCCGGCGAGGAAAGTGCTGTCACGGAAAGTAGGGAACAATCAAAATCAGTTGAGTTATGAACAAGATTCAACCAGCACTCATCACGTTCACGCCAGCGTTAGGCAGCACTGCGAGTCCGTACAGCGGTCTCTGTAGCATCAACCAACGTCTGTGTTTCCCGAGCTGCGCGGACACTACTCCTGTGTTCTCTCCGCAGTTCTCTGTTAAAGGTGTGTCTATGGTAGGCACTAATCTGTATGCTGTGACGGTACATGTAGAAGGTATTATCTCGTATGTGCCTTGTAATGGCGGATGCTGCTGCACCAAGCAACAGCCTCTGTCGGACGATTTCTACGTGTACATATCGTCAGAGACAGCACCTACTGTTACGATGGTAGCAGGCGCAAGCATCAACGCTCTGTCAGCAACTGCTTGCCAACCATGTAGCCGTGCTTTCATGTGTGACACCCCATTGACATTTACAGTAGCATGAGTGTAGTGATAGCAATAGCAGTAATGGCGGGAGTGACTCTTGCTGTGCATCTCGGATTGCCGCAAGCTATAGCAGGCATCGTGAATAAGATATGCGGATGCCATAAGTGCCTTTCCTTTTGGAGTACGCTGATTGTTCTGACGTATGCCGGAGTACACCCTGCTGTTACTGCATTGCTATCCATTTGTATGGCTTATGCGAGCGAATGGTTTGCAATAGTCCTTGTGTTGTTGAACAAACTCTACGAACGGTTATGGCGAAAAGTAAGAAAATAAAAGCAGAAGAGATTGTGTCTGCACCTAAGCAGAGCAAGATTATCTTCATGGTATATAAACCGCTGCCACGTATGCGTGGTTGCACAAATTGTAAGTGATATGGACTACAGAAAAATGATTGAAGACTACGCCAATAATGGTGGTAGTGAGGAAAAGATGTGGGTGTCTGTTGCTATCACAGCAGAAGCGATGGACTACATCAAGTCAACTAATCCCGAGAAGTACGACTGCCTTTTGCGTAAGCTGAACGAGGCGTTGTATGGCAAGCACTATACAGAAGAACTTGCCAAGCATGACGTAGCAGCTATGCACAGCACAAGTGCTGATGGAGTAAGACACTCAGGAGAACATTGGACGGTAGAGCAGATAGAGGCTGCTACTAAAGACAAGACTTTCCCTAAAGGTACAACCAAATGGGATAAGTATGTGGCATATAATGCTTTTGCCAATGACTTGGGTAAGAAATTCACAGACGAACAGATTCTCTGCGCAGCGTGGCTGTTCTGGTTTGATGATGAAGACTGGAATAGTGACGGAAAAGTATGGGAATATATGAAGAAAAGTTAATGATTCTATAACTTTTCGGCACTTTTATACTGCTTGACTGCATAAGTTGAGCAGTTTTTATACTTTTCGTATCTTTTTATATAAATAAAATTTCTATTTTTGCAGCACAAATATATTTGCTTATGATACATGAATGTTGGCGTTGTGCTGAAAAGCCGGAGCCTATTACCTTTTCTTATGCGCCGGGCGACTTGTTGAAGGAGGCTGAGAAGCGCACTTCCTATATTGGGAAGATGCGTAGTTCTGATACGTCGGCTGACTTTATTGACCGCATGGCATTGACGGAAGGAGAGGGTTTTCTCTCTGATGAGTTTCTCAAGGATGCTATGGAACAGGTTTATAATTGGGTGCGTGCTTTTGGCAGAACGATAGAGAATGCCTGTGTTATTGATGAAGAGACGGGCAATATAGTTTACACTCTGCAACCTGAAGTATGGTGGGATAAGAACGCATACAGCAGAGTTGATAGAAATTTGAAAGAAGCGTTAGTGAATTTTATCATCTATCGCTGGTTTGAGTTTGTCAATTCAGATGAGGCTCAAGCTTATTTTGACAAGTATGAAAATTATGCGCATGAAGCTCAGCTCGGCATGAATGCTGAGGAGTTTATTATTCAGCGTAGGTATAACACATTCTAAATTTTTACTATTATGGCAGTTGATATTAGATGGAATGGTAATACGGGTCGCTCTGCGGATGGTCGTATGTTTCGTAAAAGTGATGATGGTCACGTTTATGAGTATGTAGATGGCGAATACGTGCCAACTACTCAGAATAATGATAGTACGGTAGATTTGGCTTCTATCAAATGGGATGGCGAGATTGGTCGCACAGTTGACGGTCGTCATTTCCGTAAGAGCGGAGATAGTATCTATCAGCGTATCGAGGACAAGTGGGTTCCTATTTATAAGCCGGAGAGTCTCAATCTTGCTAAGGCTAATGATGCCAATGCAGAGCAAGAAGAGACTAAGGTCACCACAGATGCTGCTCCTGAGTTGATGTCTAAGAACATCACAAAGCGTGAGAAAGTTGTTCGCCCAGAACGTGATGTAAAAGAAGAGTTGACAGAGGCAGGCGGAGGGAACACTTTGAGTTTCTTGAGCGAGTTAATAAAGAGACGTAAACCTTTGGAGGATGCTATGCCGAAACTCATGATGAAGAAAGAGCCTATCACAACAGGATATAAAAGCATCGAAGATAATAATAGCAAACAAGCGATAAGAGATTTGCACAATCTTCTTTCTGGGAAGCAAGCAGAAATGCAAGAAGAAATGGGTAATCGTTTTGCTCAGACAGAACAAGAACCGTCAAACGCTCCTGAATAATTATGAAGTTCGAAGGCACACAAGTTAATATTCCCATCAAGGGCATCATGCGCGCAAGTACAGACAACTTGTGCGCTGACGGTGCTATGAATGAGGTTATCGGAATGGAGTATAAGGATGGCTCGTGGCTGCCTTATAAAGAGAAAGCGACATTAGATAATCACGGTTGGATTCCCGGAGCAGGAAGCACAGACGCCTCTCGTATATATGTCCATAAGCTGAGTGACAATACTACAGAGGACTTATTTATCTTTGATGTTTTCTATGGAGGAGACTATGAGAATAAAGTTCCTGTGCTGTATTACTACGGTTATCCTGACGAGAGCAGCTCTGATAGTTCCGATAGCTCTGATAGTGGAGAGCCCGAGAAAGTCAGAATAGAGATTGCTCCTTATGTCCGTGATGTCTCTTTCGTAGGTAATATGCTTTGTGTCGCTACTGATTCTGGTATTAGATATTTCTTGTGGAAAGACGGTAAATATACAGAGCAGACTACTACTCCATTGCCTAAAGTGTCGCTGAGAGTAGACTCTGGTCTATATGACAAGACTAATACGAATCGTGTAGGTATGCGTTATGTGACAAGAGCATCTGCTCGCTCTGATAGTGCAGCGCATACTATGAGTTCTGAATCTCGTGAGGAATCTATCGCTGGAGGTCTTAGCGCTGTTCTTGGTGCTGTAAGAGACGAAGGCGGACTTACGGGATATTTCCTTGCTTGCTATGCTTTCCGTCATAAGAATGGCACTCTTACTCTTGCTTCTGCGCCAGTGCTGCTTGGGAGACCAATGCAGACTCTCGGTGGCGAAAGTACGGGATATAGAGAGAAGAACCTAATGGGGCAAGGATTCGCTAATGTTGACAGTTTTGATACAAGACATAATTCCTCTACTGTTAGTCTGAAGCGTTTTGTCAAAGACGGACCAAGTCCTGCTGCGCAAGGAACGACAAATGACTATGCCGTGTTTGAATTACCACCTCCACCAGAGATGCTATGGCGCGAGGACGGCACTCGCATTAAAGAAGGAACTCGATTTGTGGAGCAGCATACGTCACTTGTTTCTGGTGAGGGAACATATTGCACTACTATTGATGGTAATGATGAGATTCCTTATCCTTCTGGACAGGCTCCGTCTCAGACGCTTACGTATGAGTGCTTACTCGGCATATCAAAAGCGCAGAACTATGATGATATGCGTGGAGAACCGACAGAACTTCTCAATCCGCCTGTTTATAGTAATGAAGAAGTGATAAAATATAGTGAAGTGGGAGACTTGGCATATTATGTGAAGAATTATCTCTGGCATAACCAAGATTTCACAAGCCCGATATTTTCTACTAACCATCCTTATATTCCAAGACTTGCATGTTCTATGATACATATGAATTTGCATAGACTCATGGAGAATGTTGAGGGTGCATATTGCCATAAATATATATTCTCATCTTATGCCTCTGCTAATAAATTGCAATTTAAGATAGAGAATGTTCAAGACTTAGAAGATAGTGATATAGAGTCTTTGTGTATATTTATTTCTCACGAAATTACTCCTTTTAATCTTGAAGCAAGTAGCTTTGATAGTAAGGTATATAATAGTACAGAGAATGACCGAATAGAAATAAAGACAATACAGACAGCGAGCCTTTGGGATGAGTCTTATTGGGCAGACTATCATATGTATGTAAACTATTTCCAAGCGAAATATCGTACAGAGAAAGAGATAATTACTGACTTAGAAGACACTAAATCTTTCTATCTTGTTAAAGAGATTCCGAAATTAGACATAGCCAACTCTACAGATTGGGAGACTATTGACTTGAAGGGTATGCTCGGGGAAAATCTATTGACACGAGAGACTCTTCCGTCTACTGCTTTTGATTGGAAGAAGACTATTCCTAATCACATAGAGTCTTATAACTATCGTCTCCATGAATACGATTATATACAGAATTTCTTTAATGGATATAGCTTGAGCGACTTCAAGCACAATGGTGGAGATGGTCAGATTCAAGGAAGTAACTATAATGACTCTGGAAAGACGTATAAGTGGGAGATAAAAGTTAATATTAAGGACAACTGGGGAGACACTACTGTTGTGAATTTCGACGATACAGCAGTTGACACTCTTGTTAAGTCTCTTACTCCATACATCTCATATCCGAGTACGTATGCAGACTCAATGACTATAAATGTGTATGAATACGGAACTTCTAATGTTGTGTATAGTAAGGAGTTCGCAATGAAGCACAATATCTCTCTCGGTCTTTCCTATTATATTGACCCAGAGTTGAAACCTATTGTCGAGTCTGTGGTAAGTGGCGGGACAGTACCAGAATCTTTGCCTTCGTTTGAAGAAAAAGACAATGAGAGAACATATCCAAACGGAATGAAAGTAGCAGATTCCGCTTTCCCATCATTCTTCCCTGCTAATTTCACATATAGACTCGGAAGCGAAAAGATAATAGGTCTTGGTCGTATGACTGTTCCTGTGTCTCAAGATAACAGAGGAGCAAATAAACTTGTTGTTTTCTGCACAGATGGCATATATACTATGGACGTGACCACAGACGGAACAGGAGCATACACATCTATCTCGTTTGCTGACGGAGAAGTCTGCACGAACAGAAACTCTATCTGCGAGATTGGTGGTGCTATTGTCTTTGCGAGCGCCAAAGGTCTGATGATGATTACGGGAGAAGGAGTGAAGGAGTTCCTTCCGGCATTGAATGGAAAGATTCGCTTTAAGCCTGCAGAAGCAGAGGACCCGTATACCAAGAGTGGCAATGCTATCTATAAGAAGATGATTACTACAGATAGTATTGTTAAGCTTGATGAGAAGATAAGCTATGAAGACTTCTTGACATTCTTAAATAAAGAGGGTACATTTGTTGCTTATATAGCAGAGAAGAACAAACTGCTCGTCTTCAATAATGGCAAGAATATCGACGACCACGAGCATTCGTATTGCTATCTGATAGATATACCTACACGCAACACGACTAAACTGTCTACGCGATTCTTTGCTGTAGACAACAATAATATAGGAAAGCGCTTTTGGTCGGCAGAACGTGCATCAAAGAGCGGACGCATACAAGCAACATATAGTAATGTGTTTGAATACTATAGCCAAGAAGCTAATTTAGACTGCCTTATAGCATCGCGTCCAATCAAGATACAGCAAGATGACAAGAACTCTTACAGACTTGTTGTCAGCGGCTATTTTGAAGGAGCTGCTAATCAATGGGCGGAGTTGGTTGTTCTCGGAAGCCTTGATGCTGACCATTGGAAAGTGATTGGTCTCAAGGAGAAAAAGCTCGAAGGTGGCTTCCATAACATCGGATGTGTAACAGATAGAGATACGTGGAAATATCTGATGTTTATCTTTGCAGGTCAGCTGTCAACTGAGAGTCATATTGACTATATTGACGTGACTGTAGAAGGACGATATAATAATAAGAAACGATAATATTAACTAAATTATAGGAGGAACGCTCTGTAGTAAGTGCAATTTTGTCGGCTATAGCGATTGCGGTAGGATTAGTTACGTCTGGAGTCGCTGCTGGAAAAAAGGCGAAAGCCAATAAAGAAATAAACAAGAAAGGAGCTATTCTTGAAGACCAAAGAGCCGAAGAGAATGCTTGGTATAACAAAGAGGTAAATAAAGACATCACAAGGTCTGCTGATGTTCAGAACATTATGCGCGAAAATAGCGAGAACCAACGTATCGCAGATGCTCGTACTGATGCTATGGGTCTCACACTTGGCTCTACAGCTGAGCGTATAGATGCAGGGCATGACGCAAACAGGAAACGCTATACTGATAGTCTTGCGGATGTAGCTGCGGCTTGGGGAGAACGCAAGTATAATCTTGATAAATATCATCTCGACAAAGAAGGAGATTACTTTAAGGGTCGTATGGGCATGCAAGATGAGTATGCGAAACAAGAGCAAGAAGCATCTAATCAGTATGCTCAGACAGCTATTAATGCCTTCAAGACTGGTGTCAACCAAGCTGGTAATGCAATGGGAGATTTCTTCGGAACGCCATCTTCAGCAGACCCTAATAAACCCCAAAAAGTATAATATTTTATCACTATGACAGAGAAAGAAGTACTTGATAGCATGGAGAATGCTTCCAAAGAAGTCCATGAGATAACCGCGAATAATGCAGCTCAGCAAGAAGAACAGCCTGCTGAGGCTGCTTCTGAAGTGTCTGCTTCTACTGAACCTTTGGCAGAGGCAGAAGCGCAAACAGATGTAACGGATGCAGCAAACGCAGCTCCCGCTGCTGATGCCGCTGCTGCACAACCTGCTGAAGCCGCAGTAAGCACAGAAAAGCCTGCAGCTAAATCCAAACTTGGGCTTAGGACAAAAACCAAAGAGAAAGAGGAATCAGCAGCAGCGGCTGAGCCTGCTCGTGAATATCTTCCAGTATTTGACTATATGACTGGAAAGAATATAGACAACAGCGTAAAGCCGAGAGTTCGAGAGAGTTATGTTAGTGCCAATAGAGCTGTAGATAATCTCTTAAAGCTGTATTCTTTTAATAGCAATCCTTCTGATTCAGATATAGAGGCAGCTCTTGGAGATGATATATGGGCATTTAACCGTGTATATGTTCCAGAGAGTCAGCGTTATGGAGCGAATGCATCTGTGTTCTTTGGCTCTGGAATGGTAGGACGTGTACCGCGTGCTACTAAAGATGCTATCTTGGCTATCGTACAAGCAGATAGGAAACGTAAGGCAGAAGCTGAGCAAGAAGCCGTGAACAAGCGCAATGAGGAGTTCCGAGTAGGAGACTATGTTGTAACTAAGCCAGTAGCTGATGACATCAATAAATATATTGATATGTACAATAATAGCGATTCTATTGAAATAAAAAAAGAATCCATAGCGTTATTGTACAATGCCTTAAAGAGAGCTGGTTATCCAGTTCCTGATATTGCACCAGAGGACATGCCTACTACTATTGACGGTCTGCTACTGTCTCCAGAGAGCAGAGGCGATGAACTTATACTTGAGCAGCTTATTCAAGGCGCTAATAAATTCCGTGCGCCGGAGAAAGTAGAAGGCAAGGACCTTGAGGAGAAATGGCGTCGTCGTCAGTTAGAGGCAGAGATTGCTGCTCGTGGCGATGTGCGTGCTGCGCAGCGTGCTCGTGTACGTACTGGCGTGGCTGATTTGGCTGCTCTTGTGGGCGATGTTATCCGTGCTTCTCAAGGAGCATATGTAGGCGAGCGTGATTGGAAGGACATCTATAATAACCTTGACAAACAAGGCAAGGCTGCTATAGATAACTACCGTGTACGTATGGCTCATCTCCAAGAGCAAGCAGACGCAGAAGCCGAGAAACTACGTGCAGCAGCAGCAGCAGCAGAGCTGAAGGATAAGGAACTCGCAGCTAAGGCAGAGATTGCTCGTCAGCAAGAAGCCGGAAAGAATAAGCGTTGGCAAGATAAATTGGACAATGATAAAGACATTGCCGAGATTCGTGCTGGGGTAGCCAGAGACAAGAATAATACTCCGGGGAAAACCACGTCTTATGATACCAAACCATTTAGACTTAAAGGTAAGAACTATTACTTCCGTAGTGGTAGGTATAATGCTATCGCTAAAAATATTTATGCTGTTCTAAAAAAGAATGGAGTTAATTTTGGCATAAAGGACATGGTGCGAGGGCTTGATAGGTCAGAAGAAATATCGACAAGCGTTGCTATGTTCCTTGCTTCAGGCACGTTCTCATCGCAAGATTCTTATGGCGTTACTCATACAAGTAATTGGGATGACCTCCCATCAGATGCTAAGAAAGAGATAATAAGCATCTTGTCCGAAAGTGAATATACAGAAGATGAGAATGAGAATGAAAATGAAATTCCGGGCTGGGGAACTGTAGAAGAGACTAATGAATACGATGATTAAATAATACTACTATGGCTGATAAAATTTCCGAAATCTATCAAAAGGCAAAAGAGAAAGGTATATTCAAAGACGGATATACCGAAGATATGTTCCGTAAAGAAACATCTTCTGATGAAGGTTTGCGCTCGTACTATGACTATGCCACAACACATGGCATGAAGTATCATGATTATGACACCTTTAAGAGTAGATTCTATGGGGAAGATAATACTGTGCAGCAATCAGGACAAAGCGGACAAGCAGCTGCTACGGCAAATCAAGCGAAGACAACAGCAAAAACTACTGCTGTCGATTCTAAAAAAACGCAATCAACGCAGCCTGCAGCACAAGCAACTACATCAGCAGCTACTACTCAACAAGCACAGATGCCTAAATTTGGTATGGATAAATTAATTGAGGAGCATGATGCCTTTGGAGAAAAAAATAAGTCGCGATTTTATGTTCAGCCTAACTTCTTTCAAGCAGCTGGTATAGATACTTCAAAAACTAAAGATAGACCTCTAACGAATGAGGAGAAGGAAGAGTTCAAACAACAGACATCTAACATCCGCAATAAACATGCACAAGAAGTGTATGATAGACGTTACCAGAATGAGGAGCCGGAAAAGCCCAAAGATAACTTCGCGAAAGATGCATTTGAGAACGTTATGTCTGGTATTGGAGAGATTGCTCTTACTCCATACAAAGCTGTTGAAGCAATAGAAGATTTTTCTATGGACATAGATAACTGGCTGTTCGGTAGTAATTTAGAACATGGCACTGGAGCTGTAACGAACTTCTTTAATACTTGCCTCGGCGGCGATTATCTTAAATCAAGAGTTGAGCATTACAGAAAAGAGAGCGATAGATACCAAGACGATACTGGTATTACGGAGGATTTGTTTGACGGTAAAGCGGGAACAGCTGTAGGTAAAGCAGTTCTTGGAACATTACAGTCAGCTCCTAATTTGGCTGTAAGTATTTATTCTGGAAAGAAAGGGTATGAGACTCTTGGCGGTGCATTCTTAGGTGCTACTGCCGCTTTGTCTAAGTATGACGAGATTAAAGACGATGATTCTATCGATGCTGCGACTAAGGCTCTTGATGTCTTCGGAGCTTTCGTATCTGAGTGCGTTCCTGAGATAATAGGTGCAAAGCGATATGGTCGCATGTTTAATACAAAAACAGTTGGCACGGTACGCAGGGAAGTCCAAGAAGAAACCACGAAAGGCTTCCAAAGTTTCTTGAACCATATGCGTAAAGGAGGAGCTAAAGTGTGGAATAAGTTTATGGATTGGTTCGGAGAAGGTGCTACTGAGGCTATGACTGATGTGATGAACCTTGCCATAGATAAAGCTCTCGGCATAAAAGACGAGATAACAG
>Ga0310786_10006116_pt1 | contig 16129 bp, 20 predicted proteins | sample AusTroGonzalo_MG_FD_203881 | JGI IMG/M metagenome (GOLD analysis project Ga0310786, IMG submission 203881) | Bovine rumen microbial communities from tropical cattle in Woodstock, Queensland, Australia - Gonzalo_03 (v2) (version 2) | ecosystem: Host-associated > Mammals > Digestive system >... | reverse complement strand
TCCTTCATATTGACTGAGAACGACTACCAAGTGGCAGTTCCTATTTGTTAACCCCCGCCACTTATGGGGGTATGCTCAAAAATGATAATTTAGAAGCTCAATCGCAGGCAATCTTAACCAAGACTGTATGCGATAATGAAACTATTAGTGTTTCTTTGGGAGATATCGTTGATTTCATAGATGGAGATAGAGGAAAAAACTATCCCACATTTGATGAATTCAGCGATACTGGTTATTGCTTATTTCTTAATGCCTCTAATGTCACTTCAACAGGTTTTAGTTTTGATACCTGTCAATTCGTTACCAAAGAAAAAGATGAAGCATTAAGAAAAGGTCATCTTTCCAGAGGTGATATCGTTCTGACATCTCGTGGAACTTTAGGGAATGTTGCGTATTATAACAACTATATCCCGTTCAATAATGTCAGAATCAACTCTGGTATGCTGATTATTCGTCCCAAAACCGATAGGTATACACCAGTATTATTATTTACACTTTTAAAAAGCGGTTATATGAAAGCTGCGATTGAGTCGCTTAAATCTGGTTCCGCTCAGCCGCAATTACCTATCAAAGATCTGCAAAAGGCACAATTTGAAATACCTACAAATGATAGCAGCTTACAGCAATTGAGCATCAAGCTTTCATACATAGACAACTGTTATTCCGAAAACTGTTTGGAAATAATGGCTCTAAAGAATATGTCAATGTTACTGCTTTCGGAACTATCAAGCCGCTAAATTATCATTTTGCATAGAAAATGTATGGAATTATATTTTGATGAATCGGGGCAGACAGGGTGTGTTGTGCCCAATAAAAATGGGGATTTATACAGGAGGAATCAGAGATTCTTTGTTTTAGCAGGAATAGTTTGTCAGGACGAAGAAGATGAACAAAAGCTGGTTGATAAATACCGAACATTCCTTGAAAAATATGGAGTGGACTCCGTAGAGTTAAAAGGAACGGAATTGCTAAAGCCGGAGAATGAGAAAATGCTTGATGATTTCATCGAGAATATGCTCGATGACAATCATATGTACATCTGTTGCTATGATAAAATCTTTTATCTGGCTTCAATGATAAGCACATATTTTTTTGACAGACAAACTATGATAGATGATCCGTTGTTATATTTTACGCAACAAAGCGCATTAACAAGGGAAGAACAGCGAATTTTTGTTGAGTTTTGCAAGGCAGTTGAAATAGGGACATCGGAAGCCAGGCGTAAATTTGTACAGTTTATGGCGGCATATCCATATGAGAAATTTGATGCGAATAATAATTTGTACCGGATAGCTGCCAATACAATGCTTGATTTTTTTGATGAAAGTGGGGAAATGCCGGAATTTCCTTTACCAAAAGGAAAGGGAGCGTATCTAAATGATAATATAACCCATCTGATCAATCTGAACGCCCTAGGTGAGTCCTTATTGGCATTGAGGATAATCTATGGAAAAAAACAAGATGATATGGAGATATGTCATGATCATATTATAGAGTTTGAGAATGAGTTCCTCGATACAATGAAGGGAGAACATATCAGATTTGCAGATAGTAAAAGCGAAATACTGATACAATACGCCGACAATGTGGCAAGCGTATTCAGAAGAATATATACAGAGACAACGGAAGTATTTGGAAAGGGCGAACAGTGGGAAGATAATAAACAGTTTTATCCGAGGAAACTGTCTCGGATAATGCAAAAAATTACTGAGAGAAATATTAAATTTGTGACCGCTATCAGTGATTGGGTATTGCCGATAGCTGTTGCAGTTCAGTTTGATAAAAAAACACCCAAAGCGGCCTATAACAACACAGATTTTATGAAACTATTTCTCTTGATTAAAGATAGAGTGTTGGAGAACATTGTATCAATGGATTACGATGTAGATTAAGTGAATGTGAGGTGATTGTATGCCTAAATTCGATGAACATGCTTTGGAAATGTCAATAATGAAGCTTTTCGAGAAGGAAGGCTATACTTATGTGCATGGGGATAAGATCCAACGCAATAATAAGACGCAGGTACTTATAGAAGAGGATCTTCGGGAATATCTTAAAACAAGATATGTTGACGAAGGACTCACAAAATCTGAAATTGACAGTATAATTCTTTCTCTTCATGCAATATCGGGAACCTTGTATGAAGATAATAAGCAGATATTACAGAAGATATCTGATGGTTTTATTTTTAATCGTGAGGATAGATCGAAAAAAGATATATACATAGAACTGCTGGATTATGAACCGGACGCAGAGAAGAATCGAAATATCTATAAGATTGTAAACCAGTTTGAGATTGAAGGATATAACAATCAGCTGCGTATTCCGGATGGGATAGTATTTGTAAACGGGATCCCATTGGTTGTACTTGAATTTAAGAGTGCAATCAAGGAAAACACAACGATCATGGATGCATATACGCAGTTGACGGTTAGGTATCAGCGTGACATCCCTGTAATATTTAAGTATAACGCATTTGTTGTTATATGTGATGGTGCAAACAGTAAATATGGATCACTGTTCTCGCCGTATGACTTTTTCTATGCATGGAGAAAAGTGGAAGATAACGATCCTGAGATGGATGGTATCAATTCCCTTTATACAATGGTAAATGGTCTGTTCCGAAAAGATCGTTTGCTTGATGTTGTAAAGAATTTCATATATTTCCCGGATACATCGAATAACAGTATAAAGGTAGTATGCCGATATCCGCAGTATTTCGCTGCAAATAATCTTTATGAGAATGTAAAAGCGCATATAAAGCCAGAAGGAGATGGTAAGGGCGGTACTTATTTCGGCACGACCGGATGTGGTAAGTCATATACCATGCTCTTTTTGGCACGGCTTCTTATGAAGAGCAGTTATTTTAAAAGCCCGACTATAGTGGTGATAACAGACAGAACGGATCTTGATGATCAGCTTGCAGGACAGTTCTTGGCATCAAAGCAGTTCCTTGGGGATGAAAATGTCATAAGCATTGACTCCCGTGAAATGCTCAGGAAGGAACTTCAGAATAAGCCGAGTGGTGGTATATATCTGACGACTATCCAAAAGTTTACCGAAGATCTTGAACTTTTAACAGATCGCAGCAATGTTATCTGTATATCGGACGAGGCTCACAGGACGCAAGTGAATCTCGACATGAAAGTACGTGTGACAGATAAAGGTGTCAGTCGAAGCTTTGGTTTTGCAAAATATCTTCATGATTCACTACCTAATGCTACATACGTTGGTTTTACCGGTACGCCGATAGATGCGACGATAGATGTGTTTGGGGCAATAGTGGGACATCCGTATACGATGACGGAAGCGGTGAAGGACGGAATAACCGTAAATTTGGTATACGATGGAAGAGCAGCAAGAGTCACATTGGACTCTAATAAGGTAAAGGAAATTGAAGAATACTATGATCGCTGTGCTGACCTGGGGGCTACGGAAGAGCAGATTGAAGAGAGCCAGAAGGCGGTTGCCCATATTGATGCGATCATTGGTGATCCTGACAGATTGCAGGCAGTAGCGAAGGATTTTGTTATCCATTATGAAAAACGTGTGGAAGAGGGAGCAACTGTTGCTGGTAAGGCAATGTTTGTGTGCTCAAATCGTAATATAGCTTATCGCTTCTATCAGTATGTTATCAGGCTCAGACCAGAATGGGCGGAGAAGAAAAAGGCTGCCGATGGGGTAGAACTTACAGAAAAAGATGAAAAAGAGTTAAAGCCCATTGAGAAGATTAAACTTGTCATGACCAGAAATAAGGATGATGAGAAGGCTTTATATGACATGCTTGGAACAAAGGATGATCGTAAGGAATTCGATCGTCAGTTTAAGAATGTAAAATCCAATTTCAAGATAGCCGTTGTTGTAGATATGTGGCTGACAGGCTTTGATGTGCCGGCGCTTGATACCATATACATAGATAAGCCTATACAGCAGCATACTTTAATACAGACGATTTCAAGAGTAAATCGTGTGTATGAAGGCAAGGACAAAGGTCTGATCGTAGATTATATCGGAATCAAAAAGAATATGAATCTTGCACTCAGAAAATATACGAATTTTGAGAAGGAAGAATTTGAGAACATTGATCAGGCGGTTACTCTTGTAAAGGATACGCTGGAAGTGTTGGACGCTATGTTCCATAACTTCAATGCTCATGACTATTTTGAAGGGAATCCCCTTGAACAGTTGAACTGCCTGAACCGTGCAGTTGAGTATGTTCAGCTGACAGAGGAAATGGAAACAAGATTTATGGCTGCCGTTCGCAAAATGAAGCAGTCCTATAATCTTTGTAGTGGAAGCGATGCTTTTACTGATGAGGAAATTGAAAAGATCTATTTTTATCAGGCAGTAAGATCGGTGCTATTTAAGCTGACCAAGGGAGAGGCACCGGACATTGCTCAGATGAATGCGAAGGTGAGAAAACTTCTTGAGGGTGCAATACAGTCTGATGGAATAGAAGAACTATTTGAGACCGGAAAGCATATTGACATTGATATATTCAGTGATGAGTACCTTTTACGAATTGAGAAGATAAATCTTCCGAATACAAAGATTAAGGCATTACAGCGTTTACTTGCCTATGCTATAGATGAATTCAGAAAAGTAAATAAGATTAAGAGTATTGAGTTTGATGAGCGTATGAAAGCGGTGGTTGATATGTATAACAATCGCCGTAAGGATGAGGCATTTGCCAATGAAGTCTTGGATGATGTGGCAGAACAATTAGCTCAATTGCTTCATGAACTTAAATCTGAGAAGAACTCATTTGAAGCTATGGGGATAGATTATGAGGAAAAGGCATTTTACGATATCTTATCGGCAGTAGCCAAGAAATATGAGTTTGAGTATCCGGAAGATAAGATGATAGCACTTTCAAAGGAGATAAAAGTCGTTGTAGATGATAAGGCAAAGTATACTGATTTTTCGACCAGGGAGGACATCAAAGCAAGCCTACAGGTCGATCTAATTGTTCTTCTGGATAAATACGGATACCCTCCGGTAACGATTGATGATGTATACAAGGAAGTATTAGAGCAAGCAGAGAATTTTAAGAAGTATTCATAGGATAAAAGGGTGTTGATAAGTGAGAAATGGTCACGTAATTAAAGGCGAGCTCAAGAGGATTAACAATAATCGGTTAAATGTCGATATTCTAAATGATATGAACGTAATGGATTTAAGGAGGATCTCCTATGAGTGAATTAAAAAAGAAGATCAACTATACAGTGGTATGCGTGAATGAATTTGCAAACAGGTTCAATATAGCCTCAAAGGAAGCGTTTATTTACCTGTATGATCATAAAGGGATAGAGTTTATAAAGGAGCATTACGATATAGAACATACATTGAGTTTGGATGATGCGGTAGATGATCTGGCAATGGTGTGTAGAAATAATGGAGGTGCTTACTGATGCTGTTATATCATGGGAGCAATATAGATATAAAAGAAATTGACCTTGCTATGTGCCGCCCGTATAAGGATTTTGGAAAGGGCTTCTATCTGACTGTTATGAAAGATCAGGCGGAGAAGATGGCAAACAGAGTAGCGAGGATCTATGGTGGATCGCCTGTTCTTAACATATATGAGATAGCCGATTCATTTATTGATACAGAGGGGCTTAAAATAAAGGATTTTGGAGAGGAGACATCTCCGGAGTGGGCAAGATTTGTCAGAAACAACAGAAGTAAGAAATTTAAGGACTATTCCGATCCGGAGTGTAATCTGGATAATAAATATGATATAGTAATCGGACCAATAGCGGATGATGATATGGCACTTTTGTTCAGGCAATATGAGAATGGGATGATCACCTTTGAAAATATGCTAAGTGGGATGATTTACAAAAAGACGACGAATCAGTATTCATTCCATACCGAGAAGGCAATTGCCCTGTTAAAGAAAGTAGGTGTTTGACTATGGGAAAAGAACATCAAATGATGGAGTACATGGTCCAGGATCTGGTAGAAATGCTTACCGAGGGAGCAGGTATAGAATATGACGATGCTATGCATACCATATATGATTCTGATATCTATGAAAAACTGATGGATGCAGAGACCGGATTATATAGAGAAAGCCCTTCATATGTATATGGTCTACTGCAGGATGAGATCAACTTTGGACACATAGTTCAGGCAGAGGTGTGATTCGCACATCTGCAGAAGGAACTATCTAACCGTAATGGGTGTACTTGGCAATGGGATTTGATTATTTTGTGTTTTACACAGAAGCAAGCCTGGTTTGTGTGATCATTTTGACTATGATCCTTATAACAGACAGAGGAGATATTTACACAGACATCAGTGGTTGATTATGGAATAGTGGCTGGAGGTGCATATGAGTGGCTTTTTGTCTTCTGTTCTATCAGATTGCTGAAATGATATTTAGGCAAGGGAGGGCATAGTCGGATGGCAAGTAAGATTTGTAAAATAGTTTATTTCGATGAGGAATCTGTTACGGATTATGTACAGATCATGACGGGAGGAGAGCTTGAGACAACAACAGAGTTGTTAAATTCACGTGATGCTAACGAAAAACAAGGAGTTGAAGGAAAAGCAAAAGGTGGAATAAGCGGAGTTTTCAAGGCTCTCCTTGGATGGGAAGCAACCGTTTCAGCGGACGTATCTGCTGAACTTGGATTCAGTAGCAATAAAATGGTGAGAAATATTGTTAAGAATACCATCCTGACGGATTTCTTAAATGCTATTGACAATGATGAAAAAGGGAAACAGAGTGCGTCTAAACTTAGCAAAGGTGCGATTAAGAAGTTTTCCGGTTATGTAATATCAGCCGAAAAGGATTCTTTATCTTATATGGTTATGGTATCTCCGTACTTATCTATGTTGAACAGGAACATCTATTCCGGCAGGGGAATATAGTATAGCGATTGATAAACTCGAGAATGCACTTAAGAATGCGAAAGGTTATTACGAATTTGTTGGAAGAAAAGGAAAGAGTGAAGTTGTTCTGCGTTTTAATATACATGCGTTTAGAAACGGTTATTCAATATCTGATTTGTTGAAAATGAACTTGAGTATATATGCAATTAAGGTGGGGAGAACAAGTTTGGATATGCTGAATGTAAGTAAGGAACTTGATATGGATGTATCCATCATACCAAGAGATAATCCTTCTTACGTTCAGGATGGAGCAGATGATTCAGTCGAATCAACAAGTAGATTGGTGGATGTATTTGATGTGTTGCTTGCGGGGGTAGAATCTGTTGACTGATCGAGTGATAGTTTTTATAGGTTCAAAACGGGATTTTCAATTATTCTTGGATAAGAATATTGATGATACTGAGGATACTATCCCGTTTATGGAATTGATACAGCATTATAATGCCAGATTACGTCCAAATGAATCTGGCGTGAGGGAAGATGCACTCTCGAAGCCCATTAATGTAGGTAATTGCATCGTAAGAGCGGATGATTATGGCTCTGTTTTACCGCACGTATTAGCAAACTTTACTATGATAGTTACACTGAATCATGATATTGGAACATTATTTGTTCATAATCCGCCAAGGCGAGTAATAGAATCGTTACGATCCGGATATGGAGATGAAATTGAATATTATTATAGCCAGTATAGCAATCTTTCGAGGGATACATTGAAAGAGGTGTTTGGAGGACTTAATAAGGATGTTTTAGGACAGGCTGATTGTAAAAAACAAATACTAAGCGGTTTGTATAGATTATCTGTTGGTGAAAGAAAAAAGCCGGTCGTCCTTATGCTATATGGCCCATCGGGCGTTGGTAAGACCGAGAGTGCAAAAAGTATAAGCAGATCATTAGGCGGTGAGTTATTGAGAGTTCAATTCTCAATGATGCAGACAGAGGAGGCGTACAATTATGTTTTTGGATCAGAGCATCATAAGGCCAGTTTTGCCAGAGATATGATGGGACGTGAATCCAATGTGGTTTTAATTGATGAGTTCGATAAAGTAAATCCCGTTTTTTATAACGCATTTTACGAGCTGTTTGATGAGGGGAAATACGTTGATACTAATTATGATGTTGATCTTGGACAGGTTATATTCGTTTTAACGTGTAATTTCAAGAGTGAAAATGAGATACGTAATTCTCTGGGACCGGCTATGTTTTCGCGAATAGGGTGCTGCATTGAATATGGTGATTTAACAAGAGAACAAAAGGAAAGTATAGTGCTTCGCTGGTATGACGAAGTTATTGGCCTACTTGAAGATGATGAAAAAGAATCCATCGAAAAAACAGATATAAAATCTTGGTTTATAAAGAATGCTGAAAGGTACGATAATATAAGGATTCTTAAAACTAAAATGGAAAATGCGATATTTGACAAGCTTACACAGGAATACATCATAGACAAAGCGGAGAAAAAGAGATGAAAGATTGTATTCCATATTCCGCAGAGAAAATGGACGGTATAAATGATAAGGTACAACGCCTCATGGGTGTCTTAATGGAACTTCTGGACCGACGGTCCAGAAGTTGAGAGTTATGAGGTGTGAGCATGGACGATGAATTAAAAGGCCTTGCTGCTCAATTTGATGCAATATATAGTCAGGCTTATGGCGAAATTATTCCCCTTGTAATAAAGGCAATCTGGTCCGGGCAGGAATCAGAAGAGACCGTGGCGGGCATATTTGAGAAAATGCTAGATTTCCTCGGTGATGAGGATTTCCTGTTGGCGTTCCGGCTTCTTTGCAGGACATACTATTCTCAGTATAAGGATATGGTCACAGAGTACGTTGGAATATACAAAGATTTATATGATGCTGAGGACACCGGAGAAAGTTAAGGAGTAAGTTTGTGGTATATTTTACAGCAGATATGCATCTGGGACATCGTGGCATCATTACGATGCAGGATCGTCCCTTTTCTGATGTGGATGAAATGAATAAGGCGCTGATACGGAATTATAATGCGGTGGTCAACAGGAATGATACCGTATATATCCTGGGGGATATCTGCCACCATATGGAAGTCGATGCCGTGAACGAGATCATCAGCAAACTGAACGGCAAGAAGTATCTGATCGCTGGGAACCATGATAAGAAATATGATCCTGCGTTATTTGTCGAGGTCAGGGATTTTATGACGGTATCCCTGAATGGTGAGTATTTTGCTCTGATGCATTATCCCATGCTGTCATGGCCTAAGAAGAACAGCGGGAGCTATCAGCTTCACGGTCATATCCATGCGCGGATGGACTATAACGAGAAGAACAGGGCAGAAGGGGTACGGCGCTATGATGTAGGCGTTGATGCCAACAATTTCTATCCGATATCCGTGAAGCAGATCCTAGAATTCTTCAGTCAGATGCCCGATCCAAGCGACGAAGACGCGGAGGATGAGTGATTATCAGCCATGCGAATCTGCCGGAAAGAGCAGTTTCACTATGCCGGTGAAAGCGGCAATAACAGTGAAACAGCATATTTACTGCATAAAAATGTGCCATTCTTTATGCAGTAAGAGGAATCTATATGCATAAAAACCGGGGCGATATCATGCAGAAAGCACGTTCCGTTGGTCTCTGAGAACTGTCCCTTAAGCTGTCCCTGAAGTGTCCCTTAAGAGAGTATTCCCCTAAAGGGGAATAATGTTGTTATACAACACGGAAATTTCGGAATGCCAATAAATCCTCTACAATGGTGGCATAGAACTATTCCCCAACAAGGGAAGGGAGGTGAGTGCCATGACGGTGGAGGAAGTTCTGGGTCGCGTTGATGAATTGTGCGCAGAGCGCGGCTGGTCGCATTACACATTGGCGAAGGAATCAAAGATGGCGACAAGCAGCGTTTACAACATGTTTAAGCGCAAGACGATCCCCAAAGTAGAGACACTTGAAAAGGTATGTGACGGATTCCAGATTACACTGGGAGAGTTCTTTTCTCCGGAGGACAGACGCGGAGACCTGACGGTTGATGACAGGTTACTGTTGGAGGTGGTACACAGGTTACCGCAAGCAGAGAGAAGAGTGCTGAAGGCATATGCCGATGGACTTGAAAAAGCAGCAAAAAAGAAATGACCGGCTCATCCCCAAAGGTAGATGAAGCCGGTATTTCTTACTACAGGGATCTTTTTTTGTCCTTGTCGATATCCTGAGCAGGCTCCTGCCCAATAAATGACAGGAGAGCGTCCCTTGATTGTTTCAATTTCTCACATTCCCGTTCTGCCTTTTTGTAGGCATCACTGGACGATTGACGATCAGAACACAGTTTTTCATATCTTGCTTCTATTTCCTGCAGGTTCATCGTCTCCGGATTGATGCCTGCACTTTCTAATATATCCCGAGCACCCCATGCCAGATGAAGGTCATAGCTATGAGCCTGATAGTATCGCTCCGGATCCTTGGATTTCTTATAATTCCGTTCATATTTTTTCTTCTCGGCATATTGTCTCGCATATCGCAGGATTTCGGCGGCAGATTTGATATCTTTCTCAATAGATATCGTGGCCTTTTTTCCAATCTTGGCCTGCTGGTGCAGTGACTCGATATGCTCGTCTACTTCTTCGAGAGATTTGAAGCCCAGTTCGGCGAGTTTTGACTGTATCTGGGCTGCCCTTTTAAGGTTCTCTCTTTCAGCCCAGCGCATCAGTCCCGGACTCTCGGCAAACTTCTCCTGTGAAGTGTCGATCAGAGATGTGGGTCTGGTGGTCAGTTTCTTCATCCTATCAGCCCTGATCTTGGCCTTTTCCTCTATTCGTTCTTTGATCCGTTCCTTGGTGTATTCCGGTCCCAGGGACTTGGCTCTGCCGCGGATCCATTTGACCTGTCCTGGCGCAAGAAAACCGATATACTTATGTGCCTCCGGGCTGATCTCGGCATCCTTGATCTGATATCCTTTTGCCTGCATAAGTTCGAGGAATTCTTCGTAGTTATGCGCCTGCTTGATGGTCTCATTGATATCGGCCTTCAGCCGTGATTTCCATGAGGCTCCGTTCTTATCGGCAACCCACTCTTTATACTTCTTTGCCTTATGCTGATTCTCACGTATAACTGACAGATTATGTTTTTCACAAAGCTCATCACTCAGGTGCCTAATATCCCAGTAAGTGCGCTTGCAGTCATGATACTTCTGATAGTTGATATTGTCGGCGGCGCAGAAGATCAGATGATTATGAATATGACCTTTATCCGTGTGCGTGGAAACGACATAGGAATACCGTCCCTGCAGCAGTCGGTCGGCCAGTTCTTCACCTATCTTATGAGCTTCTTCAGCAGATAACTCTCCCGGCGCAAAAGACTGTATCAGATGGAACGCCTTATTGGGGTCGGAACTATCTGTATGTGACAGCGTGAACTTGAAGTCATCGGCGGCAGTTTTGGGTGTTGTGCCGAAGTATGAAATCAGCAGACTACTGTCGGTTTTATCCTCGTTGCAGATATAATTTATTGCTCCAGATACGGTTGCCTTGATAGCATGGATTTTTGTAATCGCCATAGCTTTTCCATCTCCTTTTTGATCTCATTGATATCGGTCTGATAGATGCTTCTTGTCTCATTGATCCGGTGCGCGATCTGGTTGATATTTGTGCCGATCTTTGCAAGCCCGACATTGTATTCCCGAAGGTAGGAATAATCCACGTCATATACAAATCCTTCGATGATCAGCTGGCGGATAAATGATGATCTGCTGCGCATACCTGAGAGCTTGAATTTGCCTTCAAGGATACGGGCTTCATCGTCACTGAGTCGCAGGGTAAAACGATGTTTTCTTGATCTTTCTTCCATAATGTATTTCTCCTTTTCGTGAATGCCGCCATAGGGCGGTCGTTTATGAACTCTTTGCCGTTTCCGGCACTGCTTCAGCGCTCCGTCACCGGAGCAAGACTAAGGGGCTTGGGGATATCCCCAACAAGCAAAATCAGAGCTGCTTTTCCGGGCAGGAAAACGGTCTGATTTTTGGCCTATGGACGTCCATAGGCAGTGCTTGCGATAAAGGCACAGACCCCGGAGGGGTATGTGCGAGTTCTGACCGCCATAGGGCGGTCTGTTTAGAACTCATAACGCCGTTTCCGGCGTATAGATCTTTTGCCCTTGGGTATGGATCTGAAAAATAAAAAAACTGCCATAGACCCACAGGTGGGCTACAACAGTTTCGGTGCGTTAATTATCGGTTGTGTTTTATCCGCCATCATTGTAACAAAGGATGTGGTAGAAAACAAGCGATTTTTGCGCGAATGAGTCGGGATTATCGGACAGCATTTCTAGTAGACTTCTACTATGGAGGGGGTACGTCCTTCCATGAGCAAGGAAGCTGGTGGGAGGTGAAGTCCGATGGGCCGTACCATAAGCATAACTGCATATATGATTCCGAAAAGCGTCTGATCTGAAAAAGATTGGGCGCTTGTTTTTTATCTATTCCCCAGCAGGGGAATACCGGGCAGCAAAATATTTTTTTTAAAGAAATTTCAAAAAAAACCAGTACATTTTGCTGCTTTTTACCAAGATGCTCTAGCGACAGGGAATCGAGATCGGTGTCTGGGGAAAGGCAGGCACAAATGAAGAAGAAAAGAAAACCCGTTTCGGCGGACAAGAAACTGGAATCGCAGTTTGACCATTTTGCAAAGAACACGATCAAGAATGTGATCATGACTGTTCTTCAGGAATATGTGGCACAGAAGGATCGGATACGCATGGTCAATATTGATGATTACGAGGATGTGGCGGCACCGGAGATAGCTCCGGATTACGAAAAAGTCAAAGTTACCATGGGGTCATCCTCAGTTCTTTTTGAGAACGAGATTCTTGCCTCCGGAATCGAGAAATTGACAAAAAGACATCGTGAAGTCCTTGAGTGTGCTTTCGTGTTGGATATGCCAGATCAGGCAATTGCGGAACTGATGCATCTGAAGCATCAGACGATCCGGAATTATAAGCATGAGGCGTATGACATTCTGAGGAAGTATATGAAGGAGGACCGCGATGAGTAAAAGGAGATTCGAAGAGTATGAAAACGTAAGCGCGGATGTGATCAGGGAAGCGTGTAAAGGGGATAACGGGGCTATGAACAGGATCATAGCGCACTATCTGAATTATGGTCGTAAGTGTTTCAGAACGATTGCATCTACGGTGTTTAATCTGGATGTCAGATTCATTCCGATGGATGATCTAATGCAGCTTGTATGGATCGAATTCATGAGAGTGATCAGAGAGAAATTTGATGTTTTAAGAAGCTAATTGACATCTGGATACCGATCCTGGTTTCTGTCGTTTTGTCGGTCTCATAAAGCACATAAAAATTGCAACGGTCTTGCAACAGTACCGTGGTGCGCTTATGTGCTTTTCGGGCAGACAAAGCCCTATGTGTTTTATCCAGATCCGGCTCGGTGCCGGAAGTGTACTTTGACAACTGAATAACAATGCTTTGTATAACACAGGGAGTACCGAGTCGCGAACCGGATACGCCATGATCGCATTCGCTTACATATGAAGAAAGCGGATTCATTTTGCGTGCGCAGGAGCGTCGAATATCCGGTCAAAATGGAGCTGGGGAGCTTCATGACTATGACAGTGCTCTTTATAATGATACTTCCCGAAAAGGAGATGGGGCTGGAGAAGCTGGTGGAACACCAATGCGGTATACCCGGTACCGGTACAAAGTATTTTTTTAATATCTGCCGATCAATGTTTATCTGAGGATGGACAGATAGGTATTGATGGACAGATATTCTATGTCCAAAATCAGCGAGAGGAGCATAAACATATGAGGGAAAAAGTAGATCTCAGTGAAATGGTCGAATGCCATTACAAGGGAGCCATTACTTACATTCCCGTGCAGCTGTTTATCAGCATGTCGATGAGGGTTAAATTTGCGGGGAAAAAGTTTATCCGTTATAAGGATGCTACGCAAATGTATGGTATGAGTCTGAGCACTCTGAAAAGGTTCCTTCAGGACACGGATGTTGTGTATCATCCGACGGATGGAGTCGCTCTCATAAATGTTGAAAAAATGGATGCACTTCTGGAGTATTACCAGGGTGAAAGATAATGGTGGAATAGGCATGTATTGTTCGAAAATCTTCTTGACTTATTGGCACGCATAAAATAAAATGTAGTGTAACCGATAGGGTTTATCGGGGACACCACAACAGAGATGTATGCGATAAGGAAAGGAGGTACAGTACAGCCTGATCCGAATCGAAGTCTTACGGGGTTCTCTTCCTGCTTAAGCGAAAGGAGCGAAAAGCATGAGAGAGAATTCAAACCACGAAGAAATGGTGGAATGCCATTACCAAGGGTCCATCATATATGTCCCTGTTAGAACATTCATCGAAGTAACGATGAAGATGCGGCTCGAAAGAAAGCGGTTCGTCCGCTATAAGGAAGGCGCTAAGCATTACAGCATGAGCGAGAACAAATTCCGAGAGCTTGCAGATGCGGCGGAAGCCGTTCATTACTTTGGCAAGATGGTTCTTGTCGATACAGTAAAGGTGGACGAGTTCCTGCTGTTGTGTTAGGGATGACCCAAAGTGGTGACAGAGGTTAAAGGAGGTGCTTGATTTGCCAAGAACAGGACGGCCTAAATCGGAAAATCCGAGAAATATAAGGATAGTGATCCGGTTTACGGAGGAAGAATACAAGAAGGTAAAAGAGCACGCAAAAAAGGAGAGCCTCTCCGTTACAGAGACGATTCGAAAAGGAGTCAGAAGTATGCTGGAATCCGAGCAGTAAGTCTTACATGCCTCTTCCTAACTTAGAAAGGATGGTATTTTATGGCCAAGAGAGTTAGGAAAGATTCTAAGGGAAGGGTACTGCATAGAGGGGAGACCTATATAAAGAAAAAGGGTCTGTATTGCTTTACATACACCGATCCCCTGGGAAAGCGTCACTCGGTTTATGCTTCGGATCTTCTGAGATTACGGGAAAAAGAGAAGGAAATAACGCAGGATAAGATAGATGGCATAGATCTTTATGCCAGAGCCAGAGCGGATATAAACTTTGTATTTGACCGGTATATCTCGACCAAGTCCGAACTTCGCAGTTCGACGAAGACCAACTATGTCTATACCTACGACCGCTATGTAAGAGAGGGTTTTGGGAAGAAGAAAATCGCTGATATCCGTTACTCCGATGTGCTGATATTTTACAAAGCGCTTTTGGATAGAGGATTAAGCGTGAATACAATTGATTCTGTTCATTGTGTGCTTCATCCCACGTTCCAGTTAGCCGTCAGAGACCGGATCCTTCGGTCTAATCCGTCGGATGGTGTGATGGCTGAGCTTAAGAAAAAGATGAAGGGAAGAACCGAACCCCGCCATGCTTTAACGCTGGAGGAAGAGAGGGAGTTCCTTTCCTGGATCGAAAAACCTGAGTATGACAGATGGCGCCCCTTGTTTGTGGTATTGTTTGGCACTGGCTGCAGGATCGGAGAGATTATCGGTCTTCGATGGGATGATGTTGATTTTGATGAGAATTTCATCGTCATTGACCATGACGTGACCTATTATCCGAGAAGCGATAAGGACTTCAGGTGTGAGTTTGAAGTCGGCAGACCTAAGACCGAAGCAGGTATCAGGACGATTCCTCTGCTTGATAAGGTAAGGGAAGCACTGCTTGAAGAAAAGAAGTATCAGGACGAGACGGGCAATGTGAACATCATGGAGCTTGACGGACTGTCGGGGTTCATCTTCAGCAATCGTTTCGGAGGAATTCACAAACCTTCAGGGATCAATCGTGAGATCAAAAGGATCGTCGATGATCATAACTCAAGGGAGGAAGTGAATGCGGCACGCGAAGGCAGGGAGCCGGTTATGATTCCGAGATTCAGCTGCCATATTACAAGGCATACCTTTTGCAGCAGACTCTGTGAGAACGAGACCAATGTAAAGGTCATTCAGTCCGTGATGGGGCATAAGGACATTCAGACAACACTGGATATCTACGCCGAAGTCTCGGAGAAAAAGAGACAGGAAGTATTTAAGAACTTAAACAACAACAATATATTTTAGGAAGAGCCCCTGGGGGTTCTTTGGGAGTGGTACGACAACAACGTACCGTTCCTACAGCGGTATGACGATAGTTCAAAATGACATGAAATGACATGGACTTGATTCGGCTTACCGTACACCTAAAACGAACGATATGGACTTATATGAGCCGTGGTGAGTGGTTGACATAACACGTCCCTACTCTTAAAAC
>Ga0310786_10006114_pt1 | contig 16141 bp, 9 predicted proteins | sample AusTroGonzalo_MG_FD_203881 | JGI IMG/M metagenome (GOLD analysis project Ga0310786, IMG submission 203881) | Bovine rumen microbial communities from tropical cattle in Woodstock, Queensland, Australia - Gonzalo_03 (v2) (version 2) | ecosystem: Host-associated > Mammals > Digestive system >... | reverse complement strand
ACCCCAGCCAGATAGGCATCCGCGAATGTCGCCGTCTCGTCGGCAAAACCACCATCACCGAGCAGGACATTGCCGAAGGCAGGCAATTCCCCGATGCCGTCGCCACGGGACTGTACTGGATTGACATCCATTGTCCGCTGGGCTACACGGACGACGCCTTCCTCTGCAACGCCAGTTGCGAAACAAAGCATCCCTGCCGCCAGAAGCAGGAGTTCCCGCAACTGCTGCCCAAGCACCTGGAACCGCCCAAGGGCAAATTCCTGTCAATTCCACTCGGTTCCCTGTGCTCGAAGAACATCACCAACCTGCTGGCCGCCGGACGGTGCATCTCCACGACCAGTTCCGCCTTGGCCGCCGTGCGCGTCATGTCCATCTGCGCCTCTACGGGCGAAGCCGCCGGGGCCGCCGCCGCCCTGGCCAGAAAATACGGTGGGCTTGACGCCCTGCCAGTCGCGGAATTGCAGGACGATTTGCGTCGGCAGGGGGGATTTTTCTAGAGATTCTAGAGGGGCTAGAGTTCAATGCCAGATTTTGTCAATGTTTGGCCAACACGAGGACATGCCATGTTCAAAAGAATCCTTTACCTGCTTGTCGTCTATTTACTGCCTTGCCTGGCCTTCTGTGGTGAAAACCTCACCGAGAAAGGCTATGCGGCCTCCGCGATACTGGCCGCCGGCCAGGCCCAGGGGACGGTTCTGGCCAAGGACAGGCTGTTCACGCTGGCCTGGCAGGAGGGCGTCTTCACGCTGACGGCGCTGGACGAACAGGGGCGGGAGGCAGTCACGCTCTCGGCGACGGCTAATGCCCGTGGCGACAAGACGTCGCTGGTCGTGCAGTTCGAAAGGATTCTGGAGCAGGCGCAGGGGCGCGACGGCTATCGGCTAGTCTTATTTTTGAACGGCAAGCGCGTCGTGGAGAAGGAATGCACTCCCTACACCCCCTGCAAGGAAGCGGGGGAACTGTCTGCCGGCGAAGACTTCGCGCAGTCGCTCAGCGACCTCCAGGAATATCCACGGTCGCTGACGCCCGAAGCCATCCGCAAACTGTCGGGTATCAGTGTCAAGACGACCTGGGCTCCCGATGCCTCCGCCGAAACCCTCCTGGAGACGCCAGAGATGACCTTCGCCTTCGCCAAAGGACGCGGGCAAGGCAATCCCTTCCGTGGCGCCTTCAACAAGATGACCCAGGCCCTGATGCTCGCCAGCGGCGGCCTGAACTGGGAACTGCACTACCGCGACGCCCAGGGCATCTCCCACTGCCTCGATGCCGACGACTGCGACTTCCAGCCCGTCGAACTGACCGAGGCCGAGAATGGCCAGGGCTTCACCCTGCGCTGGACGTCGAAACTGTTCACGGAACTCCAGGTGCGCGGCACGGTCAGCGGCCCTCGGCTGGAGGCGGTCCTGGAACTCCGCGGCTTCGCCTCAGATGCGAGGCTGGAGACCGTCGCCTTCCCCTGCTGGCGCTTCGTCAAAATGCCCGGCAACGACGTGTTGCTGTATCCGAGTTTTTCCGGCATCGAGAAGCCCAATCCCACGAACGGCTTCTACCACAGCGCGACCTGGCCCAACGGGCATGCCTCCATGCAGTTCGCCGCCCTGTACAACGACCAGGACTGTGGCGTCTACATAGGCAACGAGGACACCAGCGGCTGCATCAACCGTCAGGTCTATGAGGCCTCGGCGGGGCTTCTCGACGCAACCTGGCAGCATCCCATCGCCCGAGGCACGCGCGATTGGCTCCTGCCCGGCAAGGCTGTCTTGGAAACCTACCGTGGACGCTGGTACGAGGCGGGACAAATCTACAAGCGCTTTGTGCGGAAAGCCCCCTGGTGGGTAGAGGAGATTCCGCGCCGAGACACACCGCAGTGGTTTCTGGAAAACCCCTTCTGGATTGGTGGCATCCCGCTGAATGAAGAGTCGGTCGAGACCTACCGCTATGTCCAGGAGTTCCTGGAAGTTCCTGCGGCGTTTGTCTGCGGGCTACTGGAAAATCCCAATGGGCCGTGGCGTTTCGGGCCGAATTTTCGCGTCAAACAACATGTCGTGGAGCCGATGAAGCGACTGCATGAAAGCAAGGACATCAAGTTGGAGCCGTATTTCAACTGCCGCCAGTGGTACGCCGGGCCGGACGCCGACAAGGAAAACAACTACACGACGGAAGGCAAGCCCAATGCCGTCCTCGACGAAAACGGCAATGTCCGCACCGGCAACTACGGTGCCACGGGGCTTCATGCGGTGATGTGCCCCGCCGCCCCCGCCTGGCGGCAGCGCCTGTACGGCAACATCGAGTACCTGGCCTCCCAGGGCGTCGATGCCGTCTACCACGACCAACTGCCCTGCTCGACACCGTTTGCCTGCGAGGCGGAGAACCACGGTCATGCCCCCGGCGCCGCCGACTGCTGGCTGGCGCAAGGTCACTGGCTGACCTACGGGCGCGTCATGGGCGAACTCCGCGCCAAGTACCCAAACCTGGCGCACACCGGCGAAGACGCCTCGGACGCCTTCCTCCGCTGCCTGGACGGCTTCATGACCTGGCGTTTCGGGCGCACCGGGCATGTTCCCTTGTTCCAGTCCGTGTACGCGCCGCGCGTGCAATTCGTCGGGCGCGGCGGCGACGGCAACAACATCTCCGGTACCTACGAGAGTTTCTTCCCGCGCATCGGCGAACAGCTGGTCTACGGCGAGCAAATCGGCTGGCTGGCCCTGGACGACATCCGCGTCCCCTCCCCGCGCCGTAACTACCTGAAAAAACTGGCCAACCTGCGCTACGCGCTGGCCGGCTACCTCAACGCCGCTGAAATGGCGAAGCCCCTCAAATTCGCAAAACCCCTGCCGACCATGACAACGGTCTGGGGCGTCGATGACACCAACAACTGCACCACCGACCGCATCCTGCACAGCGTCTGGCAGCATAAGGACGGCAGCCGCCTCGTCATCTTCCTCAACACGACGGAAACCGCCGAAGAAGCCGAACCGATTCTGGACGGCCAGGGGCAACTCGTGACCGTCTTCCGCGAAGGCGAAGAAGCGTTCCTGGTGCAGGCCGACATTCCACCCGCCTTGCGCCTGGAACCATACGCCTGCGAAATCTGGCTGCTGGGGACGGCGCCGTCAGACGGCTTCACCCCTTCCCTGATGGCGGCAGTCCGCAAGGGGCGGGAAATCATGAACGGCGGCGACCGCGGCCTGATGATCCCCAGCAAGACGGATTTTACGAAGGACATGATGCTCAACGCCATCCGCGACGAACTGTTCGCCCGCGATGCCTCCTGGGTGCTTTTCGCCAACCGCACCGACAATCCCACCCTCGACTACCACCCAAATCCGCTGCGCAAGATGAACGCCAACTGGATTGCCGCCCAGGACGGTAGCATCATCTATTTCGGCGGAGTCTATTTCGGCGACAGCGCCACCGAACTGACCTGCACGGCGGCCACCGACTGCGAGGGCGTCACCATCGAAATGCTCGACAACACCGCCAATTCCCCGACATTCCTCCTGGCCGAGTTCAAGCTGGAGCGCGGCGGCTGGCATGAATACAAGTCCTACACGACCCCGCTGTTACGCCACATCACAGGACGCCGCAACATCTTCTTCCGCGTCAAAGGCGGCAGTTGCAATTTCAAATCCTGGAGGGCAAAATGACCAACGCGCCACGAAAGCCGTTCACCCACCACGACTTGCTGGAATGGATTGACAACCGCTGGAAGGAAACCATCAGAAGCACCCCGGAAGACACGCCGGAACGCTTCGGACTGCCGCGCTCCTATCTCGTCCCCTGCGCCCGCGAAGGTTTCCAGGATTTCTTCTACTGGGACACCGTTTTCGCCTGCATGGGTCTGCTGACGCGCGGCGACCCCCATGTGGCCTACGACAGCTACCTGGGCATAATAACCCTCATCAAGCGATTCGGCTACATGCCCAATGCCGCCAAGCCCAGTATGCTCAACCGCTCCCAACCGCCCCTGCTGGGAGCCCTGATGGCAGAAATCGAGGATTTTTGCCGCACCGACAGATACGTCCGCGAAGACATTGGCGTCCTGGAGCAGGAATACAATTTCTGGATGAAGGAGCGTCTGCTGCCATGCGGGCTGAACCACTACGGGCACAATGCCACGGACGACTACCTCTACGATTTCTGTGGCTGGTGCGCCCCGCGCATCCACCGCGACCCGCCCAAAACCAGGCCGGCACGCCTCAGGCTGGGGGCCAACCTGCTGGCCGAGGCGGAGTCGGGGTGGGATTTCAACGCCCGCTTCAACCACCAGGCGCTAGACTACGCCCCCGTTGACCTGAACGCCATCCTCTACGGCAATGAAATCAGGATGGCCACCTGGTACGGGAAATTCGGGGAAGATAAGAAATCAAAGATGTTCTCCGATCTCACCAGGAAACGCGGAGAACTCATGCACGAACTGTGCTATTCGCCCAAAACCGGCTGCTTCCACGACTACAACGCCAAGACCAAAAAGCAGTCTCCGCTGGTAACCGCCGCGTCATATTTTCCCATCTGGTGCTACTGCTGCATGAGGGATGAGGACGACCTCGTCAACCGCATGCTGGCTGCCCTGGAGGAGAAACTGTGGACCCCCTACGGCGTCATGGCCACGGAAAAACTGCCGGCGGGCACCGTCGCCTGCCAGTGGGACGCCCCGAGCATCTGGCCGCCCCTGCAAATCGTCGCCCTGAAAGCCCTGAAACGGGTGCACCGGACAAAAGACGCCAAAAGGCTGGCCGCCAATTTCTCCGAGTGCGTGCTGCGCGTGTTCAATGAGACCGGCGACCTCTGGGAAAAATACGACGGCCTCACCGGCGGCATCTGCACAGCCAACGCCGAATACGGAACCCCCTCCATGATGGGCTGGACCGCCGCCGCCTACATCATCTGCCGCGATATCGTCAACAGCAAGGAGGCTTAACGGCGGGGCTGAAGTGCGGGGAGAGGCGCGAGCGTGTAGAGAGTCGCAGGCCTCCCCGCGCAAAGGGCGCAGAATGAACGTGGCTATCCTCTAACCACCGCCTGGCTTCCGAGTCCGGTGCCTTTTCCTGCCTGGGTGACGATGATTTGCCTGTCGAGACGCGTCCGCAGAGCCTCGACATGGGAGATGATGCCAATCAGGCGGTTGCCTTGGGTCAGGCTGTTCAGGGCATTCAGGGCCTGCTGGAGCGACTCGTCGTCCAGGGAGCCGAAGCCCTCGTCCACATACATCGTGTCCAGGACGATGCCGCCGGCGTTGCTCTGGATTTCCTCCGAGAAACCGAGGGCCAGGGACAGGGCGGCAATGAAGGTTTCGCCGCCGGACAGCGACTTGACGCTGCGGGTACCGCCGTTGTAGTGGTCGATGACATCGAGTTCCAGGCCTGTCTGACCTCTTAGGCCGTATTTCTCGCTGCGTTTGAGGTCGTATTTGCCGTTTGACATGCGCATCAAGTGCCTATTGGCCCGCGCGATGATTCTGTCGAAGAAAGACATCTGGTAATATGTCTCCAACTGGATGCCAGGCTTGCCATTCAGATCGCCATTGACAGTCGCGGAAAGAGCATTCAGCCATTTCCATTTGGCCTCCACTGCCGCCGACTCCTGCCGTTTCTGGGCAATATTTGTCTGAACCCCGCGATTCGTGTCCAGCCTGGTCTTCTGTTGCTGCTTTTTTTCCGCCAAAGTTTTCTTGTCATCAGTCAGCACCTGCAAATTCTTCTCTGCCGCCTCGATATCCAGAGACTCGGCGTCCTTGAGCAACTCCTGCGACTGCTTGATTTTGCCGTTCCAGGCGGCAATCTCCTGCTCGCAATCCTGCTGGCTCTTCTGGGCCTCCTGGATGGCCGTCTGCCATTGCTCGACCTGCGCTCTGAGCGTTTGCTGTTCCCTTTGCGCCGCCTTCTTATCAGGATAGGCGAGTTTGCCGGCCAGTTCCGTGGCCTGGGCAACCAGTTCCGTATGCTTGGTCTGCTCTGCCGTCCAGGCATTCTGACTTTTCGCCAAAGCCTCGCCGTCCGCCTTGGCCTGATTCGTCTTCTCGGGCAACTGTTTGCGCAGGTCGCTCCAGCGCTTCTGGCGTGCCTGCTCCTTGACCAACTGTTTTTTCTGAAGCGCAATGTCCTGCTTGATGGAGGCAAGTCTCTCCGCGAGCACCTCAGCAAGCCTCTCCTTGTCCTTGACCTGCAGAAGTTCCTCCGCCTGCGACAGAAGCGCCTTCTCCGCCGTCTCGAGACTCCCCTGACACTGGCTCGCCTTGCCACTGGCCTCATTGGCCTTTTTTTGGGCCTCCTGTGCGTCCTCCTCCGCCTTCTTAACGACTGCCTCGGACGGCGCCGCCGCGGATTTCTGCGCCTTGCAGGGATGTTCCCGGGAGCCGCAGACTGGACATGGCTGGCCCTCGGCCAGTGCTTCCGCCATCAGTCCCGCCTGCTCATGGTTGAACTGAGTGCGCATGGCCAGCGCCTTCTCCTGCGCCTTGCTGGCCTTGCCGGCGGCATCGAGATAAGCCTGCTGGGCCGACCGCAAGGCATCGGCCTGCTTAGCGACCTCCTGCCTGGCAGTGTCAAGTTTCTGCAATTTGTTCTGACGTTCCTTGAGGTTTTTCTCCTCTCCTTGCAGACGTTCGCAGGCGGCGGCGGCATCGGCCAGTTCCTGTTCCTCCTTCTGCATTTTCGCCAGTTCCTGTTGCAAGCCCCCCAGCTGCCGTTCCTTTTCCGCATTGGCCTCCTTGGCCTCGGCCAGGTGTTTTTCCAGGGTTTTCGCCTGCTTCCGCAACTGTTCCAGCCTTTCGTAGTCAGGCAAAATCTGGGCAATCTGTCCGATTTTCTGCTGCTGGGCATCGATGAGCGGCTGATTTTTCTTCTTGACTTCTGCGGCATTGGCAGTATTTTCCTGCAATTTCGGCGTCAGTTCTTTCAGTTTGGCCTCGCCGTCCTTGATGGCCTGACGCGCCTGCTCCTGGTTTTTGGCGGTAGCAATTCTGGTCGTCAGTTTGCTGATGTCCTGATCCTTGGCCATCAAATCCGCCTCTGCCTGGGCAACCTGCTGTTCCTCTTCCACCAGCATTTTGGCCAGCAGATCGGAAACTTCCGTCCAGTCGATATTGGTCTTCTCCTTGTTTTTCTTCTTCTTCTCAAGTTCCGCCTTGATGGCATGGAACTGAGGCCAATACTGGCTGTCCTCGGAGCAGAGAATGCCGCCGGCATATTGCTTTATCGCCTGTTCAAGGGATTCATATTCTTTCCCAAAGTTCTCTGCCGCCTTGTGGACCTTCTCCTGAAAGTCTTGAAAACGATGGGTCTTGAAAATTTCGCGGAAAAGTTCCACGCGAACATTCGTGTTAGCCAGCAGCAGTTCCTGGAACTTGCCCTGGGCCAGCATGGCGATTTTGCGGAACTGTTCGCGGTCCACGCCCAGGATTTCTTTGATTTTGTCCTCGACGGCAGTATTGTCGCTGATTATCTGGCCATCGGGCATGGTCAGGATGACGTCACCTTTGCCCTCGGTATATTCATTGCCTTTGACCTTGCGCATGGACTTGCGCAGTTGAGGCGGTTTGCGCGTGACGGTGTAGGTCTGCTTCCGATGGACAAATTCCAGCGTCACGAAGGTCGGCGTGTCCTTGTCCGCATAATCAGAACGCAGCATCTTGACCTCGCGGATATCGCCGCTGGGCTTGCCGAACAAGGCGTAGGAGATAGCGTCGAACAGCGTGGTCTTGCCGGCTCCGATGTCGCCTGTAATCAGATAGATGCCCTTGTCGCCCAGTTTGTTCAGGTCAAGCACCTGCTTGTCGGCAAACGGCCCGAATGCGGAAATAGTCAGTTTAACTGGTCTCATGCCTTGTCCTCCTGCTTATTGTGGAAAATGCTCTCGGCAAACTGGCGCTGTTCCTCGCCGAGAGGCTGGTTGTTCTGCATTTCGTAAAATTCCCCGAGGATTTCCATGTCGGATTTCTGGGTGACGTCTTCCAGGGAGACAACACCGTCCCCGCCGGTTGTCCTGCGGTTGACATATTCGAGTTTCATCAGATTGGGATAGATGGCGCGCAGGCGACCGATGGCGTCAATCACGTCGTCCTCGTCAGTCAGAATGGCGTGGATGTAGTCATCCGTGACCGTGCCCAGATAGTTTTCCCGCAAGGTAAGTTCCTCGTATGTCCCCTTGATTTCCCGCATGTCGTGCAACGGCTTCAGGGGAATGGTTCGGTACTCCACCGTGCCTTTCGGTCCCAATTCGACAATCTGAATCCCCTTGCAGTCGTTCAACTCCGAAAACGAGTATTTCAACGGCGTGCCGCAATAGCGGACATTCTCCCGGCCCGGCACGGCCTGCGGACGATGCAGATGCCCCAGGGCCACGTAGTCGAAGCCGTCGAACACGGCGGCATCCACATTGTCCAGACCGCCGACCGTGACATCCTCCGATTCACTGCGCTCCGTGCCAGTGACAAACTGGTGGGCAATGAGGACATGGCGACGGTTGGGGTCAAGTTCCGCATGCGCCAAGGTTTCCCTGACGGCATCGGTGTAGTTTTCGATTTTGGCCTCGGGATAGGCATTGCGGGTATCGGACGGTTTCAGGAACGGCAGCAAATGGAACTCGACCTCGCCGTATTCATCGCTCAGGACCTCGGCGGAAATTTTCCCGTCGAAGACCGGCGACAGATGCACGCCGCTTCTGGCCATCAGGCGATTGCCGAAGGCCAGGCGCTCGGCGGAATCGTGGTTGCCGCTGATGACGAACACCTGCGGACGGCTCTCAAGCCCCACCAGGCGGTTGAGGAAGTCATCGCAGACGGTAACCGCCTCCGCCGACGGCACCGACTTGTCGTAAACATCCCCGGCGATGACGACGGCGTCGGGCTTCTCTTCCCGCAAGGCCAGCAGGATGCTGTCCAGAATGTATTTCTGGTCTTCAATCATGCTGAAACCATTCACCTGCTTCCCCAAATGCAAATCTGACAAATGGACAATCTTCATTTTTGCTATCTCCACTTTTGTTTGACGATTGGCTCGTTCATAGAAATATACTCCAGTTTTTCCTTACAACTTTCGTTTTGTCGAAAAAAAAACACGTGAATTTTGGAAAAATAGCCATTTTCCTGTTTGCAAAATGGTCAAACTGAAATTATTTTAAATAAATAGCCAGTTTTTTCGGGGCATTAGCTCAGTTGGCTAGAGCGCCTGCATGGCATGCAGGAGGTCATCGGTTCGAATCCGATATGCTCCAAAAAGGCAAAAGCATTGTTGTCCGCCGAAGCGCTCGCAGAGTGCGAAGGATGACGTAAACATCTTATATTTCCAGTCTTTACAGCCTCTCAACCGAGAGGCTTTTTTGTTGTCTAAAAGTAGTGGCCGAGACGCGAGACGCGGGGCGCGCGCATGGTTGGGACGCGGGACGCGAGACGCGGGACGTGGGATGCGGAGCGCGCGCATGGCCGGGACGTGGGACATTGGACTAACCACTATTTATTTTGTGACTGATAAATATCACGCATGGCCAGCAGCCAGAAAAACATTTCAGCACTATATTATCAGTGACGCCTGCAAACTCATTAACACCTGTGGAAATGTGTGTTGAATCTGGGTGAGTTTGACGGACATGACAAGCTAGGAATGAACACAACATGAAAAGACATCATTTTTCTGTCGCCTGCTACTCTCTGATGGTACTGGTCATTGTTATCTTTTCGACAGGATGCGCACACAAGCCGCTCGCCCTGTGGAATGACCAGGCCCCCGCCAAAAAGGTCCTGGTCGATTATGTCAGGACAGTCACGGCCAAAAACTCTCCCGACTATATTCCCCCCGAAAACCGCATTGCCGTCTTCGACTTTGACGGCACGCTGTTTCTGGAAACTGCCCCCACCTATTTTGACTGGCAGCTCTTTGAACATCGTGTCCTTGAAGACCCCAACTACCAGGCCACAGACGAGCAACTCGCCGCCGCACATGCCTCAAGGAACGGCAAATTTCCGAAACTGGACAAGGACCGCGAACGCATGGTTGCAGAAGCCTACCGAGGGATGACCATTGGGGAATTTGACTCCTTTATCCGTCAATTCATGGCCGAAAATCAGCCTGGATTCGTCGGGCTTAAACGAGGGGATGCCTATTACAGGCCAATGCTGGAAGTCATCGACTATCTGCGGAGGAACGGCTTCACCGTGTACGTCATCAGCGGTACCGACCGTTTGACGATGCGTCCGCTGACAGCGGCGTTGCGGCTGCCGCTCCCCCAAATCATCGGCTCCGATGGCACGGTCGTCGCGTCTGGCCAAAACGGCAAGGACGGCTTGGAATATGTTTTCGACAAGGACGACAAGTTGTTGCTGGGCGGGACAAATCTGGTGAAAAACCTCCAGATGAACAAAGTCTCCATCATCGTGCGCGAAATCGGCCTTCAGCCTGTGCTGGCTTTCGGCAACACCATGAGCGATGCGAGCATGCTGAACTACGCCATCAACGGGAACCAATACAAGGCGCTTGGCTTCATGCTGCTCTGCGATGATTTGAGTCGCGAGTACGGCAATCAGGAAAAAGCCGCGCAAATGCTCAACAACTGCCGGAAATACGGCTGGGTGCCCGTTTCCATGCGGGACGACTGGAAGACCATCTACGGCGAGGGCGTAGCCAAGAACGCCCCAGTCAAGTGAGCCCCACCACCAAAGGGCACCATTATTTTCATCTAGAGAATCCCAACCGGCGAGAAAAGCAGGACATGCTCGTTTGACGCCGACACTGTTCCGCTTTTTACAGTGAGAATCAACCATTCAGATGCACAGAAATGGGCAACAGGCAAATCATCGACAGCCGCGAAAAACTAATTCGTGAACTTGGCGACATACTGGGAATGTCCAATAACGAAATGACTCCTTATGTCGATCTTACGTCGCAGACCATAGACACGCATGTCCCCCAAGAATACACTGACTCTGACGAGGACGAGGAACTTAGGGGACATGAAATCGTGGACATTGAACCTGTGAGTTCGCGGGAAGGTTATGAGGCCATGCAGCGATTCGCCTTGCAACGGCAGGACATGGAATGCGACAAACTTCTGAAAGCGTTGTCGCGACGTCGTCCGTTCGCCAATTTCCGCTCGGCCGTGGAATATCTCGGCATATTGCAAGAATGGTATGCCTTCAAGAAACATGCTTACGAGGCACTTGCCGAAGAACGACTCAACGACGAGTGTCTCGATGTCGTTGACGGCAAAATCATTCGTAAGCAACCAATATTTGGGCAAGACCTAGACGAAGAATCGGACGGCGAATGACCAGCCAATCGAAAAGGCTGGCAAAACACCTTGCCTTTATGATATCGCTATGGTTCTTCTGAAGGCAAGGAAGGCGCCCTCACCACTTGAGAAGGAGTACGGAGCAAGGCGGCACGGTGAGTGTTCCGTCCTCCAGGAGCCAATTGACCTCGGTGAGCGCTCGGTCGTCATCGATGACCAGGATGGCTGGCGCGCCGTTCAGGCCTATGACTTGCAATTGCAGTCGCCTGGTGACAGGACGCCGATTGGCCAGGAGCATGGCGCCCTGTCCATGGCCATCGGTAGCGGCGAGGGCATAGATTCCATTCTCGGCCTCGCCCGCTTCGGCATGCACGGCGGTTCCAAGCTGGTAGAGGTAGTTGAACGCCTTGAAGCTGTAATAGGTCCGCGAAACCTTGTGCTCCGGATACAGATAGAGCCCGCAGTATTTCCGTTGGGGGAAGGCATCGTAGTAGAGGCACATATCCACTGGCGCCTTCTGAAACAGAGCAAAGATCGCTGCGACGTAGGCTGCGCCTTCGGACGAGCGCATGGTGTCCCAGGGCGCACGGTCTTCGGCGCAGGTATCATGCTCGATGTAATTCCATTCCCCGAAGATGCTCTCGGTATGCGTGAAACCGGCCTCGTCGAGTTGGCGTCGAACATACAGGGCATGAGTTTCGGCCTCGTGCGGGTCCTTGCTGTAAAGATGCCAGGTGAAGAAATCGAAAGGGGCCTCGGGATGGCTCTTCAGGTGCGTCAGAAATTCCTGGAAAAAGCGCAGATAGTCTTTTCGTAGTTCATTGCAGTTCTGGCGAGTGATCGCGAAGAAGCCGCTGCCTCCATAGCCACCGATTTTCAGTTTGGGAAAGCGTTTTTTCAGGATTGGCGCCACCGTGGTATACATCTCATAGAACTGCTGGTAGGTGCCTTGCCACATCGCGGGAGATTCCGGCTCGTTCCAGATTTCCCAGTATTGGATGTCGTAGTGGAAACCGTCCGCCCAGCCCTCGGTATAATGCCGGATGATGCCGCTGCAAATGTCCGCCCATTTGCGGAAATCCCTGGGCGGGAAAATGCGCTGCGGCTTCAGCTGGTAATTATTCTCAATGGTGACGCCAAGCCGGTAGAATATCTTCATCCCGGAGGCGACGAGCGTGCGAAAATAGGCGTCGTTGTACGCGAAGTCGTATGAGGCTGGGTCCTCGGGATCTGCCTCGAAATCAGGGAAAAGATTCGGCACGTCTACCAGATAGGTACCGCCGAAGGCTCCACCGGTGTCGTGCAGGCGCACATACGGAATGCCGGCATCCAGCAATTCCGGAATCTTTCCGTTATACACGACAGGGGTATTGTTGATGCCGTGAAGCGGCTTGATCGCGCCTTCAGGACGCGTGAAATCGACGATGATTTGCTCCGGCTTTGACCGACTTTTGTCTGATTTCATCTGTGGCACCTTTTCATAAATTAGCTCTGCAGGAAGCATGCTTTCACACGGGCAACGACGGCGGCCAGGGTCTGGCCGCCCTACCAGACGGTGGCGCATTTTCCCACGGGCAACGACGGCGGCGGCCAGGGTCTGGCCGCCCTACCAGACGGTGGATCTCTTTCCTACGGGCACCTTGGCCGAGCTGACGCTCGGCCCTCCCTTGGTCCTCCCTTGCCCTGTCGTACGGCGCGAAGGAAAACGACAGTCACACCAAATCACGACGGCGGCGCCAGTACCATTCCAGGCAATGGAGAGTAATCAGCAGGGCGATCCAGAGCCAATGGTTCCAGAGCGGTTCCTCTCTGGTCTGGCTGTATTCAGCGTGGCGGCGCGGCAACTGGCGGATGGCCTCGGGCAGACGTTCGGGAGGCATCATTTGCCCGCCTGTCGCGACGGCGGTCTGTTGCAGCCACTGGCGGTTGAGAGGAGCCCCGGTGCGTTCATGCTCGGGCAACCGTGCGATGACAATCTCGCGGGTGCTGCGGCGTCCATCGACGGCAAGGATTTCCACCTGATACGCGCCCGGCTCGGCAGGACGGAACAGGCATTGGTGGCCGGGAGTTGCCGTGCTCAGGCCAAAATCCTGTCCCAGGGACGCCGTGGCCAGCGGGAGGGTCAGGTCGCTGCCGTCTGGCTTCTGGACACGGCAGGAAAGACCGCCTGGAGGCAGTTCCGAGCCGCCGCCCAGGACGCCGATTAGGCATTTGGCATGCACGGAGACTTCGCGTTCGGGCAGGAGAATCTCCAGACGACCGTCGTCGTGCGCCTGCAAATCAGGAGCGAGGCTTTCCAGCAGACGCAGGAAGAAATTGCCGTACAACTTGTCCTCGCCGGCGGCTGTGCCCAGTTGCCATTGCCAGAAGGAGTCGCTGAGCAGGACTGCCACCCTGCCCTGCCCCGCGCGACCTGTCACCAGCAAGGGGTTCTCTTGACGAGTTTGCAGGAGCACGGTGCCGCCGCCAGTGACTTCCACGGGCTCCCAGATGCTGAGCAGTGACGGCAGGCTTGTTTTGGCCAGCCCGGAAAGACTTTGGTTGTTGCGGGCGGCGGCAGTCAACAGCGGGGCGAAATGGCCTTCCGCCATCTTGCCGTCAGGCGGCAGTTTGACCGGCAAGATAGCGGCCAATTCCTCTGTGCGCGCCAGGCCGTTGTCGCCCAGCAACCTGGAGCCGCCGGCCAGCAGAAGTCCTCCGCCACGCTCCACGAATCTGGCCAAGGCGGCACGCGATTCTTCTGGCAGGGAATTTTCCTCGAGTTCCCCGAGGATAACCAGACTGAATTTGTGAAGCCCCTCGTCGGAAAAAACAGGCAGCTGGCGGTTGCCGCCGTCTTCGGGGGCCTCGTCGAAATTCAGGAAAGCTCCCTGCGGGCCTTGCAGAAACGCCGTCAGATGGAGGTCCTTTTCCGTGGACAAGGCACGTTTCAGGAATTTGAAATCCCAACGGGGAACACCTTCGAGATACAGAATCCGCTTCTGCTGTTCTGTGACTTCGATGACAAATTCCTGGAGATTGTTTTCCTCGCGGGCGTCTTCGGGCGACACAATCTCCAATTCGTAGAGCAGATTGCCTGTCGCCGCAAACTCCAGGGGAAAGTCCCCCTGCGCGGAAAGAGCCTGTTCCTTGAACGCAATGCTGCCTTGACTGACTTCCCGGCCCTCCTGGCGTAGAATCACGGCAACCTCGGTTGCCGCAGCATCGCGATTGCGCTTCACCGTGAAATTGAGTTTCCCCCGGGAGCCGACCGTCACGCGGCGCGGATGGCTCACATCGCCGAAACTGTAATCTGTAACCTCCGGCTCCTCACGCCGAGGCTCCTCCAATTCCGGCAGCAGGACGGGGACTTTCCGCGCCTTCTCGTCCAATGACTCTACCGACTGGTCAAGGCCATCGGTCAACAGCAGGATTCCGGCCAGATTCTCGCCGCGCAGACGCTCGGCCAGACTGTTCAAGCCAGCAGTCAGATACGTCCGCGCGTCAGTTGCCGTCAGGGTCGCAGGAGCCTTGCCCAGTTCGGAAAGTTCCTCGCCCACGGCATAATAGGACAGACGGAAGCCTGACAGTGCCTGCTTCACCTTGCCGGAAGACAGAAGCTCCCCTGCCCGCTGCAAACGCGTCCTCGTGCCTGGCTGGGGACTGTCCTCCATGCTGGCCGACTGGTCAACGACCACGGCCAGCAGAGGCAAGGTCTTCTGCAGCGTGCTCCAGCGGCGCGACGGCAGGAGCAGAAGCCCCGCCAGCAGCAGGAAAGTCAGCATCCGCAGCGACCATAGGAACAGCATGTCCATGTGCGGCAAGCCGCAGTTCCTGTATGTCCGCCAGGACAGCCAGCCAAAGGCTATCGCCAGCACTGCCAGCAGCCAGACCGGCAATATCGGCGACAAGAGGATGGAAACATTGGCAAACATTCACTGGTTAGTGGTTAGAAGATAAGGGAGGGCGCGGCTCCGTCCGCGCCGTCGTGCACGTGGGGAAAGGGACGCGCGTCCACAAAAACCGCGCCATCGCCTCTGGACACAGACTCCTATCCCTTCCGTGCCTGCTTCAGGAGGGCGATTTCCCGCGCATAGCCGTCCAAGTCATTGGGCGTTTCCAAGACGAAGGGCAACTGCCGCAGGCGAGGATGGTTGATGACGGCGACAATCGCCTCCAGGCCGAGCTTTCCCTCGCCGAGGCAGGCGTGGCGATCCTTGTGCGAGGCGAGACCAAACATGCTGTCGTTGACGTGCACAGCGTGAAGATGGTCCAGGCCAATGACCGCATCAAAATCAGCGAGCACCTGCTCCAGATTCTCCCTGATGTCAAGACCGCTGTCGTAGACATGGCAGGTGTCCAGACAGACGCCAAGCTTATCGCGCAGTTTCACCCTGTCCATGATGTCGCGCAGCTCAGCGAAATTGCCACCGACCTCCGATCCCTTGCCTGCCATCGTCTCCAGCAGAACCAGCGTGTTCTGCTCCGAAGTCATGACTTCGTTCAGCGTCTCGGCGATCAAGGCGACGCCAGCCTCCACGCCCTGACCCACATGGCTGCCAGGATGGAAATTGTACAGGCATCCAGGGACGGCATCCAGCCTCCGCAAGTCATCGGCCAAGGTTCGGCGGGCGAAATCAAGAGTTTTCGCATCGGCGGCGCAGGCGTTCAACGTGTACGGCGCGTGTGCGATGCAAGGTCCGAAGCCGTGCTCGTCTGCCAGCTGACGGAAAGCGGCGATGTCCGTCGTCTCCCAGTCCTTGGCCGCGCCGCCGCGCGGATTCCTCGTGAAGAATTGCAGGGTGGTAGCCCCCAATTGGACAGCCGTCTCTCCCATGGCGAGAAAGCCCTTGCTCACTGAAAGATGGCAACCTACGTAGAAACTGTTTGCTGACATGAGATGGTCTCCAGAAAGACAAAGTATGGACTAAAAGTTTGT
>Ga0310786_10006113_pt1 | contig 16143 bp, 26 predicted proteins | sample AusTroGonzalo_MG_FD_203881 | JGI IMG/M metagenome (GOLD analysis project Ga0310786, IMG submission 203881) | Bovine rumen microbial communities from tropical cattle in Woodstock, Queensland, Australia - Gonzalo_03 (v2) (version 2) | ecosystem: Host-associated > Mammals > Digestive system >... | reverse complement strand
GAAATGGACATTTTCAAAAACGGCTTGATTAAAGCGGGCGCAAGTGAAAAGGCGAAACAGGCGGCGAAAGAGGAAGTTTCCGAAAAGGACAACGGACAAAGCCCCGCCTCCGCAGAAAAGAAAGCCAAGAAAGCCAAGAAATGATGAAAGGAGGGCGCGACGATGACATTTGACGTTGATGATTTTCGGACAGTATACCCGCAGTTCGCGGAACTCTCCGACGATCAATTAACCTTTATCGCAGGGAACGCCCTCTTAATATCAGGGCTTGAAAATGACACTTCGTTTTCCGATGCTGACAAGACGCGGCTTTGGTATATGCTCGTTTGTCACATGGCAACGCTTGCACAACGAGGCACGGCGGGCGCTATGACAGGCGCAACCGAGGGAAGCGTATCAATCTCGTTTTCTTCGCCGCAGTATGGCAAAGAATCGGATTGGTATATGCTTACGCCTTGCGGAAGTGCCTATTGGCAGATAATGAAGGGGCATAGATACGGGGGTATGTGGTTTGTCGGCTGTCACTGTTGATATAAAAGGCGGGGACAAGTATAAAAAGTTTCTTGCCAAAATGGCAGAAATCGCGGGCGGCGTTAAGGCGGGCATTTTAGAAGATGCGACAAACGCAAATAAACCGGGCGGCGCAGGGATAGCGGCTTATGCGGTTTGGAATGAATTTGGAGTGCCAAGTATTCCCGTAACAGAAAAAATGCGGGCGTATATGCACTATCAAGGCGTGCATTTGAAAAAAGACACGACCTCAATTTCCATTCCGGCGCGTCCATTTATGCGGACGGTAGCAAAAGAAAAGCCCAAAACGTGGGTATCTGCTATGGTTGCACATATTCGCGGGCATGCAACCGAACCCGCAAGATGGAAAGACGCTTTAGGTGTTGCAGGCTCCATGATGAAAAAGGATATACAAGACAGTATTCAAAATGGGAACTGGACACCAAACGCGCCTTTAACGGTGAAATGGAAAGCCGAGCGAGGGAAATCGCAACCCGACAAGCCTTTGTTTGACACGGGCGATATGTACAACGCTATAACTTTTCAGGTGGTCGATAAAGTATGAATTTACATCAAATGGTGAGCGGTGCGATTGGTAGCGTAAACCATCATGAATTAGTCACGATCTACCGTTGTAACGGGACAACCAACACGGCGGGCGTTGTGTCTGTTTCATACACGCATGAAGATATTATGGCGCAAGTACAAGCCCCAAACGCCGGAGATTTGCGGCTATATGACAACTTGGCGGACGCGAAACACGTTAAAAAGTTCTATATTAACGCTTCGGCGCATACTATCAACAGGCATGAGGAAACGGCGGGGGACATAATTGAACGCGCCGACGGTTCTTATTGGTTGATAGATATGATTAGGGACGATTTCAGCCCCGAGGGTTGGCTTTGCGTTATTGGAACTTTGCAACACGATCCGCCCGAAATTGTAATCAACGAAGGGGGCGGCGGTGAATGAGTTTCAGTGAAGCAGATTTCATGACCGCGCTTCATGGTTACATTGTGGCGGTGACGGGGCTTGACGGTTCGCGTGTTTTTAGGGGTAATCAATCGCGCATGGTTTTGCCGAAGAACGGCGCATACTGTATCTATACGCCTATAATCCGACAACGGCGCGGAACAAACATTTATAATTTTGACGCGGAGGGCTTGCCCGACGATAAGAACGGCGCGGATTCAATAACCGCGCTTGTTTTAGTTGATGTGCAAGTTGATTTTTACGCAGATAACGCGGCGCAAAACGCTCAAATGTTAGAAATAGCGTCCCGCTCTTATATGGGAAGTAACTATTTTAAAGCAAAAGGGCTTGACGTTCGTGTTTGTACTGCGGACAATCCGCGCAATTTAACGGGTATTGATGAAAGTAATCAATATGAGGAACGGTGGACGGTAACACTAACGACGGAAATAAATTCGTCGTATATTACTGATTTGCCGTGGTTTGAAGATGTAACACTAAAGGCATTTAAAAACGTAGACGTGTATTTTCCACCGTCTGCGGAATAAGGGGGAAAAAATATGAGTACAATTCCTGCAAGTTACATAGTGGCGATTAACCCGCGCCTTATTCCTGCGGGCGGCACTGACTTGGAATTTAACGGCTTGTTTCTTACCGAAAACGCTTTGATTCCTACGGACGCGCCTCTCATGGCGTTTACTTCGGCGGACACGGTTGCGGCGTTTTTCGGTGAAACTTCCCCGGAGTATAGCGCGGCGGCGTTGTATTTCTTGGGGTACAATAACAGCTTCGCAAAGCCGCGCCGCTTGATGTTCGGGCGGCGTATTTCTTCGGCGGCGGGTGCATGGATTCGCGGCGCGAAGTTTAACGGAACGCTTGCAGATATTCAGGCAATCACTTCCGGCGCGTTGACGATTACGATTAACGAAACCGAGATCGCGCTGACAAGCGTTGACCTTTCAAGCGCGACTTCTTTCAGTGATGCGGCAAGCACGATTGAAACGGCATTGGACAGCGACCTTGCGGGCGTGACGGTCACTTATTCTTCGCTAACGGGGGCTTTCCAAATCAATAGCCCGTCCACGGGTGCAACGGAAACTATTACTTATGCAACGGGTACTCTTGCGGAACTTCTGAACCTTACCGAAACGGCGGGCGCGGTTCTTTCGCAGGGTAGCGACGCATTGACGCAGAGCGCAAACCTTAACGCCATCAAGGCGCAGAGTCAAAATTGGGTAACATTCACGACGCTTTACACGGCTTCCGATGCGGAGCATTTAGGCCTTGCTCAGTGGGCGAATAATCAGGGTATTGATTATATGTATGTGGGGTGGACGAACGACGCACGCCTCTTGATTCAGGGCGGAACGTCCGATATTGCCTCGCAGATTGAAGCGGCGGAATATGGCGCGACGGCACTTGTCTACGATAACGTGAATGTTGCGGCGTTTGTGATGGCTTGCGCGGCTTCTATCGCGTGGGAGCGTTATCAAGGTACTATCAACTTCGCATTTAAACACATTGACGGCTTGGCGGCAACCGTTACCGACGAAACGACGGCGGCACTCCTCGACGCGCACAATGTGGCGTATGTTGGCAAATTTGCAACGCGCAACGACGATTTTACGTTCCTTTATCCGGCGGCTATGTTCGGCAAGTTTGGCTTCATTGATACGTTTGTTAATACGGTATGGCTCAAGAACGTGATGCAAGTCAGCGTCATGAACGGGCTGACGAATAACGGGCGCGTTCCCTATAACGATAGAGGATATGCTTTGATTCGCGCTTGGTTGCAAGACCCCGTTAATAGGGCAGTAAATAACGGTTGTATCGACCCCGGCGTTACGCTTTCCGAAAGCCAAAAAACGCAGATTTTCAATGAAACGGGCAAAGACCTGACCACGGAATTGTGGACTAAGGGCTATGCGATTCTTGTTGAAGATGCGGGCGCGGCGGTTCGCGTTGGGCGTAATTCGCCTAACATTTCCGTATATTACACCTACGGCGGTAGCGTAAACCGCATTGAAGTCGCTTCAACGGCGGTACTGTAAAGGAGGGATAAAGTATGCTTGATATTACTTCGGCAAATGCAACCGTTGCTTTGAGCGTTGGCGGTTTGTTTTCGGTAAACCTTGAGAACTTTTCGGCGGATTCCTCTTTTACGACGGACACCGTTCAGGCGGCAGAAACCCGTATGGGCGTTGACGGTCATCTTGCGGCAGGGTATACGCCCGCCATTAAGACGGTCACGATCAACCTTGAGGCGGGTAGCCCGTCCACCGAGTATATGCAGTTGCTTCGTCAGGTTCAGGAAGTCAACAAAAAGCCGTACAGGGTGCAGATGGTAATCTCTATTCCTTCTATCGGCAAGCGGTTTACCTTTAGCGAGGGCGTTCTTCAATCCTTCAAAGCACTCCCCGACGGGCAGAATGTTTTAAGCCCGACACAGTGGGTTTTCCACTTTGAGGATATGAGTTCGGAGGGTATGTAATCTATGCGAAAAGTCGTAGATTGGACAGTTGAAGATGGAGGGGCAACCCTCCACTTCAAAATTAAGCAGATGAGCGCAACACAGGCGGAAAGATTCACGTTCAAACTTTTACTTCTTATCGGTGCGAACGGTGGAAACGTGGAAACGGGCGACCTTTCGGGCTTGCTTGGTTCGCTTTCTTCCGCGCCGTATGAGAAAATCCAAGAACTCTTGGACGAACTTCTTTCCTGTTGTTCTATCGTCAAGGAAAATGTTGAGGTAAAGCTTACAGACGCAAATGTTGATACATTCATAGATAGCCGCAATACGCTTTTACAGTTACGCGCCGAGGCTTTCAAGGTGAATGATTTTTTTCAGACAAGCGGGCTGAACGTCTTCGGCGAATCCCCCGCGCCGGTGGACATCAAACGCAAGGGTTAATAGAATATCCTTCCGTGCCGGGTATGATAGGCGTAATCATAACGAGGCGGCTTGCAACCCTGCATGAATTACAAACGGTTTACTCTTTAGACGATGCGGCTGATTTATACGAAATCGCCGCCGTCAATAATTACAACGAATGGCGTAGCGCGGAGGAGGCAAGAAACAAATGATTATAGACGAGTTCGTTATTCAGATGGGACTTGACCCGTCCGCACTTCAAAAAGGGGTAGCGACGGCAAAACAAGCCGTTGCAAACATGGCAAAAAGCGTCAAGCAAAGCCTTTCAAATATGGCGGCTGGCGCAAGAGATAGCGTTGTTCAAATTGCACGCAATATCCCTGTCGTGTTAGAAAACATGGCACAACGCGCCGCGCAAGTATGGACAAGCCTATTTCAATCTTTTGCGCTTGCCGCGAGTGCCGCGTTTGCGTTGTATATAAAAGACGCAAACAAATTAGGAAAAACGGCAAAAGATATAGGCGTAGCTGTCGAAACATTAAGCACGCTTGAAAATGCTGTAAATAGCGCGGGCAATTCAACGCAAGAACTTGAAAAAGACATGAAAATGCTTGCCGAAGAAACGGGCGGGAACGCTTACGGCGCATTAAAAGAACTTGCTGAACTTGCCGACGAAATGGGAGAGGCGGAATATACTTCCTACGCCGAGGCGCTTGGACTTTCGCGGGCAACAATCGACCTGACAAAAGACGGGACAGACGCATTAAAAAGTCAGATCGTCGCGGCAAAAGAGTTAGGGATTATTAACAGACAAGACGCGAAAGACGCGAAAGAATTTAGCACTGCAATCACTAATTTAGGAATGGCGTTTCGCGGAACAATGAATATTGTTTTCCGCATGGTTCTTCCGATGTTCAAGCGGTTTACAGATGCTATGACAAAGGTAGTTGTGTTCCTTCGCAAAAACGAGCAGTTTATTAAATTCTTCTTTATTGGCTTAGCGGCAGTTATAACGGGCGTTGCGTTGCCCGCTATTTTGTCACTGTCTGCGGCTATGCTTGCAAGCCCTATTACATGGCTTATTGCTATGGTTGCCGCGCTTGCTCTTGCCCTTGATGATATGTTCGGTTGGATGGAGGGCAAAGAGTCCGCTTGGGGTGATTTTTGGGCGCAAATTTGGGGAACGGAAGACCCCGAAGAAGCAAGGAAAAAGTTTGAAGAACTAAAACAGGGCGCGATTGAGTTCTTTAGTTCGATGAGCGATTATCTCCCAACGGCAAAAGACCTATGGGATGGGCTGACAGATGCAATAAAACTGTTAATCAAAGTTTTAAAACAGATTATTGACGTTTTCAGTTTGATAAAAGGCGCATGGGATTTATTAGTTGATGCGCTATCGACGGGCATTGATTATCTTACTAAGAAATTTGAAGCGTTTGGACGAACAATTCAAGAGGCTCTTAGGCCGTATGTTGAAAGAGGGCAAGCATTAACGGGTAACGCTCAAACAGGGGACACGGTAGCGGCTCAAAATAAATACGGACTTGAGGCAGATGGAGGAATATTCACAAGCCCAACACGCGCAATTATAGGCGAGGCGGGAGCAGAGGCAGTTATCCCGTTTTCACCGGGCAAGCGAAATCGCGGGCTTGAATTGCTTTCAAAGATTGCCGGAAACCTTATGCCGAATATCAGCGCGGCGCAAGCGTTGCCGATGGGCGGCGCGTCCACGAACAACATAACGACAGATACCCGCGTAAATGTTGGAACGGTAAATATTAGCGCGGCAGACGGCACAGATGCGGCAAATCAATTTATGACGGGCATTGAAACGCGGGCGGCACGGTGGACAGCGGCGGCGAATGTAGCTTATTAAGGCGGTGAAATAATGATTTTGACCGACTTTCTATCTAAAAATAAAGGGTGGATTGTTCGCGGGCAATCTTCGGCTGTGGATTTTAATTCTATGCAGGAATTTTCCGCAGAAAAATCCTCCCGTTTACCTGATGAACCAATAGAAAAGGGAAGTTTCGCGACTTATAACAGAGTGATTGAACCGCGTTCTATAACGTGTCAGTTATCCGTAGAGGGTAGCGCGTCAAAACTTCAAAGCGCAATAGATCGCTTGACAACGCTTTGCGAGAACGACGAAAAAATCACGCTGACAACGCCGGAGCAAAGCTATCCAAATATGATGCTTGAAAGTTTTGATTATCGGCGCGACGCTATGAACGGGCGCGGCATTTTGTTTGTAGACTTACGCTTTAAGGAAATTCGTGAAGTGGCAAGCCAACAAACGACAACAAGCGTTGAAGAACCAATCGAGCCGGAAGATGCCGAAGATGGTTCTTGCTGTGACGATATTGAAGATGGCGAAATGCAAGCAACAGAAGCCGAAGAAATAGAAGAAGAAACGGCAGATAATAGAACAACAGCGAAAAAAATCCAAGATATGTTTTAAGGGGGCGGCGTAATGAAGAAAATACCATTGCAAGCCGTACCCGCCCAAAGCCTCAAAGTAAAACTTGACGGGCAGAATTGCGAAATGCGGATATATTATCGTTTCGGTTCAACATATCTTGACTTGATTTGCAACGGGGAAGAAGTTGTCGCGGGTGCAATTTGCCGAGATCGTCAAAACATAATCCAAATAGCGCAAAACATTTTTTCGGGCAGTTTGCTTTTCGTCGATATGCTTGGTACAAGTGACCCGCTTTATTCAGGATTTGGCGAACGGTGGCGATTCTTCTACAAGGCGGCGAATGAGGCATGAAACAAAAGACGATTCGCACGACGATAATTTTAGGCGAAGGGGAATTTTCGGGCGGGGGCAATACGAAAATCATTGAGGGCTTGGCGACAACTTGCCAAGTGACAAAGGCCGGACTTCCCGAAAAAAACTCCGCAGAGGTTCGCATAACGGGGCTAAAACTTTCCGACATGGAACAATTAACATTTCTTTCGTTCTTGCCGGGAGAATATCGGAAAAACCATATTCTCATCGAGGCGGGCGACAAAGGCGGCGAATTATCCGTTGTGTTTAAAGGCGATATAACCGCCGCCTCCGCTGATTTCTCCACCGCCCCCGATGTGACTATGAAATTTCAAGCATTAACGGCAGGGTGGAGCGTTCTTGTTGCCGATTCGCCTACAAGCGTACAAGGCGAGGCGACGGCGGAAAGCCTTATAAAGCAGTTTGCGGAACAAGCAGGATTTAATTTCGTGAATGAGGGCGTTACGGAAAGCGTAAAGAACGCGACCTTCAACGGTTCGCCCGTGCAGAAAGCGGAACAAGTTGCCGACGAAGTAGGCGCGGAACTTCTTATGGACGATGAAACTTGGACGCTCATGCCGTGGGATAAACCAAGAGGCGACGCGGTTTTATTGAAAGCCGATAGCGGGCTAATTGGTTATCCTTCCTTTACACAAGACGGGATTACTTGTGAATGTTTCTATAATCCGCGTTTGCAGTTGGGCGGGCAAGTAAAAATTGAAAGCATTGTTCCGCGTGCGTCGGGCTATTGGAAAATAACAAAACTAAGTCACGATCTCGCCGCCTATACAAACGGGCGTTGGATATCAAAAATCGATGGAATGTATTTGCCGGAGGCAGAAGAAGAAACCGAGGGCGAAGAAGATGAGTGAAAACACCGTAAAAGGACAGAAAAAACCAAATACGGCTGGGAGCGAATACAACGCCTTGCAGTTTATGATAAAGCAAGCGATAGGCGGACAGATTCACACCGCTATCCCCGTAAAGGTTCAGGCGGTAGATGGTTTATTTGTAGATGTTCTTCCTCTTGTTTCAAGCGTTGACGGCTACGGCGAATCAGTTGAACCGACAACGCTTTTCCATTTGCCTGTTTTCCGCTATCATGCGGGCGTTGCGGCGGTTATTGTTGACCCCGTTCCCGGCGATATTGGTTTAGCGGTTTTCGCTCAGGCAGATTCGTCAAACGTAACGACAGGGACGGACACGCCACAACAGCCCGGAAGTTTTCGCCGTTTCTCGCAAGCAGACGGATTTTATTTCGGTTGTTTTCACCCTGCCGAACCTTCCGTATATATCGAAGTAACGCAAACGGGCGTTGTAAACATTGAAGCCGACGTTGTAAATATTTCGGGTGATGCAGTGATAGGCGGGATTTCGTTTCTGGATCACGTTCACGGCGGCGTTGAAAGCGGCGGAAGTACGACGAATACGCCACAATAGGGGGCGAACGCATGAATAAAAGGACATTGTATCTTAATCCTGATAAATGGGATATAACCCTTGACGGCGCGGGTAACATTGCGACGGCGGCTGGCCGCTATGCCGATGCGCAAGACGTTGCCAACGCCGTCAGGTTATTTACTAAAGACGCTTATATTAGGCAACGGCAGGGCGTTCCTCATTTTTCTCTTGATTTGGGCGTTAAACCTTCGCTTTCAGAGGTTCGCGCCGTGTATCGTGAAACCGCGCTTAATGTGGAGAATATCGCGGAGGCGACGGTCGAGATCGCTGGGCTTGATACGGAAACACGCGCAATGACGGGAACAATAACGGCAACAAGCGAGAACGGCGAAACCGTTTCGGTAGAATTTTAGGGGGTGCATTATGGCGATTACTTTTAACCCCGATACGGGCTTTTCGGCAGACAGCACAAGCGCAATAAGGCAAAGTATTGTTGACGATTGGACGGCGATTTTCAACGACGAAAACGCAACGCTAAACACTTCAAGCGAATCTCCCGCAGGGCAAATCATTGATTCGTTGGCGGTATTAGTTACGGGCAAAGATAGCGAATTTTTGAACTTGGCAAATCAGTTTAACCCGCTCACCGCTTCCGGCATTTTTCAAGATGCCTTGGGAGCGATTTACTTTCTAACGCGAAAGGTTGCGACTTCAACCGTTGTTTCGTGTACTTGCACGGGGCTTGCAGGAACGACAATTCCGCAAGGAAGCATAATTCAAACAACGGACGGCGTAAAACTATCAAGCGTTGGCGCGGCAACAATCGGCGCGGACGGTACGGCGGAAATTGAATTTGCCGCGCAAGAAAGCGGAGCAATTGATATAGGCGCGGGAACGTGTACGAAAATCATAACCGTTATTGCGGGATGGGACACGGTAACAAACGCGGCGGCGGGTGTACCCGGAAACCTTATCGAAGGGCGTGCAGACTTTGAAAAACGCCGTTTTAATTCTGTATCGGCAAACGCGCACGGGAGCGCGGCGGCGTTGCAGGGCGCGGTTTATCAAGTTGAGAATGTGCTTGATTGCCTTGTTCTTGAAAACAAAACCGACGCAACGGTGACAAAGCAGGGCGTTTCGCTTATTTCTCATTCTGTCGCGGTGTGCGTTTACGGCGGCGAAAATGACGATATAGCCGAAACGATATATAACAAGTTAGATGCAGGGTGCGGGGTAAACGGAAATACTGACATAAGTTACACGTCCCCGGATGGCGTTGTCAATAACTATAAAATTGTCCGTCCTACGCCCGCCCCTGTCTATATATCCGTCACAATCAACAAGACGGCACAAACGCCCGCAACGGTTACGCAGGATATTAAAAACGCCATCATCAACGACGCGAACGGGCAGGATACAAACAGCGGGAACACGCGCTGTGGCATGGGGCAAACAATCTACTCTTCACGCTTCACGGTTGCTATCGTAAAAAGCGCGGGGGTAAATGACCTTGAAAGCGTTTATATCGGGCTAACTTCAAGCCCAAGCGGAAACAGTGTAACGATGGACGCAGATGAAGAACCGATATTTGACGCTGACAATATCGAGGTGACGATAAATGAACCTTGATTTCAACGACCTTGCATTGAGGACTATTCAAAGTCAATATGGCGCAAGCCCGCACATTATCGGCATTGTCGAAGCGGCGGCGAAGCAATTAGACCCCACGGGCGATATTAAAACCTTTTTTGATAAAGTTTTTAACCCGCTGACTGCTGAGGGCGTAGGGCTTGACGTGTGGGGGCGTATCGTCGGCGCGTCACGCTATTTAGACGTAGAAAATGAGGACTTTTTTGGGTTTTACGGGCAACAGTTAAACCCGTTCAATCAAGCCCCGTTTTACATAACAGGCGACACGAACGTATTCAGAATGAATGATACGGCGTTTCGGACGCTTATTTTCTTAAAAGCGGCGGCAAATATCGGAAACGCGACACTACCAAGCATAAAAGAAATCCTATCCAAACTTTTTGATGATCCTGTGCTTGTTATGAACATTGGGGAAATGAAAGTGCGGATAGTATTTACTTTTTACCTAACCGCCAACCAACGCGCACTATTCCGCGAATACGGCATTTTGAATTTGGGCGGCGGCGTTGGTTTTGAGTATTACCAAATCGACCCGCAGGGCACTTTCGGTTTTGACGGGAGCGGCTTGCAACCGTTTAATCAAGGTATTTTCCAACCGTATGACATACAACAGGAGGGATAACACATGGCAACTAATCCGACTTTATTAGCTATGCCGCTTGCCGAAAACGGCACAAAAAACGTGATACCCGAAACGCAAGCAACGGCGGGGGACGGGCTTTTTTCTCAAAGCACAGGCTTTCCCGCAGAAACCTCTTTACCGCTTAGCGCGGGCGGCGTTGCACCAAGCCGCGAAGATTTCAACGGCATGGCGAATTTGCTTGGCGGCGTGGCGTACTACGCGCAAAAGGGGTGGCAATTCCAATTTGATGCGGGGCAGGATTATTTCGCTGGGTGCATTGTTCGCGATACCACGGACGGGAAATTGTATGAATGTATCAATGATGTAGCGGCGGGCGGTAGCGTTCCTTCTGCTGACGCTGTGAATTGGATTCCCGTCGACCCGTCCTTTTTTTTGCGTATTGCCGACGCGCCCGCGACTTGCACGCCGTTTGCGTTCCCGAGCGCGACATATATCACGTTACAAGCTGGAAACGCAATTCCCTATACGCCTCCCGCGAATGGTTATCTTGTGTGCCGTACTGGAGTTAATGAGTTGGGAGGAGTTTGGGATTCCAACAACGAGCCTATATCGACGGGGATTGGTAATACATTGGGGGGTGTTTCTGTGTTTACGCCTGTCCGAAAAGGTGAAGCATATATTTATTATGCGCCGTATTCTGCACGATTTTATTACGCCGTAGGGGAGGAACCGTAAAATGAAATATATCGCCTACACACAAAACGATGACAACAGCATCAATATCCTCGCGGGGAGCGACAAGCAGGACGTTTTCGCAAAAATCCTGCCCGATACGGATTACGAAATCCATGAGGGAGAACTCTACACCGCGGGCGGCAAAACGTGGCTCACACCCGACGAAGCCTATCAAGAAGCGAAAAAGCAGGACGAGAAAAACGCCGCAATCGCTGAACTCAACGCCGAATTTGCGCGGGAGAAAGCGAACTTGTGCGAATCCTATACGGCGGCAAGCATGAGCGGCGACACCGAAACCGCTGATTCTATTGCAAGCGATATGCAGGATTTGAATAATTGGTACGATGAGGAATATTCGAAAATCGAGGGAGGCGAGGAATAATGGTTAAACCGAATCCGCGCTGTGTGCGGTGCAATCAACGAATGAGGAATGACGGAACGGAAACCTCGCCCGTATGGGTGTGTAATAACCCTAAATGTGTGCGGTATGTTCCCGCGCCGAAGAAAGGCAAGAAGGGCGGCAAATAGCCGCCCCTTTCTATTTGGAGGGCTTTTTATGGTTCTATGGTTCTTGTATTTTTTGCTTTCCCTTGTTTGCATGATTCTTTGCTATCTCACAAATCCTTTTGTAGTGCCGTTTTGCGACCTTAACGGCGAATTGCCGCGATTCTTGAAATACTGGCAAACATGGGACAACAGCGTCTTTTGCCGCGAAAGCGTCGAGAACGCGCCCGAATTTCTGCGTTATTATTGGGCGAAACATTACACAGAACACCTTGACAGTGACCCGTATTTGCAGAGCGTCAACCGTTCGCGGTGGTATGTATCATGTATCGACCCCAATTTCACGCTATGGGAGCGCATACAACGGTATTTTTGCGGCGTTTTGTGGTTGACAAGAAATTGCAGTTATGGGTTTTCCTTCTATATGCTTGGTGTTAATGTTTCCCCGATTTTGCAAATCACGACAAGCGAAAACACCGTTTCTGTATGGGAAATTCTTGCGGGAAACCTTTGCGGGGCGTTTATGTACAAAAACACCGCGCCGATATTTAGCGCATTTGGTTGGACGGTACATTGGAATAATTTGATAGGTTGGAAGATTGACACGGACGCGAATGTGACAACACGCGCCATGATTGCAAATCGTATCGCATTTTACTTTGAAAGGGAGGAATAAACAATGGCTAATATTAACATTACTTCCGACGCTTGGACGGAAATCTCAATCACAAGCGGAACGGTACAAAACATTTCCGCAACGGCTGATATTGAGTTATCGGCAGAACAAACGGACAACAGCGGTGTCGTTCTTAAACCGTCCGAGATTTACCAATGGGATAATGAAACCATTTACGCCCGCGCAGTGACTGAAGAAACGGGGGCTTTGCGCGTCGTAAATTTTAAGAGAGCCGCGGGCGGCGGTGGAGGTTATGTGTTGCCCGTGGCTTCTGCTTCTACTCTTGGCGGCGTGAAAGTTGGCACAAATCTTTCCATTGACGCTGACGGCGTTTTGTCTGCGGCGGCTGACGGATTCGACCCCGTTGGGCGCGTCGTTTTTGATGTAATTCTTCGCGACGGCTACATCAAGGCGAACGGCGCGACGGTTGCGGACGCTTCAACGGCTGTGCCAAATTTGCTCCAATTCGTGCAAAACAATCCCTCACTACTCGCGGCAAATCAAGCCGCGTATGACGCAAACGTGGGGCTTTATTTGTACGATAGCGGTACGGACGAATTGACCTTACCGAATTATATCGGGCGCGTTATGCAAGGCGGTAACAGCGTTGAAAGCGTTGAGGCGGGACTACCAAATATAAAAGGCGACGTTTCTAATTTATCAAACGCTGGAGCTTCGTTGCTTGGACAAGCCGACACGACTGGGACAGGCGCGTTTTCTGTATCAAACGGGACAGCAAAATCTTTAGCTAATACAAGCGGGAGCGGAGCATATAATAACAAATTCGATTTTGACGCTTCACGAAGTTCTTCTATCTATTCAAATTCTGTTACAACAGTACAACCGCCCGCGATTACTCTTATTCCTCAAATCAAATACTAAGGGGGCTATAACATGGCAAATACAAAAACCGTTTACGGGTATTCCGCAGATGGGAAATATACGCATGACCTCACTCTCGATAGAACAGACAAAGCCCCTGTAACGGGAGAATGGTTAATCCCTGCGGGTTACACGGCAACAAAGCCGCCCGCTGAAAAAGAGGGTTACGATAGGATTTGGAACGGCTCAAAATGGGAGTATATCGAAATCCCTGAACCGCCCGCGCCGCCTGAACCGACGCTTGACGAAGCTAAAGCGGCGAAAATCAGCGAGTTGAAAATGCACCGCGACACGGAGGAAGTTGCGCCGATTACGACGGACAAAGGGATTTTTGATTATGATGATAAAAGCCGCGACCGTTTGGCTATTGCGCGACAGGCTTTAGAGGACGCAGGCGGCAAAGGTGAAATCACTTGGACAACCGCCGACAATCAGCGCGTCCCGCTTGGCGTTTCCGATTTCGCGACTATAAACGGCGCGGCGGCGAACCGTTCAAATGCGCTTCATGTTAAATACAACGAACTCAAAGACCAAGTTAATGCTTGCACCACTATTGACGAGGTTGAGGCTATCACTTGGGAGGGGTAACCTATGAATATGGAAATGTTCGTTCAGATCGTGGCGGTGGCGAGTACGTTTGCCGCCGCTTTCCATTTCGCGGTTCTTCGCCCGCTCGATAATAGCATTTCGCGCATAGAGAAAATGCTTGATAAATTCGAGGAACGGGCAACCATGGAAGAAAAAGCAAGGCATGAAGTCGAAATCCGGCTTGCCGAAGTTGACCAACGGGCGCGATCCGCTCATGCGCGTCTTGACGAGATTACAAAAATCTTAGCTGACCGGAATAATTGACCTTCCAACAAGCCCTATAGGCGACGAAAAACAAGCCACGAATATAAACTATCGCGGAGGCAAATAAAAACGCAGTACGGGCTATTTACGGCGGCGAGAAGCGAAAACGGGGGTAGTTTATGGCGTTTATAAGCAAATGCAAGTCAAATATTTTGGATATGGCGAACTGGTCGAAACATCATTTAGGCCAGTTGATAATTCTTGCAGGCGTTATCATTCTATTTCTTGTCGTTTGCGTTCTGTTTTCATGGTTTATCGGTTTCTACATGAACGGTTTTTACGGCATGAAATTTGATTTAGGTAGCGTTTGGCAGGGGCTTGGTGCGTGCGTTACGGCTATTAGTGGACTTTTAACCGTGGCGGGCGTTCAGCTTGGAAAACATTATGTGGATTCGCGGTATAATAGCGCGGCAGGAGAAAAGCCTGGAAGTAGGAGGGACGCAGTATGAGGCAAGTCACACTTTCGGAGTTAGGGCAGATCGCGGCAAATTCGCGTGAAAATTTATGGGCGGCGGCGCATAGTGCAGGGCTTAAAAATCCGCTTATCATATTGCATTGGAGCGCGGGACACTATGGACAATTCTTTGACGATTATCATGTGCAAGTAGATGAGGGCGGCGAAATCTATCTTACAACCGAAGATTTGAGCGAGGTATTAGCCCATACTTGGCATTTGAATCGCGGGACGGTTGGCGTTTCTTTGTGTTGCGCTTGTTTCGCAACGACTTCCGACTTGGGTGACGAGCCGCCCACAGAAGCACAAATTGAAACAATGGCGCAAGTTATCGCCGTATTATCTTCTAATTTGTGGCTTACTTGTGACCGTCCTGATATTGTTATGACGCATGGCGAAGCGGGGGACGATAGCGACTTATACGATGATGATGATTTATACGGCCCGCAAAACGATTGCGAGCGTTGGGATTTGCAGTATTTGGGGACAGATGAAAGCCCGTACTATACCGATGATTATTCAGACCCGCACACGGGCGGAAATGTTCTCCGGCGAAAGGCGGCAGAATATCAACAGAAATGGAATAGGGAAGGGCGAACGGTATGAGAGTAAAGTCAAATACCCCGCTTTCAGATAACGAATTACGCCAAATTCAAGAAATATTTGAGTACGAAGAAAACCCTGACGCGGCTTTATACAACACTTTCCCCGGCGTGAAGCATCGAATCGAAGGGGACGTTATATATTTCGGTTCGCCGCCTTGGGACATAACGCAAGAAATAAAATAAAGCCCGCTTTAAAACGCAGAATCTATTTAAAATAAAGCGACCAATTTTTTATTTATTTGGTTCTTAGTCAAGTTTAACGCCCAAAATTAGATTATTTTGGTTCTTAGTCAAGGTTTCAGTAAAATATTAGACTTAGGAGGTGCTGAAATGTGGATAAAGAAAAATTCTATCAATGTTTGTTTTTTGTTTGCGGCATTGTTCTTGTTATTTCCGTGTGTTGGTGGTTGCTCCGAGAACCCGACATACACGATCAGCGCGACGGAGTTGGACGCGTTGAGCAATCACTTAGAAATATTGGAGAGGAACAACGCAACACTCAAAGCCATATTGAGCGAATCGAACGGGGACTTGACCTCAGCATTAGAAGCACTGACGAAATCGCAAAACGAATTGATGACGCTCAAAGCGCAATTAACGCAAGCCAAGAACGACGCGGAGAGTGCGAAAGCCTCATTGAAGATAGCGAACGACGAATTGCAGAAAGCCGCGCA
>Ga0310786_10006111_pt1 | contig 16144 bp, 16 predicted proteins | sample AusTroGonzalo_MG_FD_203881 | JGI IMG/M metagenome (GOLD analysis project Ga0310786, IMG submission 203881) | Bovine rumen microbial communities from tropical cattle in Woodstock, Queensland, Australia - Gonzalo_03 (v2) (version 2) | ecosystem: Host-associated > Mammals > Digestive system >... | reverse complement strand
AACCTTTAGACATATCTCGTTTTGCTAATTACGGTGCGAATTTAAGCACACTTTTTCTATCCACCAAATCATTTGGCAAGAAAATATCACTTTATCACAAAAAATTTTTCTGCACTTACATTTTGACACCTTTATATATAATAGCGCAGCATTTTGACACAAGGGGCACAAAGGGGACGGTTCTTTTTGTGCCCCTAAAAGATGTGGCACAGGGGGGACTGTCCCTAATGTGTCACTTTTTTAGTACTTTTGTAAGTAATGAAACAATTAACTAACCTTACAGTTATGAGAAAGCATATCATTCTATGTGCAGCGGTGCTCACAATATGCCCCGCATTTGCCCAGAAAACCCTTAAAAGCGCGTATGCCGATGCATTCAAGATAGGATGCGCCGTAAACTCGCAGATTGTGAGCGGCCGCGACAACCGTTCCGCCCAAATCATACTCCAGCAGTTCAACGCCATATCGCCTGAGAACGATATGAAGGCTGAGGTGCTGCACCCCAGACCTGACACCTGGAACTTTCAGGCTGCTGACCGTTATGTACAGTTTGCCCAGGATAACGGCCTGTGGGCATTGGGCCACACCCTGGTATGGCATAACCAGACCCCTGATTTCTTTTTCAATCACGCTGACGGCACCCCCAAGAGCCACGATGAGATGGTTGAGACCATGCGCAGTTACATAGAGACCGTAGCCGGGCATTTTGCCGGTAAGATCAACGCATGGGATGTTGTAAACGAGATTATAGACAATGACGGATCATACCGCAAGACACTGTGGACCGATGCCTTTAACGGCAACGGCGATGAGGTGGTACGCCTGGCATTCCAGTTTGCCCATCAGTATGACCCCAACGCTGAACTCTATTACAATGACTTCAACGCATGGCGTCCCTCCAAGCGCGACGGAATAGCCCGCATGGTCAGAATGCTCCAAAAGAACGGCATCAGGATAGACGGCATAGGCATACAAGCCCATTGGGGGCTTAACTTCCCAAAGAATGAATACATAACCGCAGCCATTGACACCTTTGCCGCATTGGGAGTAAAGGTCATGATAACAGAACTTGATGTCGATGTGCTTCCGCTCACCAAGGAGGGCCAGGTAATAGGCAAGTCACTTCAGGACCCGCTCTACCAGCTGGAGGAATTTGAAACCTATCTGGACCCCTACAAGAACGGACTCCCCGATGATGTTCAGGCTCAGTTGACCGCCCGCTACAAGGAGCTGATGCAGATATTCTATGACCGCCATGACAAGATAGACCGCGTAACCATCTGGGGCCTCCATGACGGCATGTCCTGGAAGAACGGCTACCCCATCCCCAACCGCACCAACTACCCCCTACTCTTCAACCGCGACCGCACCCCCAAGCCCGCGTTTGATGCAATCCTCAACATTCCCTGATCCGCAGGGGCACAAAGGGGACGGTTCTTTTTGTGCCCCTAAAAGATATGGCACTGGGAACAGTCCCCATGTGCCATATTATTTTTGTGGCGTAAATAATTGATTAAATATTTGGCGGTTTAACTAAAAGTAAATTCCTTTGCAGCAGATGTGAGTTGCATATAGGCGCGATTATATCAAGCTCCGCAACCATCAGTATATTAGAGCCGTTGGTCGACTACCTACGGCTTTAATTCGTTTATAAATATCTCTATTCAAAAAACCGAAGCATGCTTCAGAGCGTTCTTAATGGCTCTATTGATGAAATCATTGATTGTTGTGCCCGATGAAGACGCAGCCTCTGCAACACGGGAATGGAGTTCTGATGACATTCTGAGGTTTAGCTTTCCGCTGTAGGGCTTGGCTGGCTCCACGCCATCGGCCTTGCAGCCTTCTAGATAGCTGTCAATACCATCCTCAAAATCCTTGCGCAGTCCCTCAAGAGTCTGCCCCTCATACAGGATCAGCGCCTTGTTCAAGCCCTGAACCTTACCGCACAGGCAGTCATCCTCCTTGCTGTATTCAACACTGCCCTTATAGCCCTTGTATTCTAAATAATCCATATCCTCGTTCATAATAAGTTCTTACTTTTTAAGTGCTGATAAACAGCGTTCAACATCCACTCTTTCATAACACTCCCCGGATGAGGCCGATGAATATCTATGTACTCTCCTGTCACCTCATTCTTAAACCTCACACGAGAGCCCGATGTTGCTCCTTTGTTGTGTACTTCATAGCCGAAATACGAAAGTATTCTCAAGGTCTCATCATAGGTAAAGTCTTTAGGTTTCTTCTTAAACCTCTCTAATAGTTTTTCAATTGAGCTCATGGTTTTAATTATTACATCGCCAAAGGTACTAAATTTAGTACCAAACCACCAAACAAATCTTCAAAAAAAAGCAAAATGGCACATCAGGGACTGTCCCGTTTGTGCCATTTTTGACTATATTCGCAGAGGAAGAACTAATATGGAAGTAACCAATCTGCTTGACATACATACCCGCCAGGAACTCTACCAGTGGTACCTGGACAATCACGACAAGGTGAGTGATTTCTGGCTGCGCATAAACCGGGCGGAAGCTGACTGTCCAGGCGTAGTGCGGTATGTTGATGCCGTAGAGGTGGCGCTGTGCTTTGGCTGGATAGACAGCACCCAGAAGCGCATTGATGACGGCAAGCCCATCCAGCACTTCACCCCGCGCCGCAAGCGCAGCAACTGGTGCGAGCAGAACCTGGTCCGCTGCCGCCGCCTCATCAAGACCGGTGAGATGACACCAGCCGGACTGGCCGTAGCCCCAGACCTCAACCCCAAGCTCTTTGTCTATGAAGACTGGGTAATCAACGCCATCAAGGCCGATGCCCAAGCCTGGCGTTTTTACCGTTCATGCCCCGAGAACTACCGCCGCATCAAAGTGGACCGCATCCAGCACTATCAGCACACCAACCGTCCCGAATACTCCCAGAAGACTCTGCAGAAATTCATCGAGGACTGCCATAACGGCAAGATGCAGGCTGGGTGGAGTGATTTTGGTCGATTGGATGCGCTATAATTAAGGCATTAAGCGCAGCTAAGAGTAAAATATTATCTTGAATTTTTTATGAGTTCTGATACTCCTGATAAAGCGCTACTGGACCCAGATGCCACAACTTAGTGTCTTCACGCTCCAAGCGACGGTATGTATCGGATGAATAGAACTTGGTGAGAGCATCCAACGGGCTGATATGCTCATCATCAGCAATAAATGATGCTACAGCAGAAACCTTTCCTGCAAGTATCAGATATAAATTGTCCTGATTTATCTCCGCTCTCATAGATGTACCTCCTCTGCTTTAATGAAGTTTAGACATTCAAGTGACTTTTCAGTATGGAAAAGCATCTGGTCAACCAATTTATATGTCTTAAGTTCAGCTATCAGTTCCTGCTTGCTTAACAAGCCTTGCTCATAAAGTGAGAAAGCCGCATATACCCTGTCATTGGCTACGGGACCATATACAAGATCGTGATTGTGGGTAAAACCACGCACAGTACGGTTGGCGTGAACAAAATCAACCCACTCCTCATTTGGAGTGTTGTCAAACTTAAGTAGATCCAAAGATGATGCTTTAGACTCATCAAGCTCATATATGTTTACGTAACCCATACCCGTGCCTGACAACTTTCTTGAGACCCAATCTCTAGCTTGTTGCTCTGAAGTGGTAGTATAAAATCCCGAACCATAGTCAAGTGTACGGTTGGGAACCAATATTCTTGGTTCATTTACAATCTGGAGGCTTCCATGATACAGTTTCATAGGCTTAGTTTTTCTTCTATTTCTTCTAATATCCAAGGCATGCTCTGGGTGTGCAGAACATCATAATGATCAGACAGGTATTTGCTGATGCCATTACGGTCAAACAATGCTGAAACAGCCTCACCTGTCATTCCATGCTTGTTTTTGTAGCTCTCCACACAGAAAGCCACAAAAAACAATATGTCTGCATCATGCTTGCTCATATCGCAAAAATACACAATAATCAAAAATAAGCACTAACGCTACAAAAAATATTGATTAGGGAGTCCCAAAAGTGTCTGCCATTTTACTTATTCCTGCGGATAACCCTGATTTCGCGCTTAATGTTCCTGATCGTGAACCAGAACTCACCCTCCCCGGGTTGCTTATGCTCAGGCCCGATGTCCAGCACATGGAAAACATTTCCCTTGTGGCACAACAGCCTGACGTTCTGAGCCGATATGGTATCACCCTCGTGATAAGCCGCCCTGATGCCGTCCAGGATGGAGATGGACTCGTTTGCATCGGCCGATAGCTTAATGCTGACCGTCTGATTCTTTCTGCCGGGGCTGAGAACTATGAAAGAGTACAGCGTATCGGACCTGTGAGTACCCGCCATGCACCCGTTATAAGCCTTGCCGATGGAGATATTGCCCATCCGCACCGTCCTGACCGTCCGCGCCGCCCCAAACACGCTCACGGCGCAAAGAACCATCGCAATCAGAATCTTTTTCATGCGGCAAATGTAGCAAAAAATGGGTTGCTTGGGGGTGGGGGTTTGGGGCAATTTCATATATTTGCTTTGACAAATAACCCACTAACCAACCAACATTGATATGGCCAAGATATACGTTGCCTCCAGCTGGAAAAAACCCTACCAACCAGAAGTAGTTAAGCGTCTGCGCGAGCAAGGACACCAAGTATTTGATTTCCGCAACCCGCCTGATGGCAAGGGCGGCTTTTTCTGGCGTGACGTTGACCCCAACTGGGAGCAGTGGACCACCCGGGACTACATATCCCACTTAGATGATGAATGGTCCAAGTACGGATTCCAGCGCGACTTTGACGCCATGCGTGAGGCCGATGTCTGCGTCCTTGTACTCCCCTGCGGCCGATCCGCCCACACCGAGGCCGGCTGGATGGCCGGTGCCGGCAAGAAGGTAATTGCCTACATCCCGGATAAGGAGGATCCGGAGCTGATGTATAAGATGTTTGATTGCATCACTGATAGCCTTGAGGAACTCATTTCCGTCTTTAACTAAAAACAAATTATGAGAAAAGAATACACAAACAATGATGTCTATGATTTCCTTGCTGAGGAATGTAAACACACACACGCTTTATGGAAAGAGTTTGGCAAAGGTATTCTTTCCCACGTTTCTGATCCTGATTTCTGGAATTCGTTGACTGAGCATTTGGACTGTTTCAGAGTTTGTGAAGAATGCGGACACCCTATGATAGAAGGATATGTAGTAGATGGCTGTGACACTTATTGCTCAAAAGAATGCCTCCATAAACATATCACCGAAGATGAATTCAATACTCAATATAATAATGAAGATGGCAACACATATTGGACAACCTGGTATGAGGATTCATTATCATATAACATAGACACGAATGACGCAAAGGGGGCGTTTCCCAATGCGGCGTTTTATAAATAATTGATTACAATTATGGTGGTTAAATTAATAGAGCTTTCCCTTGTACCAGAAGAGTGCGTCATATAGGCGCGATAACAAAAAGCTCTGCAACCATCTGATTGTAAAAGGAGACAAATCCGGAATCTGCGTAGTTCAGTCTATTTGCGGCGGTGAGTCTTCTTTTTTTTCTTTTGTACATAAAACAGGCAGCCAGTTCATACCGTCCCTGACGGCACGGAGATAATAGTAAGTTTGTAAGGCCGGGAGGTCTTGAATAATTGAAAAAAAAACACCATCTTTACAAAGCCTAATAAATGCCTAGTCGCAAATGTTCAACCAATTCTTCTATTTAGCTAAGTTTGGGGAGTTTATTGATGTTTCTAAAGAGCATACTTTGGGCAGATAGCATCAATTGACGAGAGCGATACTCCATCCCCCGAAATGATGAGAGTTTATATTTAGTTGTCATGTGAGTACAACAAACTCCTATGGGTAGAAAGATAAAAAATAATAAATATGAAACTTGTTGAAGGTGTTTACGAATCGTTGATTAGTACGGCCATAGCTGAAAAATTGCAGCGTGACTTTCCTGACAGCTGTTATCATGTAGAGAAGGAAGCGATAGACAGTGCAGAGTCCCACATGATTCTGGCTCAGTATCTAGCTGATATTGTGTCTGTCGTTCTGAAGGAATTTTTTCGCGACAAGAAAGAGACTGTAACCATCAGTAAACAGGTGGACTGCGTCAACAAGATTCTTCATTTTATCGAAAATGAATGGCAGGTAACAGCTCTTGAGGACGACATGCTCACCAAAGAAGATGAGACGAAATTCCTTCGAGCAATCTATAGAAAAACAGGGTACTCTGATGAGCAAATTAAACACAAGGCTCAGATACACCCAGAATCAGGTTACAGAGTTAGCAACCTCTTTACGGGAACCAATGGCCTGTCGATCGATGAGGAAATCAAGAAAGATATTCAGACGGCTGACAGTATTGACCTCGTTGTATCATTTATCAAATTCTCAGGCTTGAGGCTTATATTTGATGATCTGAAGAGATTTTTAGCAAAAAATGGAGCCAAGCTACGTATACTAACAACAACCTATACGGGTGCTACAGATGTGAAGGCAATTAAATGGCTGATGAACTTAAAGGATCTGGGTGACGTTGAGATAAAAGCATCATTTAATAAAGATGACGAGAGGTTGCACGCAAAGGCTTATATCTTCAAGCGTGAGAATGGTTTTGATACGGCATACATTGGTTCTTCGAATATCTCACGTTCAGCATTGACAAAGGGGCTGGAATGGAATATGCGAGTTACCAATGTGGAGAATCCACATATCATTCGTTCTACGCAAGCTACTTTCGACTCCTATTGGAATAATGCTGCTTTTGAACCCTTAGAGACAGATGACGATCTCAAGCGTTTTGCACAAGCCATTGACGGAGCTCGTAATAAGACATCGAACATTGATAGTCCAGAGGTCGTTAATCGATTCGTTCGCAAGACACACCAGGTAAAGGTTTTGGAGAAATTGCAATACGAAAGAGAGAAGCGTAATAATTACAAGAATCTTATTATCGCTGCAACGGGTACGGGAAAGACTGCTATATCAGCCTTTGACTATAAAGATTTCAACCAACATTTCAAGAAAAAAAACGGTCGAGAGGCACGTTTGTTGTTTATCGTTCATAGAGAGAAAATTCTTAAACAGGCTCGGAGCACCTATCGTTCGGTAATGGTGGATGGGAACTTTGGCGAAATATGGACAGGTAATATCAAGCCCTCATATAGCAGTAGCCTCGACCATCTGTTTATCACCATTCAGACGTTGAATAACCATATTGATGAACTGAGCGCATTTGGTGAAGACTATTATGACTATATCGTACTTGATGAGGTACACCATAGTCAAGCAGACTCTTATCGAAAGTTGTTCAGCATGTTCCGCCCTAAGATACTTATCGGTCTGACAGCTACACCTGAACGTATGGATGGAAAAAACATTACACCAGACTTCAACGACCGATTCTCAGCAGAGATAAGATTGCAGGAGGCGCTTAATCAACAATTACTTTCACCCTTCGCTTACTTCTGTGTTACAGACGATACTGTTAATTTGAGCAGGTTGGTGTGTAGTGCAGATGGCAAGTATGACGTCAAGCAACTCGAAGCACAGTTTGTTGGTAATATGGATCGCTTTGGAAAGATTCAGAATGCCATCAATCGTTATCTCACCGACCCACAGAACTGCAAAGCTGTATGCTACTGCTGCTCGATAGCCCATGCTGAATGGATGGCGGCCATGTTCAATGCGACAGGCTACAGGGCTGCATCTGTGACATCAAAAAACAGTAGCGAACTTGATGACTACTCTGAACAACTGGCTCAGGGAAAGATTAATTATCTTTGTGTGGCTGATATCCTGAACGAAGGTATTGACATTCCTGAGATTGATACTGTACTCTTCTTACGTCCGACAGAATCACTCACCATCTTCTTGCAGCAGTTGGGACGTGGTCTTCGTTTGGCTGACGGGAAGACAGAACTGACAGTTCTCGACTTCGTGGCACAAGCAAACAATAGATACAATTACGAGAGTCGTTTCCGTGCTCTGATTGGTCCGTCAAACACCACTGTCAGGCAGCAGGTGGCAAATGGATTCACGTTGATTCCTCGTGGTTGTAGTATCAATATGGAGCTACAGGCGCAGCAATACATCCTCAATAACATCAGCGAATGCATCTTTAATCTACATCGTTTGCGCCGTGAAGTGGAGCATTTTGAGCATGAGACTGGACAAGTATTGACATTGAAGAATTTTCTTGAGAACTTTTCTTTGGACTGGAGGCTCATCTATAAATCACCTGGCTCGTGGACAGAATTGAAAAAACAAGCAGGAATTAGTGTTAAGGGCTACGAACGTACAAATGAGGTTATTAACTTGGAGAAAGGCCTTGCACGATTATATCATACAAACTCTACAGATTACCTGCTTTATATCCAACGACTGATAGATAATAGTTTTAATCTTGTAGCATTCAGTAAGCGAGAAAAGATTTTCAAGCGTCTGTTCTATTATACCATCTGCTATGATCAATTGTCGGCTTACAATAAGAAATATGGTCGCAATTATAGAAGCGAGGAGGAAGCTATTCAGGCGTTGAACAACTATTTATACTTCAAAGAAGAACTACAAGTCTGTGTTGAGCTTCGTCTTTCTCAACTATTCCAAACTACACGTTGGGTGTCAGTTGGAAATGTTGAATTAGAGTTGTATGGCTGCTATTCTGCAGACGAGATTCATTTGATGTTCGAAGGTAATGTGCGTCGTGGTAATATTCTTGGTACGCAGTATCTGCATGATCAAAAGGTTGCACTTGTATTTGTATCAACTAATAAATCTGACAAAGATTATTCCCCCTCTACACTCTATCAAGACTATGCTATCAGCGAGCATCAGTTCCATTGGCAGTCAAAGTATGATATTCGAATTCAGAGCAATGCTGGTCAGCGTATCATTCACCAGCGTGAGAATGGTTGGAAATATTTATTATTCGTAAGGGACCGCAAGCGCGATGAGTTTGGTTTCACGAATGCTTATTATTTCCTTGGTGAGATGGAATACGAATCCTCTCATGGTGAATGTCCCATGAATGTCATTTGGAACATGAAATATGATATTCCAGGCAATATCTTAGAACTCACAATGGCTGTATAACTGCAAAACGAAAAGTACATGGCAACGTTTAGATCGATAAAAGAACTGACTCGAGCACTTCAGCAGGGAGCAAAACTGCTAAGCAATATGTTCTTGCAACGCAAGACGATTGCTGTGAAGTATGACGACGCCCTGGAAACACTGGATGGTGATGAGAACAAACTGAAGCTTCTCATCACGTATGGGGTCATTGTGCAGACTGGCGATTCGCTGGAGTTGGACGATGCCTATCAACGATTCTTCGAGGATGTGCTGGCTGTCAATGAGGACATCAACATTTCATCGGTCAAAATGTATATTGACAAGCTAAATCTTGGCATTAATTCATATCTGGCAGCAGAGAACAATACTAGGCGGGAAGGTTTCTTAAGAGAGATACGGCATACCTTTAAAAGCATTGACAATGCAACTCGCAGGAACGTGATAGACCTGAAACGAAATATCGATGATACATATAAGCAGGAACCTAACTTTAAGATTAAGGAACTACGACTGAAGGATTTCGATGAAAAAGCCAGGCTAATAGGCGAACTTATCCACCAGACGGAACGTGTGATGGACGAGCAGACGATATTCTTCTCTACTGCCGCAGATTATGGTCTGAAACAGGCTGTTAGTGAGGTTCGTGAAGGTCTGCGTGAGTCAGCCCACGGTTTGATAGCAGTTACAGCCCAGATAATAGACTATCTCAATCGCATAGAGTATCAGAGCCGATTAGTAAAACGTGTGAGACAATTGAAATATCTACGCGACCAGTTCATGATTGAGCAGGCAACGAATGTAAAAGAACTGATGGCTCAGACCGATGCAGTATGGATGGAACGGCAGCCCAAATACATCACACGCGTCTCGCTCGATTTCCTTCGTAATGAGGACACCGCGCTTGATATCCTTGACAACATCAGGCGGCGACTGTCGAAGAAAGCTAACATCAAGTCGAGACTGGCCGAGAAGATTGATGCCAACTATTTGGAGGAGCAAACGGAAACAACTCGAGCTTTCAACCATCAGGAATTGCTGAATGGATTCTTAGCTCAAAGTAGCGACTTATTCTACTACGTTTGGAACTATTCGTTTTCCGAATCGCTTGACAAAGAATTGCGTCTGGTGCTCTTTCTGCAAATGGCATCACAATATCCAGAGCAGATGCGCTATACTGACGAGATAAAAACAATAGACAATATAGACTATCCTATTATATACCCACGATGAAATATACAAGCGATATATTCCAACGCCTCAGCCGAGGACAATTCATCTCGAGCAATAGCATAGATGCGGAAACACGTGCTATCTATAATGATATAGAAGAGAATCAACAGGAGTATGAAGACTATTTCAGTCAGATAGACTTTCAATTAAGTAGTGGTGACGGATTCTACTATTTCAGTCGCAAAGAGGCTAAAGTGATCATCGAAAACAAGTTGCAGTCATTGTTTTCGTGGATTGACTATCTGGATTTCCTGAAAACATATGACACGGCTTTTGACGCAGGTACCCAATTCAGCCTAGTGCAGATGGAAGTGAAGTTGTCCACAATACCAGGCCTTAAGGAGAAACTAGCTCAGTTGTTCCCAGACAAACCATCGAATCGCCAGAAGCTAGAGGCATTGGCATGTGCATTAGAGAGTATGGGATTTGCAGAGTTAGTAAATGAGACTGATAGCACTTATCAGGTTACCAACGCCTTTCATTACATCGAGCAGATTATACTTTGTATTAACATAGACGAGGACGTGAAAGATGAGATACCTCAATAAAATCATATTCATCAACAGTGCGCATGTGCCATACGCAGAGATAAAGCTTGACGGCAATGTGCATTTCATTGGAACGCAGGGCGTTGGCAAATCGACTCTGCTCCGTTCCATTTTGTTCTTCTATAATCTCGACAAGAGCAAACTGGGCATTAAGACTCAAGCTGGTCAGAAGGGCTACGATGAGTTCTACCTTCCCCACCAAAACTCGTACATCATTTACGAAGTGTGCCGTGAGACGGGAAAGTTCTTTGTGATGACCTTCCTCTCACATGGGCGTACTGCCTTCCGAATTGTTGACTGTGCATACGACAAACGATTCTTTGTCGAGGAGGACGGAAGCGTGCGGTATGAGTGGGGACGCATCAGTGAACAGATAGGCACGCGGGTGTTTAAGAGCAACATCATCCGTGGCTATGAGGAGTTTCGCGACATCATCTATGGCAACAACCAGCAGGTTGAAAAGGAACTGCGCCGTTTCTCGCTGATGGAGAGTACAAAATATCGCCAGGTGCCTTTGACTATTCAGAATATCTTCCTAAACCAAAGCCTAGAGTCGCGCGTCATCAAAGACACCATCATTGACTCAATGGACTTCGCGAGCGACGACATCGACTTGAACCGTTATCGTGAGGAGCTAAAGAGTTTCCGCCAGCAGTATGAGGATATTTGGAAATGGTACAAGGTGGAGAAAAACGGCAAGGTAAAAGTGAAGGATGATGCTGAGACTGTAATTCATAAGTATTCGGGTTACGAGTATGTCCGTAAACTAATCTCTGAGCTTTGTGGTCAGTTGAATTACGCATTGGAACGCGATACGAATCGATTACCTAATTTGGCAGAGCAACAGGCAAACTATGGTCAGGAACTGGCACGCCAACGAAGGCTGCTGAGTGAGGAAGATGGTAAATATAAAGCCGAAGATGCTAGACTAAACCAAGAAGATGGTGCTTTGAAATTCTTCCTTGAACAGGTCAAATCAAAACGCCAGCACTATTCTGAAATCGGTATAGAAAAGATCATAGAGCGTATTGGCAAAGAAGTTGAACTGAAGATTCAACAGCAAAGTCTTTCGCGTCAGGAAGAGACGTTGACGAACAAAAACCAGAGTGTTAAATCCAAATATGACACATTAATACAGGATGTTGATAATCAATTTCTGGCATACAAAATACAATGTCAACAACGCATCAATGAAATTGACAGTCAGCACCTGCAGGCTGAGGGCCGTCTGCAAACTGAGACGACAGAACAAACAGAGATAATTCGTGGACAGTATGAGCAGAAACTGAAGGAGAATCAGGCCCAGTTAGATGAGGCTCGCCAAACGAAGAGTAATCTTATACTTCAACAACAGCGAGTGAAGCAGTCCAACCCTTACCAAGAGGAGATGGACGAACAGGAGCGTAGGCTGAACGAACTGAACGATAGAAAACTGAAACTATTCCAAGAGTCCACCGGCAAGCAGCAGGAGATAGACCGTATTCTTAATGAAACAGCTATCCAGCGCAAAGATTTGGAAACCGCTTGCGAAAAAGATATCGCAGCGATTGAGAATGAAATAAAGCAAATCAATACCGAAATCGGGAAGATAACAGATATGCTCAGTCGCCAAAAGGGTTCTCTAATAGAATGGTTGGGCGAGAATGTTAACGGCTGGGAAGAGAATATTGGACGTGTGCTGGATGAAGATGCGGTTCTTTATAACACTTCTCTCAATCCTCAGTTTGTTGGTTCATCCGACAGCATTTATGGTGTTAAGGTTGATACCGGCAACATTGAGAAAACCATCAAGACACCTGAGGAGCTAAAAGCTCAGAAAGCATTGATGGAACAGAAGATTGACGAATTGAACAAAAAGATTGCTCTCCGGAAACAGCAATTAGAAGCTAATATCGCAGAATTGGAGCGGAAGCCTAATGCGCGGCTAAAACAACTCCGTATGGAGAAGATGAATGTCGACGCAGAATACAATCAGATACCTCGTCGAATAGAACTGCTTCAGAAAGAGCAGTCTGCCTCCATGGAAAGTTTGACTAAATGGCAGAACGCAGAACTCGAAAAACTCCAAACGAAGATTGGTGAAACTGATAAAGTAATAGAAACCATAGACAAGCAAGGAAAACTTCTAACAGACCAGCGTGATAAAGAGTTGGACAACATTCGTAAATCTTTTGAGATACAGAAGAAAGATTTAAAGAATGCTTGCGACCAACAAAAAGCAAAAGTCAAAGCTGAACTGGAAAGCAAAGAAAAAAATGCCGTTCAACGCAAGGGTGAGCTTCTGGCTCAAATGGATGCGGAACTAAAAGGTCTGGGCGTGGATGTTAATCAATTGGATGACATACGCCAACAGTTACAGAAGGTCTCTGATGAACTTAAATACATAGAAGATCATCATCCTGACTTCATTTCTTGGCAGAACGACACACGCGATTATTTCGATTTGGAACAGAAGAAAAAGAATGAACGTAAACTCATTCGCCAGAAGATAGATGAATTACAAGAAAAATTCCAAAAACGAAAGGAGCAGTATGACGAGAAAATCAACACGCTTTCTGATGACCTGCACAAACTGCAAGATGAACAAAAGAAACTGATTGAAGCCATCAGCAAGGTTCGTGCTTTTATGGGTAATCCTACTTGTCCGCCAGAGTTGCCTTCAGCAAAGGGTATCGAAACGGTCAAACCGCTTGCAGACATACTGGAAGAGCTGCGTGACCACATTAGCACTCAGCAACAAAGATTCGAGGAATTCAAACAGGCTGTCATTCGGTTCAAAGGAAATTTCTCGTCACAAAATACGTTCCACTTCCGCACAGAATTCAACACAGATGCGGACTATACGGAATTTGCCGCAGAACTTAATGAGTTTATAAGCAATAACAAGATTGAGCAATATCGTGTTCGCACAAGTCGGCAGTATGCCACTATCATCAAGCGTATCGCTAAAGATGTAAGTGACTTAAGTCAGCATAAATCTGATATAGAAAAGACTATTCTCGACATCAATCGTGACTTCCGAGAGAACAATTTCGTCGGTGTCATCAAGGAGATAGAACTCCGTGCCGTGGAGAGCAATGACCGACTCATGCAGCAGCTATTGAATATCAAGCACTTCGATGATGAACATTGTTATGACATCGGGCAACTGAACCTCTTTACATCAGAGGATAATCTGAATCGCACCAACGAGCAGGCCGTCAAACTACTAATGACCCTTATCGAAATGATGGATGCAGAACAGAAACGTGACACGATTACGTTGTCTGACACCTTCAAACTGGAGTTTAAGGTAAAGGAGAACGATAACGACACCAACTGGGTGGAGAAACTCTCTAATGTTGGCTCTGATGGTACTGATATTCTGGTGAAGGCAATGGTTAATATCATGCTTATCAATGTATTCAAGCGCAAAATATCTCGCAAATTCGGTGACTTCAAGCTCCACTGCATGATGGATGAGATTGGCAAGTTGCATCCCAACAATGTAGAAGGGATACTCGATTTTGCGAGCAAGCGTAACATTTTCCTCATCAACTCATCTCCGACAACCTATAATGCGTTAGCATACAAATATACATACTCTCTCAGCAAAGATGAGAAGAGTAATACCATTGTTAAAACCCTACTCACAATTAGATGAAAAAGACTTCCACACTCATACAAAAATTGGTTCGTCTAGCTGGTGGCGATACATTGCCGGCCAGCAGCCTGAAGGGAGACTGGTTCGAGCAGATGCAGGCTGATGATGTCCTTGTGGCCGTAACACACGGTAGTCGAAAGAGTCTACGGGTGGCAGATACATCTTCTTTCCGCAACTATCTGGCCAGTCAATACGACATTCGTGATTTGGAACAAACACTCGAATTGTTTTCAGACGGCAGTGTAGACAGGGCATCACAGGTGGAAGTTACAGGCGACAGTAAGTTCCTGTCTCATCGTACATTTACAGGATTCTTAGTGAATAGTTATCAGCCAATTGACGCCGTTTTGGATGGAAAACAACTGACGATACTTCCTCCAGATGGCACCTTCATATTCATTGCTGACTATCAGCACTTCTACATACCCGAAGATGTTGTGATTATTGGAGTTGAGAATGCTGAGAACTTTCGCCATGTAGCGCGCCAAAAATACCTTTTTGAAAAATATGGAAAGGTTTTGTTTGTATCACGCTACCCACAGAACCAGAGTAAAGACCTATTACAATGGCTCTTATCGATTCCCAACAAATATGTACATTTCGGTGATTTGGATCTAGCTGGAGTCGCCATCTACCAGAATGAGTTTTATCGACATTTAGGTAAGCGTGCTTCGTTATTGATACCAGATGATTACGTAGAACGTATTTCTAAAGGGAACCTTGATTTATACAACTCACAACTACCTCTATATGGGAATATGACTGTTGAAGACGAAAGAGTATTAAAAATCCTCTCTTGTATTCATCGTTATCATCGAGGTTATGAACAAGAAGGATATATAAGAGTATGAAACAGATCGAGGTAGTAGCCGCAATAATTCACGACGCCGATGGGCACATTTTCGCCACCCAACGCGGGTTTGGTGATTTCAAAGATTTTTGGGAGTTTCCCGGCGGCAAGATGGAGCCGGGCGAAAGTCCAGAGCAGGCTTTGAAGCGAGAGATTTGGGAGGAGCTGGAGACGCGCATCGTAATTGAGCGGTTTGTCAGGACCATTGAGTGGGACTACCCGCAGTTTCATCTGACTATGCACTGCTTCTGGTGCCGCGTGGAGAGCGGTGCACTCACGCTCAAGGAGCACGAGGCGGCGCGATGGTTATCGACCAACCAACTTGACAGCGTCAACTGGCTGCCGGCCGATTTGCAGCTAATCAAACACCTTAGCATGCAGCTAGAGTGACACAAAACGTGCTCGGCACGAAGCAACGCTTTGACTTTTCCCCTCTGGGGCCGTCGAGCTAAACCTTCACCAAGCGAAACGACAGAAAGAAACGACCCCTTTGCAGCGATTTCTCACAAAACATTTACATTTGTCATCGGACTATCATAATTGACTTATTGATAATAGCGCTCAAAGGATACCACTCCTAGCGCTCAATAGGATACCGGCCGTAGCGCTCAAAACGGTACCGGCGTAGCGCTCAAAACGGTACCACCTGTAGCGCTCAATAGGATACCGCTTCTAGCGCTCAATAGGATACCGGCTTAGACTTGAGGTTTTGTCATAATAATCTTCATAATATTGTCTTCGTAAAAGGAGACACTATTATGGCTAATGACAGAATTACAATGATCAAGCTCAAACGCATG
>Ga0310786_10006110_pt1 | contig 16144 bp, 13 predicted proteins | sample AusTroGonzalo_MG_FD_203881 | JGI IMG/M metagenome (GOLD analysis project Ga0310786, IMG submission 203881) | Bovine rumen microbial communities from tropical cattle in Woodstock, Queensland, Australia - Gonzalo_03 (v2) (version 2) | ecosystem: Host-associated > Mammals > Digestive system >... | reverse complement strand
GTCTCCCGTTTCGAGAGTTCCACGTCCTCGTTCTTTTTCTGCTTGTCATTCTTGACAAATTCACTCATCTTGTCGATGATTTTTGAACGGGTGTCTTGGATTTCTATAACACCGCAATAAGGCACCAGCCACGAATGGTCGAGGCTGGTGGTCACCAAAGCGATGAGCGTGACATGCGGGTGTTTTTTCTTGAACTGGAAGATGAAATCCTTGTTCTGGTAGCCCAATACCGACGGGTCGATGATGACCATATTGGCACTGGTGGTCAGAATTTTCTCGGAGAGGTACTCGGGGCTGTCGAGGCACGCCACCACGTCAAACTGCGCCAGGCTGTCAATAATTTCAGCCAAGCCGATGGAGACCATCTCAAAAGACGAGCAAATGATAACACGGTTTCTCATGGCTAAGCGTTTTCAAGTAATTCGACGTAGGGGATGAGGATGCGGTCTTCGATGATCGAATGGCGGTTGAGGTCGTCGCTCAGATCCATGATGTCCAGTGAAATCTCAATACGTTCCTTGGGCAGGATGTCGCCGGGCAGATATTTCAGAAGAATATTCATCATGTCATCGAGGGTGTCCTGGATATTGGTGTGGTTATGCTCGAATTCATTGATTTTGTATGAATCGCTAAGCTGACCGTTGAGCAAGGCCTCGATGTAAGGGAACACTACTTCTTCCTCATAATATTGTATATGCCGCATCACCTCCTGCTTGTATTCATCGTAAAAGTGGCTGAGCATGGGACCGTATTTCTGCCCGCAGGCTTCGATGATGTTTTGCAGATGCTCCTCAATGTGCGGGAAACGTTCGTCAAGATAATACCGGTGCGAAGCCTTCAAGTAGGAGAGAAGGTCGCTCAGGTCTATTTTTTGAAGTTCTTCCTTTGCCGGTCTGAAATCTCCGTTGGAATAGATTTCGCAAATCATCAGGAAGAGATTGACATTGACCTGGTTCATCTGGCACACCTGTTCCACATTGCGGTCGCCAAAACCCAGTCCGATGCCGAAACGGGACAAAAGCAGCAACAGCCGACGGTCTTCCGCCATCAGTTCGGCCAGTTTGGTATCTTTTGAGAAAGGTGTTTTCTTAAGGGGCATGATGTAGCTGTTTTGATGTGGCAAAAATAGTAAAAATGTCTTTGGCGAGACATCCTTATTTGTGAGGATTTAGCTTTTCAAAAACCCCAATTATTGAGGATGAAGGGTAGGGGATGCTTTTTAATTTCTTGGCTATTCAATCAATCTGTAATTGGTACTACGGCCTCCTTCTTCAGTGCGGCAAAGGATGCCTTTGTCCACAAGGTCCTGTATGTCGCGCAAGGCGGTGGCTGCGGAAGTCTTGGTCATCTTCGCCCATTTGCTGGTGTTGAGTTTGCCCTCAAATCCATCCCAAAGCCGGTTGATGACTTTGATTTGCCGTTCATTCAGCGCAACAGAGCGGTTTCTCTGCCAAAACAACGATTTCCGTATCGACCGCTGGGTTCTCTCAACCGCGGTGTCGATGGCGTTTTCCATAGTTTGCAGGAACCACAAAAGCCATCGGGTGATGTCCAACCCATGTTTGCCCATATACTCCAGCAAATCATAGTAGTTGCTCCTGTCACGCAAGATGGCCGCCGACATACTGTAGAAACGATGTGGGGATCTGTCGGCTAGTGCCAACAGCATATCGGTAAGCGTGCGTGCCAGACGGCCGTTGCCGTCGTCAAAGGGGTGAATGTTGACAAACCAAAGGTGCGCGATGGCGGCCTTCAACACAGGGTCGGTGGCGGGTTCGCTGTTAAACCATTGTATATACTGTTGCATCTGACGAGCCACATCGTCTGACGGCGGTGCTTCGTAGTGGATTTTCTCCTTTTCCATGGCACCGCTCACCACCAACATCGGTTCTTCGCCTGTACGCCAAGCCGCCACGGTGATGGGGGTGGCGCCGCTTCTCCCGGAGGGGAACAATGCCGCATGCCAGTTGAACAGCCGTTCTTCGGTCAATGGGGTGTCGGCTTGTTGCACGGCATCCATCACCACCTGCACCACGCCTTTGGTATAGTGATCTGAATGGGACAATCCGCCAATGTCGAGTCCGAGATGCCGCGCCACCGAAGAACGCACATTCTCGGCATTGAGGAGCAACCCTTCTATCTCACTGCTGCGCAACACGTCCTCCGTCATCACCTCAAGTGAGGAGGCTCTTTGTACGTCAAACCCCAAGCCGTCCATTAGCCCCAGTAGCCGTCCTTGTTTTTCCCGAACCTGCGCTAATGGAGCGATGATGCTGTCATTGTTCCAGCAGAAACGGGGCCATTCGTCATATTGCCATATCCAATACGGGTTTTTCATATCAGGTTCTGAAATAAATAGTTTTTCTTTCGCTGCAAAAATACAAAAAAATATTATAATTTATGCACATGATGTGAAAAAATACAATATTCACATCAAAATGTGATGTAAATAAAATCCGGCTCTGCGGAGGTCGATTTGCGCCCATGCAATTAAGGAGAAGAGCATCGCTACGCAGAAGATCATTGCCTTTTTCATTGTGTATCAGAGTTAATCGCTTCTGTTCAGATTAACGCTGCAGTTCCGGTTTATTGCTTGCGAAGAGGTTAAGTTGTGCTCACTGACCTCTATTGTGACTTACTCTTCCTCTTTGGCATTGGGCACCGCAAATATTACGGTGAGGATACCTGCTGCACCCGCAATGGGAACGATGATTTTTGCCACAGAGTCTTTGGGAATAAAGAATATAACGGAAAGCAACACCATAGCTGCCATGATGCCACAAGCACTTGCTTTTTGCGCAAAGGTCATTCCTCCCCGGCGGTGATAGCTGCGGATGTATGCTCCCAGCCATGATTTCAACAGCCAATCCTGTAACCGTTGGGATGAATGGTAGAAGCACCATGACGCCAGCAAAAGGAATGGTGTGGTGGGCAAGCCCGGTACGATTACGCCCAAAGCTCCAAGCCCGACACAAAGCAGTCCCACGGAGATATATATAATGCGTTTCACGTTCGACTTGTTGATAGGGGACCTCTATTTTTAATATTTTTACGTTATACTTTCAGACATTGCGAAGTCCGTTAAACGGAATCTGAAAATACAATAGGGCAAAGATACATAATAATTTTTGATTTTCAAGCGTTTTGTAACGACGTATGCGCATAAATACAAAAAAAATCATTTCTCCTGTCACGTTTTGACAAAAAACAGCGTCATTAGTAGAGGGTGGACATCATTAGCTGTTATAGAATAATGAATGGAAGGAATTTCTTAAATAGTTGAAACATAATATCTTTCGAAATGATATGACAATGAATAAAACTATTACAATTGCGATGTTTGTGCTGTTAATGACTTTGTATCACATGGCTGAAGCCCGAAATGTGGACACGGTGGCTGCAAAAGCACTTGCGGAAAGATTCCTGTCAGCGAAAGGAGCGAAATCGGAACTGCGCAACATCACACCTGCCGTATGGGAGGGGAGTCTGTATCTTTACGCTAACAGGCAAGGATATGTGCTGATGTCTGCCGACGATGCTGTGCGCCCCATTTTGGCGTATTCAACTAACGGTACTTTTCCCACAGACAACATACCTCCACAAGTGCAGGCTTTTATCCAAGCTTATGTTGACATTGTGGAAAAAGCACGACAGCACAACCTTCCCCAACATCCGGAGTGGAAAAAGTTGTTGACGGGCACAGCAATTCAACCTAAAACCTGCACAAGTGTTGGCCCTTTGGTAACTGCGCGTTGGGGACAGCACACATACTACAATACACTATGTCCTGTCGACCCTCAATATGAATTCAATAGTGTCACGGGCTGCGTGGCTACTGCTATGGCTCAAATTATGCATTACTGGCAATGGCCTGAACACGGTTGGGGACGGCATGAGTATGTTTGGTGGGCCAATAATGCTCCAATGGGCGCACTTTCGGAGCAGTTCGACACCGTGTATTACCAATGGAATCAGATGCTCGATGTGTACGACAGTCTCAGCACCGATGCCGAAATCTACGCTGTGTCGCGACTCATGTATGATTGCGGTGTGGCGGTGAATATGAATTATTCCTTTTGGAGCAGCGGTGCAGTGCTGTGGGTTAATTGTGCTCCTTGGATACCCTCGGCAGGACAGGCACTACGAACTTACTTCCGCTATCATCCCATGTTGCAATATGTCATGCGGGACTACTACACCAACTCCGAATGGATAGATTTGATGAAGGCCGAATTCGATGCGAACCGTCCAGTACTTTATGCTGCAGCAGATGCATCATTAGCTCATGCCTTTGTGGCTGATGGCTATGATGAAGATGAACGATTGCACTTCAACTTCGGCTGGGATGGCTACTATGATGGGTATTTCGCCATTGATTCTGTTTGTCCTACTCCAGACATTCACTTTGCCTTCCGGCACGAGGCTATAATTGGCATCAGGCCCAATACTGAGGAATGTGACTCTGCCATCATCCAGGCTGTTGCAGAAGACTCTCTCGTTGGTTATTGTACTGGCGGAGGACAATATTCTTACGCCGACAGTGTTAGCCTGACGGCCCATGTCGCAGAGGGCTACCGTTTCGAAGGATGGGCTAATGGCATGTATGACAATCCCCACTACTTTCCGGCTACAATATGCTTGTCCGACACCGCCCGCATCCGTCGCATCGACTCCGACACGCTTTATTACAACACTCCATTGGTAATGGTAGGCGCGGATGTATGGGGAATAATAGCAACTTTCACTCGATGGGGCATAAGGATTCCTGCAAGCAGTCTGCACGGCGAGCGCAGGCTCCATACTGTGCAATATTACAAAGGCTATCGCGAAGAAAATGTCGTGAGGCTGAATATCATCAGCGGCAGCTATCCTGACGAAGGCACCTTGTTATATGAACACAACTATGCTATTCCTGAGGAACCGTTGGGATGGACTAATCTTGCCATCGACCCTCCCGTTGCGATTGATACCATAGACGACCTGTGGATTGTCTTTGCGCTTGACAATGGAATATTCAATACGGTTCAATATCGCATGTCATCATATAGTGGAAATCCTGATGGAGGCTGGTTTTACAACCAAGACGGTTGGAACACGCTCAACAACGTCGGCATTTGGTCCACTTGGATGATCCGGGCCATTACTTCACCCGTTGATTCGATTGGTACGGGTGTCCAGAACATTATAGAGGAGGACGAAGGGGCTTTTGTGGCCTATCCCAACCCCTTCGATCAACAGGTTTTCATACAATCTCATAATCCTGACCCACCAATCCAATATTGTTTGCTCACTGACCTCTTGGGTCACAGAGAGGAGGTAAAACTGACCGTCATAGGTGATGGTCTTTACTCTCTTGATTTCTCAGACCGCCCTCATGCAATGTATCTGCTGACCGTTATCGCTGAAGATGGTCATCGGCATACACTGAAACTAATAAAACATTAAAACAATTTAATCATGACCATACGATGAGAAAAGTAAAATTTATATTCGGACTTCTGCTGGTGATTTCGCTGCCAGTTTTGGCTCAGAAAAACAGTTATTCCATTGTTGGCACCATAACAGACCATGACGGAATGTATGTGAAAATGCAAAACAAGGAGACCAATGTGAAGATGGACTCTACGATCATTGTTAACGGGAAATTCCAATTTCGTGGACATACAGACACCGCCATGCTGGTCATGGTCAATACCGAAGACTGGAGTATGAACCATACTCTTTTGATACAGTCGGGCACCAATTTGAGCATTGATGCAACTAACGCAACAGTGAGAGGAGACCGCCCTTCAGCGCAGCTCAATCAGCAGATAGAAAAGCTAAAGGCGTTGAAAACCAAACAGCAACAGGTGGCGCGCCAGGCAGTACGTGTATTGGATGAGGATAAGGTAAAGTATGATTCGCTGGTCGCAATATATGATGATTATACTCAACAGATGAAAGACTACGTAGACTCGGCAGGCTGGTTGCTATACGAAGCCAATGCCGAGAACAAAATTGGTGGGGAAATCCTGCTCAATATTGCGTATGTTTTGACTAGGGGTATAGACCTTTATAACGAAGCGCCCACTCCGGCCATCCTGCGTCTGCTTTCTAACTATGCCTCTGCCTCACCGGTTGTCAAAAACCACAAGGATCTTAGCCGATTCATGCAGAATGTCTCTACACAAATACAGGTGAAAACAGGTTCGCCATTCCGCGACTTCGAGGCTGTGGATTATGCTACAGGCAAGCAAACCACCCTCGGAGCGGTCATCACAGGCCATGTGGCAGTGGTGGATTTCTGGGCATCATGGTGTGGTCCTTGCCGAAGGGAAATTGAGAAAACGCTGAAACCCCTGTACATGAAATATGCCGACAGCGGGCTTGTGGTGGTAGGTGTTGATATTTGGGACAATATCGAGAATCACGATGAAGCTGTTAAGGAGATGGGCATCACTTACCCGCAGTTGATAGATACCGACCGCAATAATTCGTCCCTGCTTTATGGCATTCCGGCTGTCCCGCGAGTGTTCCTCATCGACCGCAATGGCATCATACTGGGCTATTTCCGTGGCGAGGAGTTGTTAAATGCTGTAGAGAAAGCACTTATAACATCAGAATAAATAAACTATACTGCAAAGGGTCCCTTACAACTCCGTTAATATCGTCTCCAAAGGCTTGCGCATGAAGTGTTTTGGAGAGGGCTCCGATTCGGCTGAAGGATAGCCGAGGGGGATTCACTTCAAAAATTAACACCTTTGAGAATTCCCTCCGCCACCACCGTTGCGGTGCCACCGACAAAGATATTCCCATCGGCCTGGATCCTTGTGGCGACCACCGACGGTCTTCCCATCGCTTCGCCTTGGAGAAAGGCGCATTCAGCTTCGGCACTGATACTGCCGTGTTGCTGAAGGTAGTATGTCAGCGAGGCGTTGGCGGTGCCAGTGGCTGACTCCTCAGGGATGTCGTACAATGGTGCGAAGTCGCGCACATGGGCAGTATAGCTGTCGTTGCCGAAGGCGAAGACATGGAAACTCACAGCCCCGTGTTTCTTGGTGACTTCAGAAATGGCTTCCATGTCGGGTTGGAGCGACTGCAGTGTAACTACATCTTGCAACGGAATCATAAGATCGGGCAAACCTGTGGAAACTACCTGAACGGGCATTGTTGGACGATAATTCTTCACTCCCAATGCTTGATAGATGTCTTCAGTGTCGGCAATGGTGGCTGCGATATGTGGTTTCGCCATCTGCATCATCACCTTTTCGTCAGCTTCAATATGCAAGTCGCCGGCTTTGGTGTGGCAGAGGCACTGCCCCGAAGCCAGTCTTTTCTGATGCAGCAAGAAAAAAGAGGCTATCGTTGCATGGCCGCACAGTTCCACTTCCGCCTTTGGTGTGAAATAGCGGATGGTGAACTCCTGTGCGGAATGCCTGCGAACGAAGGCGGTTTCCGAATAGCGCAGTTCAGCAGCAATTTGCAGCATCAGTTCTTCTTTCGGAAAAACCTCCGAATCGAGCAGCACCACTCCGGCAGGATTGCCGCCGAAGGCTTGGTCGGTGAATGCGTCAACGATGAAGTATTTCATCAATACCCCATCTAAAAAGTCACCATCTTGTCAGCCCATGCAACCATTTCAACACAAGTTACCATATTGGACATAGGGCAGGCTTCGGTACCATTCATGTTGCGGCTTCGGAGGCAGGTGCCGCAAGCCAGCACAGTTCCTCCCATATCCACGAACTCGTTCAATTTTTCGTCAACATTGTATTTGTCGTGGGTAAGTCCCACGCATTCAACACCTTCTCCCATCAGGAAAACTTTGACTTCATAACCTTGATCCTTGGCAACGATGGCGAATCGGAAGGCGTTCCATGCCTTTTCGTAGTCTTTGGTTTCAATAATAATTCCTATTTTCATTGCTGATATATTTGTGTCGGTTTCGTTTTCCTGTTTGGCTTGGTCGCTGCACTGAGCATAAGTTGTGTTTGTAACTGCGGCTATAAGAATGAATAGGCCAAGGATTGTCGCAAGTGCTTTCTTTCTTTTCATAGATGCTTTGTTTACAGGGGCTTTGTTTAAAATGAACTGCTTCGCAGAGAAAGGAAAGCCCGATACCCCGGCTCTGACGAAATTTTGAGGCAAAGATACAAAAAAAGTCGCACCCCGATAATCCCTTGTCCTAAAGATTTTGGCAAGTATAAGCAAGATATGACAAAACTTATTTATATTTGCAGCGTAAATAATCAACTCTGTTAAGCATAATTTGATCTGATAGAAATGCGTGATTTTATCAGCTATTTGAAAAACCCCTTTGAGGATTTGAAGTTGCCGGCAAAGAAAATATGGTCGGTGTTATTGGTATTTTTGACAATTTATATCATTAAAATCATTGTGGCCATAGTCTCTCATGTGGTTTTCAAAGACAACGCTCCTGATTCAGGTTTAAGGGATTTGCCCACGGTTTTTCCCTTGTGGTTGGTTCTTTTCGTACCCCCTTTGCTTGAGGAGCTGTCATTCAGACTATGGTTGAAAAGAAACACGGCTACCATTCTTATATCCTCAGTAGGTTTTGTCTGGTGTCTGGCGTCGATGTTTCTGGCTGATGCTATATATTCAACAGACCGTCTTGTTTTAAGATGCATTGTCGCGTTAGCAGGTGGGGGAGCGGTTGCTTTGTTGCTTAAGAAACAGATAATCAACGCTAAGTTCCCGATAATTTTTTATCTGTCAGCCATCCTTTTCGGACTGATGCATGCCCGTAATTTCATAGATGTTTCCAGCTTTGCGGGAGCGCTGTTCGTATTGATAAATTTGGTGATGCACATGTTAACCGGACTGTTTTTGGGTTATGTACGCATAGGCTACGGCATTGTTGCCTCAATTTTGTTCCATGTCACCAACAATCTGGTGGTTATTTTTTTGTATTTGTGACAGAGCCTTTTATCAAGTTTTTGAATCAGTTTGTGGCAAAAATATGAAATAAATCGTCAAAATACTGCTGTAACAATTCACCCGCAAAAATTCCCACTTCATCGCAGTTTTGTGTGTTTCCAACGCAAACATCTTGTATCTTTGCACTTTGATTTTGAATCTTTTTCCGATGAAGAAAAAACGTGTCTTTTATATCATTCTAATCGTGGCTGTCATCTCTTTGATGAGTTGGCTGTTATACTATTTGGTATGGTTCCTCTTTGACCCGGATTTGAGAATGGAATTCTACAAAGGATGGCCGTTCCACCCGCTGGAAATGCTGCTTGACTATGCCGTTTGCTGTTTCGTGACATTCATGGCCACCATCTATTACCTGCGCTCCTACGACCGGGCTGAACGTGAGCGCGACCGCTACAAGCTGCTGGCGCTGGAAAACCAGATTAACCCGCATTTCGTGTTCAACAACTTCAGCACGCTGGCCGAACTGATTGAGGTGGACCCGCAAAAGGCCTCGAAATACCTGATGAACCTCTCCAATGTCTATCGCTACGCCCTCTCACACCTTGAGCACGACAAGGTGAGCTTGCAGGACGAGCTGACCTACCTGCGGCAGTATCTGCTGTTGCTGGGCGAGCGTTTCGGCGACACCATCCGTGTGAATATCGCCCCCGAAGTGGCTGACGGACAAGGAAGTTTGCCGCCCGCTGTGTTGCAGATGATAGTAGAGAACGCCATAAAGCACAACGAGCACACTGTTGCACATCCGCTGACCATCGACATTTCAAGCGACGGACAGAACATTACCGTGAGGAACAACAAACGCCTTGTGCCCGTGCCCGAATCCACCCAAATCGGCATTCACAACATCGAGGAACGATACCGCCTGCTTACCCGCCAAAAGGTGCGGATTGAAGATGGCAGCGACAGCTATGCGATAACGATACCAGTGATAGTTGAAAACTGAAAATTGAAAATTGAAAACTGAAAACTGAAAACTGAAAATTGAAGGTCTATGAGAATTTTAATTATAGAGGATGAGCAGAATAGTGCTGACCGATTGGTGAGGTTGGTGAACGAAGTATGCCCCGATGCTGAAATCATGGCGGTGTTGGCGAGCAATGCTGAGGTGGAGGATTTCTTCAAGCAAGCAGAGAATGCCCCGGATGTGATTTTGTCGGACATCCGGCTGGGCGATGGCTTGAGTTTTGTGGGGTTGAAGTCCGCCCCGCAGTCGGTGCCTGTGATTTTCACCACCGCCTACGACCAATACGCGCTGCAGGCCTTCAAATATAACGGCCTCGACTACCTGCTAAAACCCATTGATGCAGAGGAACTTCGGCGGGCATTGGACAAGGTGGTCGTGGAACGCACCACCACCACGGAAGACATCCGGCAGCTGCTGGCCTCGGCGGGCAGCATCCGCTACCGTGAGCGTTTCCTCATTGCCTTTCGTGACACCTTCCACGTAGTGCCCGTGAGCGAGATGAGCCATGTGGGCATCAGCGATGGCATCGTCCGTCTCTACACCACCGATGGCAAATCGCACCTGCTGAACATGACGCTGGATGAGTTGGAGAAACAACTTGACCCCGAGCGGTTTATGCGCGTCAACCGGCAGTATATCGTCAGTGCGGCGGCAGTGGAGAAACTGTCAGCCCACTTCCTCGGCAAGATGTGCGTCCACCTCAAAGGCTATCCCGACACGGAGGTCATTGTGAGCCGCGAGAAGGTATCGGCGGTAAAACGCTGGCTGGACTTTTGACAAGTTGACAGTTGATAGTTGACAATTGAGAGTTGACAGTTGTTGGACTGCCGCAGAATGTTTCTTCTAAGCAAATAGTTCTAATGACGGTTCACCTTTGATTTTTCCAGCTTCATTCAGTATTACATTGATAGTTTGTATATAAATCCTCATTTTTGCATCAAAATTTTAAAGATGTACAAAATGAAGAGGATGATATGGTTGTTGCTGCCGGTGCTGATGCTTTCGTGCGCATCGAGGCAGCAGAATGAGGGCGACGAGCCTAAATACTATGACTTGCTGACCATCACAGCCAGTGACCATGAGTTGGCCACTGAATATGCCGCTTCGCTCAAGGGTCAGCAGGACATTCGCATCATTCCCCGTATAGAGGGCTATTTGCAAGGCATTTACGTGAAGGAAGGCGAGCAAGTGAAAGAGGGGCAGTTGCTGTTTCGGATAGAGGCGGCGACCTACAAGGCAGCGGTGGAAGCAGCCAACGCTAATGTGCAGCAAATGACGGCGGCCTTGGGAAAAGCGCAACTGGAGCACGAAGGCAGTCAGAAACTCCATGCGAAGAATGTCATCTCTGAGCATGAATTGGCTTTATCGAAAAGCGAACTTGACATGGCAAAAGCGAACTTGGCGGCGGCACAAGCGGCCCTCACTTCCGCACGCAACGAACTTAGTTATACGGAATTGCGTAGCCCTTCGGATGGAGTAGTCGGAAGAATACGCTACCGCAAGGGCGACTTTGTGAGTCCTAACCTTCAGGATGGCCTCACCGTTGTGGCCGACAACCGCCACATCCGTGCCTACTTCTCAATGAGCGAAACCGTCTTGATGGATTACCTGAGCAAGCATAAGACGATGGAAGCGGCTGTTAATCAGATGCCTGAGGTACGGCTGCTCCTTCCGAACGGCCAGTTCTACGGCCAGACGGGACGAGTAGAGAGCATCAGCGGCATCGTGGACGAGACCACAGGTGCGGTCTCTGTGTGCGCCCTCTTCGACAACCACGACGGCATCTTACTCAGTGGCGGCACGGGTAAAATCGTGATGCCCTCCGTGCGAAAAAACGCCATCGTCATCCCGCAGGAGGCCACTTACGAGATTCAGGACAAAGTGTATGTGTACAAGGTGGTTGACGGCAAGACGGTCTCCACCATCGTGCAGGTGGCATCGCAAAACAACGGCAAGGAATACGTGGTCATCAGTGGCCTCAAGGAAGGGGATGTGATTGTTGCCAAAGGCGCGGGGTTTGTACAGGAAGGAACGAGGATAGTTGATAGTTAATAGATAATAGTTAATAGTTGAAAGTCGTGAATACCAAGATATTTATACATAGGCCGTTGCTTTCGATGGTCATCAGCGTAATCATCGTGCTGCTGGGCGTGATTTCGCTGCTGTCGCTGCCGATGGAGCGCTATCCCGATATCGCGCCGCCTGCCATCTATGTGTGGGCGAGCTATCCCGGGGCGAGTGCCGAAACGGTGCAGAAGAGCGTGGTAATGCCGCTGGAGGAAGCCATCAACGGGGTGGAGGGGATGACCTACATGACCTCGTCGGCCAGCAACGGTTCGGCCAGCATTACCATCTACTTTGAACAAGGGGCTAATGCCGATATGGCCGCTGTGAATGTGCAGAACCGTGTCATCCAGGCGCAGGGGCAGCTGCCTGCCGAGGTGCTGAAAACGGGTGTGAGCACCGAAAAACGGCAACCCGGACAGCTTCGCATCATCGCTTTGGAAAGTCCTAACGGCACCTACGACGAGAACTTCCTCAGTAATTATTTCTACAACAACCTGCGTCCCGCCCTGTTGCGCATCAAGGGCGTGGGTAAGGTGGAAGTATGGGGCGCACAATACGCCCTGCGCATCTGGCTCAAACCTGACGTGATGGCCCGCCACAAGCTGATGCCGAGCGACATATCCGCCGTATTGGCCGAACAGAACATCGAGGCTTCGGTAGGCTCGTTGGGCAGCAATTCTGATAATGTGTTCCAGTATGTGTTGCGCTACATGGGGCGCAAAACCGAGGTGTCGGAGTTCGGGAACCTTGTGATTGCCTCGCTGCCTACTGGCGAGGAGCTGTTGTTGAAGGATGTGGCGGATGTGGAGCTGGGTCAGTCGGATTATGACTACATCAACAGCATTAACGGGCATCCGGGTGTGATGGGTTCGGTGAGCCAGATGGCTGGTTCCAACGCCACCAAAATCAACCTCGAAATCGACAAACTGCTGGCCGAAAGCGAGAAATCGTTGCCCAAGGATGTGAAAATCGTCACCTTCGACAATACCAACGATTTCCTTTTCGCTTCCATCCGCGAGGTGATACTGACACTCATTATCGCCATCGTGCTGGTGTTGGTGGTGGTGTTGTTTTTCCTGCAAGATTTTCGAGCCACACTGATTCCCGCCGTCGGCATCCTCGTGTCGCTTATCGGCACTTTCGCCTTCATGAAGTTGGCGGGCTTCTCGGTCAATCTGCTGACACTTTTCGCGTTGGTGCTGGTCATCGGTACCGTGGTGGACGACTCTATCGTGGTGGTGGAGGCGGTGAAAGCCAAGTTTGACGAAGGCTACACCTCTGCCCGCAAAGCTTCGGAGGATGCTATGAACGGACTTTCGGTCACGCTGTTCACCACCACGCTGGTCTTTATGGTCATTTTCATCCCTGTGGCGTTTATGGGCGGCACCACCGGCATTTTCTTCAAACAGTTCGGCCTGACGATGGCGGTGGCTGTGGGCATATCGCTGATCAATGCACTGACGCTGTCCCCGGCATTATGTGCATTGATTTTGAAACCGATGGATGGTATGGGAGAATCATTATTCGCCCCTACCAGGTCGATAACCAACCGGATCAAAAGGGCATATAACGTGACCTTCTCTGCCCTGCTGAAACATTACGCCAGCATGGTGCGCTGGCTGCTTGGCCGCAAATGGCTAACCGTTGTCAGCGTGGTGGTTGTGCTGTTGCTGTTCGGCATTCTCTTCAAACTTGTTCCTACTGGCTTTATACCCAATGAAGATATGGGTACGCTCTTCGCAGACCTTACGGCACCTTCGGGCTATACCGCCAATAAAACTTTTGATATGATGAACCGTACCTGCGACAAAATCCGCGAGTTGCCCGAAGTGCAGGAAGTGGGTGGTGTGGTAGGCGTAGGCTCCGGAAGCAACAGCGCCAATATCTTTATCCAACTGAAGCCTTGGAAGGATCGCAAAGGGAAATCGCATTCGTCCACCGCCGTAATGGAACGAATCAATGAACTGTTGGCACAAGAAACTGAGGCGCAGAGTTTTGTCTCCGAACCCGGCATGGTGGAGGGCTATGGTGGCAACGGTGGCTTCGAGTTCTCGGTGCAGGGGCGCAATGGACAGGATGTGAAGACGCTGCACGAGGTTACTACCCGCTTTACGGAGAAGTTGAGCGAACGCCCCGAAATCGGCGAAGTATATTCGAACTACGATGTTAACTACCCGCAGTACCGCGTGGATTTGGATGTGGCACGGTGCAAGAAGATGGGCGTCGCACCATCCACAGTGCTCAACGAGATGGGTGCCTATCTGGGTGGCGACTACATCTCCAATTTCAACAAATACAACAAGGTGTATCAAGTTGATTTGCAGCTTCGTCCTTCCGACCGCAACCGTCCCGAGTCGTTAGCGAACCTCTTTGTGCGCTCCGAAAGCGGCGAGATGATGCCCATCAACCAGTTCGTCACGCTCACCAAGGAGTATATGCCGCAGTCCATCAACAGTTTCAATATGTTCCCCAGCATCGATGTTTTGGGCAGTGTGGCAGAGGGTAGTAGCTCCGGTCGTGCTATCCGTGCCATTCAGGAAACTGCCGCTAAGGAGTTACCCGTGGGTTACAGTCTCGAGTTTGGTGGCATTACCCGCGAGGAGAGCCAGACATCGGGCAGAATAATTCTCATATTCCTGATATGCATCATCTTTGCCTATCTTGTGATGGTGGCTCTCTACGAAAGCCTATTCATCCCGCTGGCGGTGATGCTGTCAGTGCCCTTTGGTCTGGCGGGCAGTCTGCTGTTTGCCAAGCTGTTTGGTGTGGAGAACAATATCTACATGCAGATTGGGATGGTGATGCTGGTGGGTTTGCTGTCGAAAACGGCCATTCTGCTCACCGAATACGCCTCACAGGCGCGCAGTGAGGGGATGTCGCTCACCGAGGCGGCGCTCAGCAGTGCCAAAGTGCGTCTCCGTCCTATCCTGATGACTTCACTCACCATGATTATTGGTATGCTACCTCTGATGTTCGCCTCGGGTGTAGGCGCCAACGGCAGCCGCACCATCGGCGTCTGCGTGGTGGGCGGCATGCTTTTCGGCACCCTTGGCTTATTGCTCACCGTGCCGGTATTGTTTGTCGTGTTTCAGAAAATTCAAGAAAGAGTCGGTAAAGACAAATCAAATCTTTAGTCCGTTGATGGTTTCCTGCAGCTCGTTGAGGAAGCGGGCGGCTTCATAACCGTCCATTTGGGCGTGATGGAACTGGAACGAGATGGGCAACGTAGTTTTGAAGAGTCCTCGGCGGTATTTGCCCCAGGCCAAGAAAGGATTGGTAAACAGTTCGGAATAGACACTCGCCACACCGTCAATCTCGCATTCCACCAACGTTGAAGTGTCAACGGCCATGTATTCGTCGCCGAGAAGATGGTCTTCGTTCGTGTCGTGCACCTGACGGGTCAGCCTCAGATAATCTTCGTTGAACTGGTGAATATTCTCCGAATAGGGTATGTCGCAGAGGTGGGCGGCACCATTCATGGTCTTCACTACGGTGTTGACCGCCAGACGGTCGTACTGCCACAAATGTCCGCCGGCAGGCAAGGTATAGAACTCCTCAATACTGCTTGCCGCATGTCCGATGCACCAGCACATCAGCATATTGGTTTTCATTCCGCTCCGATTGGCGACCTTAATCAGTCTGGTAATATCGAAGGTCTTGAAAATCGTCACCTTCGGCATTCCAGCCGTTTTCCACAGCTCGAAAGCAAATCCGCGTGGCGAGTCTTGAGGGTTGATTTCTTGTTTCATTTGCAAAATGATTTTTGGGAATAATTGAGCACCGATGTTTATTGCAAGCTCCACCCGTTGTCCCCGTGGTAAATCATCTGGCGGGTCATTCCGCCGTCGATGCAGATATTCTCGCCAGTGATGAAACCGGCCTTGTCGGAGCAAAGATTATAGGCTGGCCATTTCGTATGAATTGTGCCAACTGCTACTCCAACCGTCCAAACTTCATTTCCTCCCCTTGTTTGTCGTACTGCTTGCGCTTGCCGATGGGAGGCTCCGTGAGGGTGATGCGCACTACGGCCGTCCGTTCGAGGCTGCGGGCAATGGCAGCATCGAAAGCGTCCATGTGCTTGGGGAGGAACCGTTGGCAGATGACCCGCAGACCTTCGATCTTCTCTTCGCGGTCGGTCACCATCTCTGCCTTTCCAACGGCAGTTGCTGATTTGTA
>Ga0310786_10006108_pt1 | contig 16146 bp, 10 predicted proteins | sample AusTroGonzalo_MG_FD_203881 | JGI IMG/M metagenome (GOLD analysis project Ga0310786, IMG submission 203881) | Bovine rumen microbial communities from tropical cattle in Woodstock, Queensland, Australia - Gonzalo_03 (v2) (version 2) | ecosystem: Host-associated > Mammals > Digestive system >... | reverse complement strand
AAAATAAAGAATTAAAAAATATAAAAAGCGAAAATAACTTACAAAAACTTCAAAACAAAAAGTTAACTCCTGGCAATTTTGAGAAATTAAACCAAGAGGAAAAAGAAATTTTAAACAAAAACCAAGAAGACGCAAAAAATATTTTGGACGAAAATCAAAACGATACAAAAGAAAATAACACTACAATAAATTCAAGAAACATAATCGAGCAATACAAACTCTATAAAGAGTACGAAAATATTTTAAAAAGAGCAAAAGATGTTTTTCCATCATCTCAAGTTTATAACAATTTTAAAGATTATGCTTTCGAAGCCTATCAAAACGGAAATCTTGATTTGATAAAATTTGCAATAAATAGTTTTGAAGATTTAGAGGCACTTAAAACAAGCCCTCTTTATGCTTCACGTGTAGATGAATTGACCAAAGATCCTAAGTTTGTATCATTTTCAAGTTTAATACCAGAAATAAGTAGTCAATATGCTAACGAGGAGAAATTTAAAGGAACTGAAAATTTTAACAATGAATTAAACGAAGAAATGACTTCATATGAAAAGGATTTAAATTCTGTAGTAGATACAAAAATAAAAGAAAAAGTTCAACCTGTTGACAAGCCAAACTTTTCTGGAAAAATAATAATTCCAGAACTAGGAAGTGGCAATGGTGAAGAACGGTTAGTTACTCTTGGTAGCGACATAGCAAATATTATTTCAAAAGCAGAAGTTAATAAAATAGAAGAAAAATATCAAGACATGTCACAAAATCCTGATTTAAGCCAAAAAGAGTTGAATATGTTTAATTCGTGTGTAGAAAAAATTGAAGAACCACGAAATATTGACTTTGAACAACCAACAGGAAAAACTGGTGAGATGTCTCCTACAAATTCACAGTACATTGGAGATAAACAACCTTCAAATGCAGAAGATGCTCAGTTTCAAGATAATTCTATAGAAAGTTTGGCAAAAGATGCAAGTGAAGTTGACAATGAGGTAACTCAGGAATTGCAAGAACAAATAAGAATAGTAACTGACTTAAATCAATAACAAACAATTATATAAAAAATGCTTACAAATATCTGTAAGCATTTTTTGATTATATCAAAAAACAATCTCTTATAGTCACTTTTTCTAATAGCACAAAAATCATAAATAAATTATTGTTTTGTTCTATCTACATATGTTGTATGAAGAATTTTGTGTGCTTTCTCACTGCCTGGAGCACCAAAGAAATTTTTATATATATCTTTTATCGATGGATTTTCGTGGGCTTTTCTGTATTTATTTTTTACATCACTTTCATAAAGGCCCTTTGCACGAATTTCTGCTATTTGCTTGTTATTTATTATTTCCGCTGGATGAACAGGTTGACCTCCTCCATTTGCGCACCCACCAGGGCAAGACATAACTTCAACAAAATCATAAGTTTTCTCACCAGACTTAATTTTTTCAAGCAAAGTTCTTGCGTTTTTAAGACCACTAACAACTGCTATTTTAACAGTTTTACCGGCGACATTGATTTCTGCCTCTTTTGTACCTTTTAAGCCCCTAACAAGAAGATATTCAACGCTGGACAAGTTCTTTCCCTCAAGGGTATCAGCAAGTGTCCTTAACGCAGCCTCCATAACTCCACCTGTAGCGCCAAAAATCACGCCGGAACCAGCAGATATACCAAGAGGCTTGTCAAATTCACTTTCCTTCAAGTTCATAAAATCAAATCCACTTGTTTTTATCATCTCACCCAGTTCTCTTGTTGTCAAAACAGCATCAACGTCAGGCACTCCACCAGCATTTTGATTTTCACGAAGACGCTCAAATTTCTTTGCAATACAAGGCATAATTGATACAAAATAAATAGAACTTGGATCAACATTAAGTTTGTTTGCATAATAAGTTTTTATTGTAGCACCCATCATTTGTTGAGGTGACTTACAAGTTGAGAGATTTGGAATAAATTCAGGAAAAAAGTGCTCAACAAACTTTATCCATGCTGGGCAACAAGAGGTAAACATTGGTTTTCTATCACTAGATTTTAATCTTTCCAAAAACTCATTAGCCTCTTCCATAATAGTCAAATCTGCACCAAAATCAATATCAAAAACATCATCAAAACCAAGCATCTTGAGTGCAGTTACCATTTTCCCTTCAACATTTTCGCCTATATCACTACCAAGTTTTTCTCCTAGCGCAACCCTGACGGAAGGTGCCATAGCAACAACAAGACGTTTGTCATGTTTTGATAGTTCATTAAACACTTGCTCTTTTTGACTTTTGTCAACCAATGCTCCTGTTGGACAATTTATTACACATTGTCCACAATTTACACAGGTACTATTGCCGAGTGGGTTATCATAACTACAACCTACATAACTATTAAATCCTCTTTTGTTCATACCTATAACGCCAACTGATTGTCTTGCAGAACAAACTGCTACACATCTACGGCACTTTATACATTTTTTGTTGTTTCTAATAAAACATGGTGAACTATCATCAACTTTTGCTTTTGATTTTTCGCCAACATATTTATTGCTATCACAGTCATATTCTTTTGCAAGTGCCTGTAACTCACAGTTTAAACTCCTTGGGCAACTAAGACAATTTTGATCGTGATCGCTAAGAAGAAGTTCTAACGTATTTCTTCGCGACTCTCGCACTCTTTTTGTATTTGTGTGAACTACCATCCCTTCACTTGCAGGATAAACACATGATGTTACAAGACCCCTCATACCCTCAACTTCTACAAGGCACATTCTACATGCGCCAATTTCGTTAATCTCTTTTAAAAAGCATAAAGTAGGAACTTTTATCCCTGCTTTTTTACAAGCATTTAATATGGTTGAACCCTCTTCAACTTCAACTTTTATTCCATCAATAGTCAAACTAATCATAATTCTTAGACCTCATTTTTTATGACTTGCTTATTGCACTAAATCTGCAATTTTTTTGACACAGACCACACTTAATGCATTTTGCAGGATCTATCTCGTGTGGCTTTTTGACTTCACCACTAATAGCACTTACTGGACAATTTCTTGCACATAATGTGCAACCAACACATTTTGATTTGTCTATGCTAAACTTTTTGAGCGCTTCACAAACTCCAGCAGGACATGTTTTATCCTTTATGTGAGCCACATATTCATCATAAAAATTTGCAAGTGTTGACAAAGTTGGATTTGGAGATGTTTGACCTAGACCACATAATGAATTTTGCTTAATTTGATTGCAAAGTTCTTTTATCTTTTCAAGTTCTTCCATAGAACTTTCGCCCTTTGTAATTCTATCAAGCATTTCAAGAAGTCTTTTGTTGCCAATCCTACATGGAGTACATTTTCCACAGGATTCTTCAACAATAAACTTTAAGAAGAATTTTGCAATATCAACCATGCAAGTATCTTCGTCCATAACAATCATACCACCCGAACCCATCATAGAGCCCTCTTGAATAAGATTGTCATAGTCAATTTTGATATCCTCTTTTTTGCTTGTTAGGCATCCGCCTGAAGGGCCACCTGTTTGTACCGCTTTAAACTTTTTGCCATTTGGAATTCCACCACCGATCTCATAAATCATTTCCTTTAGAGTTATTCCCATAGGAACTTCAACAAGGCCAGTGTTGTTTATTTTTCCACCCAACGAAAAAACTTTTGTTCCCTTTGACTTTTCAGTTCCCATACTGCAAAACCAGTCGCTACCCTTCAAAATTATTTGCGCAATATTAGCATATGTTTCAACATTGTTAAGTAGTGTTGGTTTTTCAAAAAGCCCTTTTACCGCTGGATAAGGTGGTCTTGGGTGAGGTTCACCTCTATTGCCCTCAATACTTGTCATAAGCGCTGTTTCTTCACCACAAACAAATGCACCTGCTCCAAATCTTAGTTCAATATCAAAATCAAATCCAGTACCTAGAATGTTTTTCCCAATCAAATTTAGTTCTTTTGCCTGATTAATTGCCGTATTCAAACTTTTTATTGCAAGAGGATATTCCGCCCTAAGATAAATGTATCCTTGATGAGAGCCTATTGCATAACCAGCAATAGCCATAGCCTCAACAACGCTATTTGGATCGCTTTCCAAAATTGCTCTATCCATAAATGCTCCTGGGTCGCCCTCGTCAGCATTGCAACAAACATATTTAACTTCATCTTGTGACTTACTAGCAAGTTCCCACTTTCTACCGGTTGGAAATCCGCCACCACCTCTACCACGAAGTCCGCTTTTTTTAATTTCATCTATTACCTGCTCAGGAGTCATCGTTTTTAACACTTTTTCAAGTGCAAAATATCCATCCCTTGCAATGTATTCTTCTATCTTGTCTGGCGCAGTAAGACCACAATTGTGAAGCACAACTCTCATTTGCTTCTTAAAAAATGGCATTTCATACAAATCAATCATCTTGCCATCTTTAACATTATAGCAATTGTCAATATCAACAATTCCATTTATGATATGTTTTTCAAAAATAGATTCAACTTTTTTTTCGTCCAAATTGTGATAAAATGCTCCTTCCGGAAAAACAATTGCTGATGGCCCCATTGCACACAACCCAAAACAACCCGGTGCAGTTATGTGAACATCTTGCAGTTTTTTCTCTTCACACAAACTTTTAAACTTTTCAAGAATCTTTTTGCTATTATTTGATGTGCAACCACTTCCACCACACACCAATATTTGCTTATACTTTCCACCAGCCCTTCTATTTGAAACCAAATCATAATATCTGTTTTTTATTTCTAGTAAATTTGTCATAAACACACCTTTTTATTTAAAAATTATGAATTTTTTTCTTTAAACTCTTTTAATATGTTTTCTACCTGCGATGGCAAAACTTTTGGATACAGCGTGTCATCAATCAGCATAAGTGGTGCCAAAGAACAGCAACCAACGCATCTTACAGTATCTAGGCTATAAAATTCATCAGTTGTGGTTTCGCCATCTTCTATATCAAGAACCTTTTTTACCGCATTCAAGACATCTTCTGCACCTTTAACATAACATGCAGTACCCATGCAAACTGACACTTTGTGCTTACCTATTTTTTGCAATTTAAATTGTGAATAAAAACTTGCCACACCATAAACTTTTTCAGATGAAACGCCAAGTTTTGATGCTATCATATCAATAATTTCTGGCGACAAATAGCCAAATATAGACTGCGCTTCTTGAAGACAAGGTATAATAGCCCCTCTAATATTTTTTAACAATTCAATTTTGTTTTCTAGATTTTTAAATCTACTATCATTACAATATTTTTCCATACCAATAATATATACCTTATTTTTGTGAATTACAACAAAAACAAGCACTCCTTTTTTTGTATTTTATTCAAAAATTAACAATGTTTGTAATCCCAGTTTTTTTGCAGGTTCAATATCATATTTAATACTGTCACCAACCATCAATACATTTTTTGGCTCTATATTTTCAAATTCTAATATATCTTTTAAAAGTCTTGATTTAGACAAATCTTCTTTTTCAAATTTATTTGATAATATTCTTGTAAACATACTTATGTCTAATCCAATTTTCTTTGACACAAACTCAATATTTTGCTTAGCACTATTTGATACTATATATAATTTTGATCTTTTTGCTAATTCTTTTAATAGTGCATTTGAAAATACTTTTGCATTTTCCCAATCGGTTTCAAATCGAACCGTTTTTAAAAATTCTACAAGTTCTTTTGCGTTTCCCTTTTCTTTGATCAAAATACCGGCCAGGGTTTCTGCAGGTCTTTCAGGAGAAAAGCCTTCAATTTTTAAAAGTTTTTCAAATTGGGCATCACTTAAATCTAAAAAAAATTTTCGAATGCTTTTTAAAAAAAATTCATCATATCCCTTCCAAGACAAATTTCTATAAAGTGTATCGTCAAAATCAAAAATTATAGCTTTTATGTTTTTATAACTGTTAAAAATTTCAATTGAAATATCATCAAATCTTATTTTGTTATCCATACCTACTTATAATATAAAATCAATTGAAAACAAACAATCAAAATTATTGTTTTTTTTGATTAAATTTGATAACATACAAAAGAAAGGATTAAAAATGTATATAGAAAGTTCTGCAATTAAAAACAATATTTTAGACGACAAATACGGAAAGAGAGGTAAGCAAAAAAAATTTGGTATGCCAACACTGTCTTTCCCACTAAAAATTTTTAATTATCCAAAAGGAACAGTTTCTTTTGCAATAATTTTTGATGATCCTGATTCAGTAAAAGTTTGTGGAAAAATATGGATACACTGGCTTGTTGCAAATCTCCAAAAAGATTATCTTGATGAAGATGACAGTTTAAATAATTTTAATATAATACAAGGGAAAAACAGTTGGAATGAAAATTGTTATGGTGGCCCATGTCCTCCAGAAAGACCTCACAACTATAGATTGAGAGTGTATGCTCTATCTTCAAAGTTGAACTTGCGAGGTGATTTTTCGATTGAGCAATTAGAACAAGAAATGAACAAAAAAATTCTAGACCAATGTGAACTTTTTGCGTTATATAATAATTAAAAAATACCCTTTTTTGAAGGGTATTTTTATTTTTAAACAGTATAAATAATTTCACTATTTGGCTCGTTTAGTTTTCTTTTTTGGAGGTCTTCCTCTTTTTGCTGGTACACGTTTTTTGATTTTAAGTTCTTTAATCCTTCTATTTTTTTTGTCAACCTTTTTCATTGACACCATTCTTGTTTTTCTGGTTTTAATAGAATTTATAGATGGTTTATCATCAACTTTATTTGCTTTGTTATCTTTTGATTTAAAGTTTTGGATATTTTTTGAAAAATTCGCTTCAACTGTAACCACATTTTCATTTTTATCGACTTGAATGTTTTGAGATGCAACTTCACTAGTTGTATTTGAAACAACACTCTTTTTTCTTCTTCTTTTTATAACATTTGTAAAATGCAGTGTTACAGGAAGAGCAAGAAGAACGATTAGAAGAATAGAAAATAAAATTGCTATTGTTGGCGTTGATGTGTTGTAACGTTCATCAAAAACTATCTTCCAATCCAATTTCAATGTTGCATCATTACTGTTTGCCCATTCATAATTCTGCACATCACTCAAAACCAAATAAGAGGAATATTCTCCTACATTCTTTTGATTGTTGTTTATAAGATAATATAAGTCACTTTCTAGTACAGATATTGTTTGCTGTTTTCCATTGTATAAAAGAGTAGAGATATATCTTGGAGTCTCGATCTTCTTTTTTGAAATAGTCCAATTTGTACATATATCTCCCACAGTGCCGTCAGCCCAAGAACAATTTTTGCTATCACTCAAACTAACAACAACAGTATAAGATCCTGCATTTTTTTGATGATTATTCAAAACTACATAATCGTTATTTTGATTTTGCGATATATTAAAATCTTGATAAGATCCATTATATTCTGTAGTTTTATTAGTAACATTTGGCTTTTCTACAAGTTTTTTTTCTATTGTCCATATCTTATCTGGATATGTGACAGGCAAGTAATTTCCTTCATCCAAAACTTTAAGTGAAACTTTTGCACAATATATACCTGCTTCAGTTTTTATATTGTCAATATAAAAAGGTGTTATTAACGCTTCATTAATATTTTTTATTTTGATTTCCTGACTTTTGCCATTGTATACCAAAGAATTGATGCTCCACTGCCATCCAGAGGTATCAATCGCTTTTTTATTAACGTTAATACCAAATATTATGGAAGCATACTTATAATTTTCTGTTTCACGTGCATAAACAAGAACATTTAATGCATTACCTTCAGCAACACTTACAAAGCCTCCATTGTCGTCATAAGTAAGCAAATCACGTTGTTCTATATTATTTATTGTCGCACCAGAATTTACGCGCTGTACTTGCCCATTATATTTATATTGTCTTTTTACATTTTCAATATTTATTGATCCAAGTGCTTTTTCAATATTAATCGTTATGTTGTCAAAGTTTGTATATGTTTCAACACGACCAAGATAGTTCAAACTTTCATGTACGGTAACGCGCATTTGAAGACTTTTACCCTCGTTAACTGTAGTGAACTTGTTTCCGCTATAAATAGGAATCTGCTCGTCATTGTCAACATAAACGGCACAACTCGCATCTTGCTCCAGTCCTGTATACGTAAAACTTAAATCTTCTACAACTACAAAATTTGGCATTTTTCTATTCATTTTGAGTTTGAGAATATATTCATCCTTTGTTTCACCATTAAACAAAATATTGTAATTCATTGACTCTTCTTGAGTCAAAACAACTTTTGCAGTGTATTCTCCTGCGTTAACAAATTCATTATTAAAAATACTACCATTGTACAAAGAATAACCACTTATGTTATAAGAAAGTTTGTGTATGTTGGATCCACTTGATGAGTTTTCCTCCAAAAAATATGGATAAATGGTACCAATTTGATTTGTACCATCAAATATATAATTCATTGGATTTCCGCTGGTATGCCAAATCAAATCAACATTTTTTTTGTAGATATCAACCAAAACAATCTCATGATCTGTAGTCAAATAATAATTATTTGCATCTTCACCACACAACTCAAAATCAGTTATTTCTACATACTTTTTTTCACCAGCATTCTTGTCAAGAGTATTTGCGTTTGCGACAACATAAACATCTTCTGTGCCAATAACACCGCTTATTTGAATTTCAATCTCTATATTTGTACTACCGTCATAGGTTTTGTTGTTTGCCAAAATACCGGTTATAGAAAGTGGATTTGAGCCTTCACCAATTTGCGAACTGCCTAAAATCAAATCATTAAAAAAAAGAGAATTATCCAAATCCAACAATTCAGTTTCTGTATTTGATAATGAAGAAGAAGCGTTAACAAAAATCTTTGAACACAATTCAACAATTGTATTGTTATAACAACAAAGTGTTGCTACAAACAAGAAAACGCATACAACAAAAAACATTTTAACTAAATAAAAATTCTTTTTCATATGTTCACCTTTTTTAAAAATTAAAAGGCATCTAAAAAAACCAAGATGCCCTTTTTGTTTTTAACTTATTTCTGTTGTAAAAATCTTTTGTCGCATTGCCTCATAATTTGCATCGTTAACGGCACCCATCGCCCTAAGTCTTATCAACCTTTCAAGATCAGCGATGCCTTTTTGTGTTATGTTAAGTGGCACACCATCTTGACCAGGGACTATACCTCCAGCCTGACTTGCATCAACAGCTTGCTGAGAATTATTAACAGGTTGATAATTATTTGCTTGAGGTTGAGAAATATTTGTTGGCATTGGTTGTGCTTGAGGCTGGAACTGAGGTTGAACAACTTGTTGGCTTGCCATATTTTGATCATTTAGATTTGCAGGTCTATAATTTGGCAACGGTGGCATATTTGCCTGCATTGTCTGCTGAGGATTTGTATTAAAAGTCTGTCCAAGGCCTTCTTGTCCAGCAGAATTGACAACAACATCTTGATTGTTAAATCCTTGCTCATTTTGAGCGTTATATTTCTTTGTCGCAAAATGAAAATTTGCACTTGGCAATATGAATAATAAGAAAGAAATTACTACCAAAACTGCAAAAATGATCAAGTAAACGTCTTGAAGGCCTAAGGCAAAGAAGAAAAATGCTGTATAAATTTTTATCTCTTCAAGCAAAAGTGCAAGTAATAAAATTGCTAAGAAATACAAAAAGATTACAAATTTTAAAAACATCATAAAAGCACATGTTTTATTGCATTTAACAAATTCTGCGTCATCCCGCTTTGAGATCTTTATCTCTTTAATGCCCCAAATAAACATCCACAAAGAAAATGCCAAAGAAACAAATGTAAGAATTTGCGTTACCATAGTAACCGGAATTGTTGGTATAAATTTTGCAAGTAAAATAGGAATTATCGCTACTGCTACATAAGAATATGAGACAACTAATTTCTGTAAAATATCAACGCCATTTACAACTTCTACTACAGCACTGACATCCAATGCTGTACATACAAGTAATACAGATAAAGCAAAAAAAATAAAAAATAAAATTGTAGTTAAAATACCTGAAGTTAATGTAGCACCTTTTTTCATAACAACCTCACATTTTTTATAAAATATTATACCCTTTATTAAAAATAAAAGTCAAACAAAAACAATATGTAGTAAGGCCAAAAAAAATATTGACTTAAGTCTCAAATTGATTTATACTCATCATAACTTGTGCAACTTTTGATTGAGGAGGATTTTTATATGAACAAAGATATACAGCCAGATTATCACGAAGTAGAAGTTGAGTGCGCTTGTAATTTTTCTATATCGCAGATTTTTAAAAGACAATAAAAATTTTTTATTGTCTTTTTTTTGTCAATTTATATGCCAAGTTTTCTATATCTCCCGCACCCAAAAACAAAATAATGCCATCACAAAAATTTTGTTGCTTTATAAATTTTAAAGTTTGTTTTTTATTAAAAACATTTGGCACAGATAGGTCAGCAGAATTTTGCAAAATTTTTTCTCTTAAGTATTCAGCACTTCCCAAATAATCATATTTTTCCCTTGCAGAATAAGTTTTTACCAAAAGAAGTTCGTCAATACCCTTAAAACATTTTGAAAATTTTTCAATCAATGTTTTTGTTCTTGAAAAAGTGTGCGGTTGAAAAACACAGATGATTTTTTTCTTATACGCATCACGACAAGTTTTTAGCGTTTTTTCTATTTCTGTTGGATGATGCGCATAGTCATGAATCACTATATTATTTTTATATTTTCCAATAAGTTCAAAGCGCCTTTTAGCATTTTTAAATGTTTTTAATCCAAGTCGAATTATATTATAGTCGACGTTACATTCTATGCATACTGCAATAGTGGCTAGTGCGTTGTCAATATTATGTCTGCCAAAAATACTCAATTTAAATCTTCCAATATATACATTTTTGTTATAACAATCAAATATATACTTTCCATCAGTATCCTGTTTTATATTCTCTGCCCTATAATCACTTTTTTCATTCTTACCAAAAGTTATAATGCTTTCATTTTTTATATATCTACTACAACCTATGTTTACAAAACACTTTTGGGTAGTCTGACAAGCAAATTTTTTAAAAGAATTAACTTCATTTGAAAAGGTTTTAAAGTAATCAAGATGTTCTTTTTCAATATTATTTATTACTGAAATGTGTGGATGCAAAGTCAAAAAACTATCTCTAAATTCACATGCCTCAGTAATAAAATACTCATTACCTCCTATCAAAACATTCCCATTTATATGCTCAAAATACCCCCCGACGTGCACAGTTGGATTAAGACCACAAAGCGAAAAAATATACGCGATCATCGCCGTTGTAGTGGTTTTGCCATGAGTACCTGAAATTGCAATCACATTTTTATATCTTTTTGATACAAGACTTAAGAGTTGTGATCTTTCAATAACTGGAATGCCCTGTCTAAAAGATTCCATCAACTCTGAATTTTCATTCGATATAGCCCCAGAATAAACCACAAGATCACAATTTTTTATATGACTTTTCTTATGGCCATAAAACACTTTTACACCAGATTTCTTCAAACTTTTTGTTTGTTCAGTTTTTAAAAGATCGCTTCCTAGCACATTTTTGCCTTCTGCATGTAAGAGTTTTGCCAAACCACTCATACTAATTCCGCCAATGCCTATAAAAAAAATTTTATTAATATTATCCAAATTTAGTTCCATAATAATTTATATATGAAAAGAAAATACAAAAAGTTTATTATAATTTGTTGCATTTTTTTTTAATATGAATTAAAATTCTGTTGTGGCCAGTAAGATTTTTGGCAATTAAAAGGGAAGGGTATTAAATTTTGAAGATTTCAGATGTGCGTGTAAGAATTATTAAAAAAGACGACAACAAACTTAAAGCAGTTGCTTCAATCACTATTGACGATTGTTTTGTTGTCCATGACATCAAAGTTATTGAGGGCAATCAAGGATATTTTATTGCAATGCCTAGCAGAAAAACTTTGGATGGTGAATACAAAGACATTGTTCACCCACTTAATACAGAAACAAGAGAAGAAATTAGAACTGCAATTTTGGCTGAATTTGAAAAAGCACAAAAAGAGGCTGAATAATATTTCACTGATGCTAAAAAGTATTTCAATGCACAGTTTGTTAAAAAACAACCACAATTATGTGGTTGTTTTTTTCTGTAATTTAAAATTTATACTTATTTGTATGTTGGCAATGTTGAATTTGGAAATCTGTTATTAACATCAGCGATTGTTGGATAACTATCATTTTCAAGTTCCCAAACCGAAAGCGATTGCATAGCATTTCTAAATGCATAGAAGCCATCTGCACCTTTGAGCAATTCTGCTGACATCTGTGTTGCATAAGTGTCATTTTGAGAGCCTATATTTTGATATACGCAGTAAGTTGTATAACTGCTTCTAACGTAACCAAAAGCACCATAACTCAAACCAGTTCCATTGAATGTTGCAACACAATAACAATATCTAACTGTAGCATTGTTTAAAACATATGATACAAGTCCAGCCATCATACTTGTCTGCATTTGCGAAACAGCATAATTATTATTAACATTATTATTTGTATTGTTGTTTGTATATGATCCAATATACGAACTGCTATTAAGCGAACAAACAGCATAGCAATTTTCTATGATTCCGCCACCAGTAACAGCAGCAAGTCCCCCTGAAATATATCCAGTTATAGAAACTCCACCATTTGTTCTCTTTGTACCATCACTTTCACCACAATAAGATTCAACAACATATCCATAAGATATACCTATCAAACCACCAGCATAATAACCCTTTATTTCACCAGCATAACAGGCACATTCATAAATAGAATAAATTGAATTTGAGGTAGGAGCATCATATCCTGCTATTCCACCAACAATACTGCAATTTTCAGTGTAAAGCAAATATGAATAATTTGTATTGTTTGTTGTAGATATGCTAGATACAACATATGCCAAAAGTTTTGAACTTCTATCAACAACACTATTTAAAATTCTGCCTGAATTATAACCTGCTATTCCTCCAACAAATACGCTTTGTGAACCAGTAATATTAATAACTGCTTTGTGTGCATATGCTCTTGAAATATAATTGCTGTTATAACCTGTTATTCCTCCAGCATAAATAGTATAACTTGCTCCAGTTTGTGCATCAACATTAATTCCCGCATAAACATTTGAAATAACGCCTTTAACAATTGTAGTAGAAGAAATTGTAAATTCATTAAGACCTGCAATACCGCCAATAAACAAATTTCTTTCACCATCGTATACACCATTTGTGCTTGTTTCACTATTTTTCTCTTTGCTGAAAACTATATTTGTGGCAGTTGTGTAATTTATTCTTCCACCATTTGCACCAACAACACCACCTGTAGCAAAAGCAACCAAAGAAGCCTTATTAACACTGTTGTATGATTTTGTATCAGTTGTAATTGTTCCCAAGTTTATACCAACCAAGCCACCTGCATAGTAGAAATATTGTGTTGAATCTTTGAAATTAATATCTTGTGCATAAACATGTGTAAGTCCATGTCCTTCATAGCCATTCATTCTTCCAAAGAAAGTTCCAAATGAAAAACCTGAGATAAACACATTTACATTTTCTATTGTAGTGTCAGCAATTGTTGCACCATTGCTTTGGCCTGCCAATACCCCAACATATCTTCCTATTTTTCCAGTGATTGTAACATCACTAATAATAATGCCACTGAAGATCGCATCACTGCCTAGGGATTTGACCAAACCGACATCCTGAGCAAGTACGGAATTATTTATTTCTATATGTTCTATCTTATATCTATTTGGATTAATAATAACGCCATTAAATGAATCTGGAATTGGATGGTCGCTATCACCCCATACAAATCCATCGCCATTTGGATCCAAAGATATATCATTTGTTATCTCATATATATCTGCTACTACATTACCTGCCAAAACATCATACAATGTTTGTGCATTAGATACTGGATAATTATCCCCATCTGAAATAGAAATATCTGAAACATCTTTTATATAATCGGAGCCAACTGATGAATAAATATTTAAGATTGGATACTCTGGATTATTAGGAATAGACCAAACAGTATCAAAGTTCCATGTTCTATTTGAAGATTTAACCGTAACAAATTTATTTCTATTGACAAATTCTACACCAGATGTATTACCTGGTAAAATTTTTGAAGTTAAATATCCGTTACAAGTTGAGGAAAATGAACCTTCAACAGTTTTATTTTCCACTTCACTTGCTGAGTATATACCACCATTGTAGTTTCCCATTATATTATTTCTGGTGCTTGGCTCAATATTTTTATATGTTATTCCGCCTATATTATCATAAACTGTATTTGAGTCTTTTGATTTCATATAATAATAACAGTCATATATATCAGCAGTTCCACTTGAAGTTCCCTCGTTAGAGCCAACTATGCCACCAAATTTTGAATCTCCATTTATGATAATTCCTCTTGAATAAGACTCGCTAATCATACCAGAATAATTTTGTCCTGCAACGCCACCGCCGTATTGCAAACTACCAGTCAAAGTTATTGTTCCATCAAAACCACATCTGTCTATTTTTGGTTTTGAATTTGTAGATGTTGCACTTGAAAGCAAATAATTCCTTCCAACAATACCACCAGTATAAGCATCAGCAGTGTTGTTGTTTTTAATTGTACCTGTTGCTTCACTTGTTTGAATCAAACCATAGTTAGTGCCAGCAAAAGCACCCATATATTCAACATCTGCATCTATTGAGATATCTTTCAAAATTAAATTTTTTATCTTTGCGTCTTGACTCAAAATTGAAACAAATCCAGCATTTGTTTCAGTTGCAGATTCAATGTTTGAATTTGAGATATTTAGGCCACTAATTTCAAAGTGATTGCCATCAAAAACACCACTATAATTTGATATTGGTGTCCAATCCTGTGTCAATTCAATATTATTACCTAGTTTATAGCACATAGAACTTGTATAAGTGTCGTCATGTCCAATCTTTTTAAGTTCTTGTTCTGTTTTAATGATGTATGGGTATTCTTCACTTCCATCGCAAACAAGAACGTTTACTACCAATCTAGAATAACTTGGGTTATTTGTAGAAATATTAATCTTGCATTCTCCACCAAGTTTTGCTACAAAAAATCCTTCGCTTTCGTCATATTCAAGAATGTGTTCATCTTCATGAGTACTATTTTTGTCATCTTGTTCATGATTTCTGTCATTTTGTTCTAGACTATAACTTATAGTAGTGTATTCACTTCTATTTTTAAAATCTATCAAGTCGTTTTGATTTTCTCTAACAAATATTATGTCAGATTTATCAACCACAAGATAAGAACTCTTTATGTATATTACCTCATTATCAGTTGAAAAGTAATATATAGTTAATCCAAGACTTACTACTGCAATAGCAACAACCAAAAACAATAAAAATCTTTTCATATTCCCTCCAATTTTGTTTATGATATTATACATTTTAAATACATAGGTGTCAATAGATAGCAATTTTTTAGGCAGAATAACCAAAAATAAAAGGATAAGTTATTTTTATCTTACCCTTTTATTCTTTAATTATTAAATTTCAATCAACAAAAACATTTTTAATTTGCCTTGCCGTCTTTGTTGTCAGTATTTGCCTTGATGTCATTGTTTGCTACGTTGTTATCTGTTTTTTTGTTATTAGAATTCATGCCTACTTTTTGCAATTTATTCTTCATCTTCTTTCTATTAACCTTAACTGTAATAACAACTGCGATAACTCCAACAATACCAACAGCAATTGCTGATATCAAAATTATAATATTTTTGTATGATTGAGGTTCATAAACAGTGAATGTTTTTTCTGTATAACAAATATAGTTATTGTCAACAAAAGTTATTCTAACTGTATAAACACCCTCATTAATTACGCTATTAACAACTCTGCCATTTTTTATGAAAACAACTTCGTAATCTGGAATGATTTCATCAACAAACTCTGATTCATTAAATACAATTTTTATCCTGTCATTTAATCTCGAACCATCTTCTCTCAACATGCCATCTAACTTAATTTCAAAATTATTAACTTCTCTTTGAAGTATAGTGTATTTTGCACTGTATACAATTATGTCATTCTCATCTGCATCTTTCTTGAAATTAAAGTTTGTTGACAAGGTGTCATAATTTAGTTTTACAAC